>OODI01000906.1_pt1 | contig 13258 bp, 8 predicted proteins | sample 1671141 | NCBI WGS metagenome assembly OODI01 (sample SAMN06348126, study PRJEB24527) | human gut metagenome | biome: human gut; feature: ankylosing spondylitis patient; material: feces | host: Homo sapiens | place: China | collected 2015-10 | reverse complement strand
CCCTTCCGAACGCCGTGCAGGCGGCGCCGACCGTCGAGGAGCTTCTCGGCTGGCTGGCGGAGGCGGGGTTCTCCGAGCCGATCGTCCGCAGCGAGCGCCCGCTGTCGCCCGACGAGGGCAGCACGCCCGATCGCCCCGCTGCCACGGTGCCCGGCGACGAGGCGACCTATCGCCTTCTGTCCATCGAAGCTTCCAAGTGAGTCCGCTACGCCGCTTCCACGGTAACGGCGGTGCCGGAGGCGGTGACAATGAGCATGTTGCCCTGGCCGAGCACCTCGTAGTCGATGTCCACGCCCACCACGGCGTGCGCGCCCATGGCGGCGGCGCGCTGCTCGAGCAGCTTTTCTCGCTGCCGACGCGGCTCGGCCGGACGCTGATGGCTGTGCTCGTGACACTCGTGGCGCTGCGGGGCCTGCGCGGCGCGGTGGGAGCCTTTTCGCTCATCGTGCCGGTGATCGTCGCGCTCACGCTGCTCTTCGGCGGCATGGCGCTCGCGCGGTACGGCGTGAGCCTTCCGGCCTTCGGCGCAGCGGAGGGGAGCAATCCGCTCATGCGCAGCGCGGCCTTCGGCGCGGTGACCTTCGCCTTCTATAATTTCTTCGGCTCGGTCGGCATTTTAGCGCCGCTCGGCGAGGCGGCGTCCTCCAAAAGGGCGGCGCGCCGCGGCGTGCTCCTCGGCACGGCGCTGCTTCTGCTCATCGCTTACAGTGTGCTGCTTGCGGTGATGGCTGTGCCGGAGACCGCGGACGCGGAGCTGCCGATGCTGGCGCTCGCCTACGGCCTCAGCCGCCCGCTGGGCTATGTCTACGGCATCCTGCTCCTGCTGTGTATGTACGGCTCGGCGCTGTCCATGACCGTCGCCATCACGACCTACGCCGCGGCGAGGTCGGAGCGCGTGGAGAAGGGGCGCGGATGGTTCATTCTCGCGCTGGGAGCGCTGGGCTACGCCGCGAGCAGCGTCGGCTTCGGCGACCTCATCAGCGTTGTCTATCCGGTCTTCGGCTACTGCAGCAGCGTGTTCATCGTCTGCCTGCTCGTCCATGCCGCGCAGACGCGGAAAAAAGAATATAAATTTTTTGAAAATTCAGGAACAAAAGAGGAAGAAATTTCGTCTTAAAAACAGCACAGAGAAATGGTTACAATTTGTATCCAAATTGTAACCATTTCGCAAAGACTTCTTAAGAAATCTGTGTTATACTGTATGAAGTGTATTACACACAGCAAATCCGGGAAAGGAAGAACAGCAACATGGAACAGACAATGGAACCCGTCGCGCAGACGACGCCAGCGGAGACTGCCGCTCAGACGCCGGGGGCACCTGTCGGTGCAGCGAACGGCTCTACGCCGCCGAAAAACAGGAAAAAACGCAAAAAGACCGTGCGGCGCATCATTGCCGCCGTACTGGTGCTTGCGGTCGGCTTCACCCTCTTTAAGAAATTCGGAAAGAAGGAGGGTGAGGCGGAGATCGGCACTGCCATTGTGGACTACGGCTCCATCACCTCGATGGTCAACGGCAGCGGTATGGTCAAGGCGAAGAAGAGCGAGAGCATCACGCTTGCGACCGCGGGCACCGTGGGCGACGTCTTCGTGACCGAGGGGCAGAAGGTCGCCGCGGGCGACCCGCTCTTCACCTATGATTCTCCCGATGCGGAGAAAAAGGTGCGCGAGGCAAAGACGAACATCGAGGGCTACCAGAAGCAGCTCAACGCGGCTTATAAAGACATTGCCAAGCTCAATCTGACCGCGCCCTACGCCGGCAAGCTCCTCGAGACCGTGAAGCTCACGGTCGGCGACGAGGTCGGCGCACAGAAGGTCGCCACGCTCGTGGACGACACGCGGATGCGCCTCACGCAGTATTACAGCTACGCCTATCAGAGCGAGCTTTACGCCGGTCAGACCGTGCAGGTCTCCGTCCCCGCGCTGATGGCAACGGTCGAGGGCACGGTGGAAAAGGTACATATGGTCAAGCGCGTGACGAGCGAGGGCTCCGAGCTCTTCAGCGCGGAGATCGTGGTCCCGAACGCAGGCGTGCTCGCCAAGGATATGGCGGCCTCCGCGACCGTGGTGGTGAACGGTGAGACCGTTTATCCCTACGAGGTGGGTAAGCTGGACTATTACCGCACGAGCGAGCTGAGCATTCCCGCCGGCACGGTCGTATCCACCAATCTGATCGACTATCTCTCCGTTTCCGCCGGTCAGCTGCTGGTGCAGGTCAACGGCGAGAACACCGAGAACACCATCTTTGATCTGGAGCAGAGTCTGCAAAAGGCACAGAAGGAGCTGGAGGAGGCGGAAAAAAATGCCGCCTACGCAAACGCCGTTGCGCCCATTGACGGTATGGTCATCGGCTTGAGCATCACACCCGGGCAGGAGATCACCGCCAGCGCGACCGCGCTGACCATCTCCGACACGAACACCGTCACCATCAGCGCGACGGTGGACGAGCGCAACGTCAGCTACCTCAAGGTCGGCATGGGCGTCGATCTGAATCAATGGGGCAATCCGAGCTTCGGCACGATCAGCTCCGTGAGCCTCTCGAGCAGCGTGAATAACGGTGTCGCGACCTATCCCTTCACCATTGAGGCGGATAATGCGGACGGTACGCTGCAAATCAACAGCAACATCAACTATAACCTCACCGCCAGCCAGAGCGACAACTGCCTTGTTCTGCCCATTCAGGCCGTGCGCACGGTGGGACTTGAGGACGGCACGAGCGCTACGGTCGTCTATCTCAAGGCGGACAGCATGCCCGACAATGCCATCGAGCTGCCGTACTCCGACGAGACGATCCCCGAGGGCTTCTATCCCGTGCAGGTCGAGATCGGCATTCAGGACAACAACAATGTCGAGATCAAGTCCGGCGTGGAGCAGGGCGCGGAGGTCTTTACGCAGTATATGACCGGCTCCGCCACCAGCTGGGACAATTACGGCATGGTATATTGAGGATAGCGCCATGGCGAAATTGATCGAACTGCGAGACGTTTATAAGATCTACTCCGAGGGCCTTGAGAGCGAGGTCCGCGCGCTCGACGGCGTTTCGCTTACCATCGAAAAGGGCGAGTTTGTCGCCATCGTCGGTCAGTCCGGCTCTGGCAAATCGACGATGATGAACGTGCTCGGCTGCCTCGACGTGCCGACCTACGGCGAGTATCTGCTCGAGGGAACGGACGTGAGCGAGCTGAGCGATATGCAGCTCTCGCGCATCCGCAATAAGGAGATCGGCTTTATTTTCCAGCAGTATAACCTCATCCAGTCGCTCTCCGTGCAGGAGAACGTCGAGCTGCCGCTTGTCTATCAGGGCATCGGCATCGATGACCGGCACGAGCTTGCCGTCCACGCGCTCGAGCGCGTCGGCCTTGTCGACCGCCGCAGGAATAAGCCAACGCAGATGTCCGGCGGCCAGCAGCAGCGTGTCGCCATCGCCCGCGCCATCTCGACCCGCCCGCCCATCATCATGGCGGATGAGCCGACCGGCGCGCTGGACTCCAAAACGGGCCACGAGGTGCTGCAATTCCTCCAGCAGCTCAATAAGGAGGGCAGCACCGTCATTCTCATCACGCACGACAACGGCATCGCCGCCACCGCGCGGCGCTGCGTCCGCCTTGCGGACGGCAAGATCGTTGACGACCGGCAGCAGGAGGTGGATTGGCTGTGAACATTTTACAGGCCTTCAAAATGGCGTGGCGCTCCATCATCGGCAAGAAGGGCCGCAGCGCGCTGACGATCCTCTCCATCTTCATCGGCATTGCCGCCGTCATGACCATCGTTTCGGTCATGGAGGGCATGAAGGCACAGATGATGAAGCAATTTTCCGCGATGGGCGCGAACCGCGTTCAGGTGAGCATCTATTCATGGATGTACGACGCGGACGGCAACGACGTCAGCAAGGACTATTTCCCCGACCTTTACGAATACTGCCAAGGACTGAGGGAATATGTCATCGGCATTACGCCGAACGGACAGGCGAACGCCACCGTGATCTACGGCACGAAGAACTCTTCCACGATGCAGACGGAGTATGACAAGCAGTGGAACCTCATCAGCGGTCCGCCGTCGCTCTACTACGGCTCCGACCAGTACAGCGCGTGCAACAATCTGACCGTTGCCAAGGGACGCGACCTTGCGTATCTGGACATTCAGAACTATAATCAGGTCTGCGTCATCGGCGCGGAGATGGCCAAGCAGTTTTTCGGCACGGTCGATCCGGTCGGCAAGACGCTCAAGGTCAACGGCAACAACTTCACCGTCGTCGGCGTTTACGCCGCGCGCGGCGATGAGGGCGACAACAGTATGAAGCAGATGGACAACATGGTCGTCTTTCCTTATACGGCGAGCCGCGTGCTCGGCGGCGCGCGCTTCACGGAATACATTGTCAAGGCGCGCGACAGCGAATCGGCGAACACCGCCATCGCCTACATCGGCGGCTTCCTCAAGGGACTTGTCCCGCAGGGCAGCGGCGATTACGAGGTGCGGGCGGCGGACTACTGGCAGCAGTACCAGAATGAGTCGTTCAACATGATCGGTATGGTGCTCGGCGGCATCGCGGCGATCTCGCTGCTCGTCGGCGGCATCGGCATCATGAACATCATGCTCGTCACCGTGACCGAGCGCACCCGCGAGATCGGTATTCGCCGCGCCATCGGCGCGCAGCGCTCGAGCATTGTTACCCAATTTTTGATCGAGGCAGGTATGCTCTGCGGCATGGGCGGCATCGTCGGCATCATCTTCGGCACGATCGGCAGCGTGGTGCTCGGACGCATCATCTACCAGCAAACGATCTATCCCGTGCCGTGGGTCACCATCGCAGCCTTCGCGCTGAGCGTTGCGCTGGGCGTGCTCTTCGGCAGTTATCCCGCCATCAAGGCATCGAAGCTCCAGCCCGTGGAAGCGCTGCGGGCGGAATGAGAGGAGAAAAACTATGAAAAAGAGAGTATTTTCCGCGCTGCTCGCGCTTGTGCTGACGCTCTCGGCGGTGGTGCTTCCCGCCTCGGCGGCAGGCAGCTTCTCCGATGTGTCGGACAAAAAGACGGCGCAGAACGTGGAGGTGCTGCGGCTGCTCGGCGTGGTCGAGGGCAACGGCATCGGGCAGTTCAATCCCTATGCGCAGCTCACCCGCGCGGAATTTTGCAAGATGCTGGTCACACTGATGGGCAGCAGCGATGTGCTGCGCTACAAAACGGTGACGATTTTCCCCGATGTGCGCGCGAGTCACTGGGCAGCGCGCTATGTCAATTATGCCGTGCGCGGCGAGAAGCTGCTGTCGGGTATGCCGGACGGCACCTTCCAGCCGGATCGCGCCATCAGCTACGGCGAGGCTGTGACCATTCTCATGCGCCTGCTCCGCACGGATGCGGACGCGGCCTCGGGCGGCATTTGGCCGGAGGGCTACATTGACCTTGCCAAGGCCTCCGGCGTGAGCGCGGGCGTGGAGCTTGCCGGCGGCGCGGCCATTTCCCGCGCGCAGGCGGCGCAGCTGTTCGTCAATGTGCTCGGCGCGAAGGCGACGAGCAGCAGCACCGATAAGGACGGTGAGACATCCACAACAACAAGGGTCTACAACCCTGCAAACTGTGTCTCGCGCGAGCGCGTAACGCTGATAGCCCTCAACGGCAATACCGCGCGGGTCTCCGGCGGGAAGAAGAACAGCTATGACCTTGTGCGCCCAAGCTCCGCCACGGTGCTCAACGGACTCAAGGGTGACCTGCTGCTCGATGCGGACGGCAAGGTCCTGACCTTTGTTCCCGTGGTAAGCAGCACGACAGGTGCGGCGGTGAGCAATGCGGCGGTTATTCTTTCGGCGGATAAGTCCACGAGCGGTATCAGTGCTTTGACGGGCGGCAGAACGGACTTCGCCGTTTACCGCAACGGCGTGCTCAGCTCCGTTTCCGCCCTGCGCAGAAATGATGTTGTCACCTATGACGCCTCGTCGAACACGCTTTATGCCTGCGATACGCGCGTGGCAGTGTATTATGAGGCCTGCGATCCCTCGCCCAGCGCGCCGAGCAGCATCACGGTGCTGAGTGGAACGCAGTTCACTGTCCTGCCCACGGCGCAGGAGAGTCTGAGCAAATTCAAGCCCGGCAAGACCATGACGCTTCTGCTCACAAGCGACGGCAGCGTGGCCGGCGCCGTGGACAGTGAGAACTCGGCCCGCGCGAATGCGGTCGGAGTTGTGGATTCCAACGGCAAGCTCCAAATGTTCTGCGGCAGCAGCATCATCGAGATCGCCGGGACCTATTCCGAATACAGCGGCAAGCTTGTCGGTATCTCCGCTTCCAAAGATAAGCAGGTCAGCCTGTCGGCCAAATCCGGCGGTGCGAGCGGCAACCTGGATGTCCGCGAGGGAACGCTCGGCAGCAGAAAGCTCGCGGATAATGCGCTGATTTATGTGGACGGCGAGCTCAAGAGCCTCTCCGAGCTTACAGAGGTCATCATTCCGCAAAGCCAGATCATTTACGCCCGCACGAACAGCAGCGGCCAGATCGACCTGATCGCGCTGAGCGGCACGGGCGATGGTTCGACGCTTTATGGCCGCGTGATAAAGGCTGAGAGCAGACCGGACGGTTCGGATATCTCCGGCGGAACGATCTACAACCAGTTTATCACGATCGATCTCGGCGGAGGGAAGCCGATTGAAAAGAGAGGCGGCTATTCCGTTCAGGTCGGCGACTTTGTCGCGGCGGTTGCGGGAGAGAGCAGCTTCACATCTGTGGTCAATCTGACCAAGTTCAGCAAGGTCTCCACCTCCGCGTGGGTCGGCACAACGGCGATCAACTACGGCGGACGCACCTACAATGTGTCTTCCGGCGTTCTAATCTGGAATCGCGACGGCCAAAGCTGGTTCACCGGCGGCGTGGATGCAGCGATCAGCTACGGCGGGACGATGAACCTTTATGTAAAGGACGGCATCGTTCGCGCAATTGAGATCGGCGGTTGATCCTCCGGAACCAATATGACAAACAGGAAGCCCGCAGCTTTTGCTGCGGGCTTCCTGTTTGATTTGTAGCATTGCGTCAGGATGTATTAGAGGACCATCGCCAGCAGGCTCGGCGTCACATAGGTCTCGATGAGCGCCGCCGCGGCGAGCAGCGGCAGAATGACATAGAGGAAGAGCGTCGAGACCTCGGAGAGTGTTCGCAGGATGCGGACCTCCTTGTCTCCGCGCACGCGCGCGGTCACGCGCGAGCAGAGGTACAGCCCTGCCGCGCAGAAAAGCACGAGCGCGGGCAGCTCAAAGATGCCATGGGGGAGAATGCCGACGAGGTAGGGGCCGAGACCGACGCCGCTGCGTACATAATACGCGCCCAGCGCGCCGATCAGGAAGAAGTTGAAGCCGAGCGGGAAGGCTGCAAGATAGGCAAAGGGGACAAGACCCCAGAGGATCGCCGAGAATGCGGCGGTGAGGTTGTTGGCAAAAATGGCGGCCGCCATGTCCTTCGTTTCAGCGGTCGAGCTGAGACCGGCGCTGTCGATCGCCTGCTCGAGCACGCCCATGACGTGGTCGGTCAGCTGCGGAAAGAACCACGCGGCGGCGAAGCCGACAAGCGCAAGGAGCGGTGCGACAATGGCGGCGCGGCGCGCCTCCTCGCCGTAGCCGCTCTGCCACGCCTCGGAAAGTGTGCGCCGGAGGTAGGAGCCTAATTCGTTCATCCGCCGAGCTTTTCGATGCCGCACTTCACGCGGCGGATCGTCTCGTCCTTGCCGAGAATTTTGCAGATCTCAACCGCACCGCCGGGGGTGACGAGCTTACCGGCGCAGGCGATGCGCAGGGGCCACATGAGCGTGGCGTTCTTCACGCCCAGCTCCTCCGCGAACGCGATGAGCATATCGTGGATGCCGTCGGTGGACCAGTCGTTCAGCGCCTCGAGCTTTGGGAGAACCTTCTGCAGCATCTCGAGCGACACCGCAGCGTCGGTCTTGGACTTTTTGTTCGTGTAGAACGCGAGGTCGTAGTCGGGGAGAGCGTCGAAGAAATCGACCTTCTCGGGGATGTCGGTGAGCCTTTCGCAGCGGGCTTGCAGCAGCGCCGCGATCTCGGCGGCAGAATACGCTTCGTTCTTCACGCTCTGGCGGATGAACGGCTCGGCGGCTCTGGCGAAGTCCTCGGGCGCCATATTGCGGATATAGTTGGCGTTGAAGTAGGTGAGCTTTTCGATGTCAAAAATGGCGGGAGACTTGGAGATGCCCGCGATGTCGAAGGCCTCGGCCAGCTCGGACATGGTGAAGAACTCCTGCTCGGCGCGCTCGCCGCGCGGCGACCAGCCGAGGAGCGCCACATAGTTGAGAATGGCGGGCGTCAGGAAGCCCTGCGCCTTGAGGTCCTCATAGCTCGGGTCGCCGTGGCGCTTGGACATTTTGTGCTGGCTGTCGCGCATGACGGGGGAGCAGTGGACATAGGTCGGGACCTCCCAGCCGAACGCCTCGTAGAGCAGGTTGTACTTCGGCGCGGAGGAAAGGTACTCGCTGCCGCGCACCACATGGGTGATGCCCATGAGATGATCGTCGATGACGTTGGCGAAGTTGTAGGTCGGCAGGCCGTCGCGCTTCAAAAGCACCTGGTCGTCAAGCGTTTTGTTCTCCACCGTGATGTCGCCGAAGATGGCGTCGTGGAAGGTGGTGGTGCCCTCCTTGGGGATGCGCTGGCGGACGACGTAGGGCTCGCCGGCGGCGACGCGGGCCTTTGCTTTCTCAAGCGGCAGGTCGCGGCAGGGATCGTCCGCGCGGTCGAACTCGCCGGAATCCTCGGCGCTCTCCATCTTTTCGCAGAAGCAGTAATAGGCGCCGCCGCGCTCGACGAGCAGCTCGGCGTATTTGCCGTAGGTGTCGCGGCGCTCGGACTGGATGTAGGGAGCCACGGGACCGCCGACGTCGGGGCCTTCGTCGTGGTCGAGTCCGCACTCGGCCAGCGTGCGGTAGATGACGTCGGTCGCGCCCTCGATGAGGCGGCCCTGGTCGGTATCCTCGATGCGGAGGATGAAGGTGCCGCCCGCGTTGCGCGCAATGAGCCAGGTGTAGAGCGCGGTGCGCAGGTTGCCGACGTGCATATAGCCGGTGGGGGAGGGAGCGAAGCGCGTGCGGACCTTGCCGTGCGGGATCTTCGCCTCCATCTCGTTGAAGTACGTCATATCAAGGGACATGGGGTGACCTCCTGAAGCAAAAATTTCAGTGTTCTTCAGTTTACATTTTGTGCCCGCGCTTGTCAAGGTTCTCTTGTCTTTTTAGAATAAGTGTGGTATGATATCAAATTGAGAATATAGGCACTTCCAGCGCCCTGTGCGCCAATCACGATAGAAACGAGGAAAACCATTATGGAAGCAAACGCTCCGGTCAAAAAGAGAATTTTCAGCGGCATCCAGCCCAGCGGCGAGCTGACGCTCGGCTCCTACATGGGCGCCATCAAGAACTGGGTGAGCCTGCAGGAGGAGTACGACTGCCTGTACTGCATCGTGGATATGCACGCGATCACCGTGCGCCAGAATCCCGCCGACCTGCGCCGCCGCTCGGTCAACCAGCTCGCGCAGTACATCGCCTGCGGGCTTGACCCCGCGAAGAACATCATGTTCATTCAGAGCCATGTGCCCCAGCACGCGGAGCTTTCGTGGGTGCTCGGCTGCTACACGCAGTTCGGCGAGCTGAGCCGCATGACGCAATTCAAGGACAAGGCCGCCAAGCACGCGGACAATATCACCGCGGGCCTGTTCACCTACCCGGTGCTGATGGCGGCGGATATTCTTGTCTATCAGGCCGACCTCGTGCCGGTCGGTCAGGATCAGAAGCAGCACGTCGAGCTCTGCCGCGACATCGCGCAGCGCTTCAACGGCGTGTACGGCGACACCTTCACGCTGCCCGAGCCGTTTATCCCGAAGATGGGCGCGCGCGTGATGAGCCTCGGCGACCCGACGAGCAAGATGTCCAAATCCGACCCCGACGGCTGCGTTTACATGATGGATAAGCCCGAGGATATCATGCGCAAGTTCAAGCGCGCGGTGACGGACTGCGACGCCTGCGTGAAGTTCGATAAAGAGAATAAGCCCGGCATTTCCAACCTGCTTTCCATCTACTGCGCCGCGACCGGCAAGACCGTCGCCGAGGCGGAGGCTGCGTTTGCAGGACAGGGCTACGGCATCTTCAAGCCCGCCGTGGCCGAGTCGGTCATCGAGCTGCTGCGCCCCATCCGCGAGGAGGCTGAGCGCCTGACGGCGGACAAGGCATACCTTGAGAGCGTTTACAAGGACGGCGCGCAGAAGGCGTCCTACCTCGCGGAAAAGACGCTGCGCAAGGTCTACAAGAAGGTCGGCTTCGTCGCTAGGTAAGAGGGAACATGGATATTCAGAAAGAGCTTTTGCTTTGGGTGGGCGCCGCGCTCGTGTGCGCGATGGTCGTGAGCTTCATCATGTGCCCGCTCGTGAAGTCGTTTGCCTATAAGATCGGCGCGATCGACGTGCCGAAAGACAGCCGCCGGATGCACAAGAAGCCGGTGCCGCGGCTGGGCGGGCTTGCGATCTTCCTCGGCTTCATGGTCAGCATCCTGCTCTTTGTCCACATTGACCATCAGATGAGGGGTATTCTGCTCGGTGCGGTCATCATTGTGGTGCTCGGCGTGGTGGACGATATGACGCCGCTGCGCGCGAAATTCAAATTTCTCGTGCAGATCTTAGCGGCGCTGGTCGCTGTGTACCACGGCGTGGTGATCGAGATCCTGACGAACCCCAACGTCTTTTCCGACGCGCCCTACTGGTCGCTCGGCTGGATGAAGTATCCCGTGACGGTGCTGTGGATCGTCGGTGTGACGAACGCCGTGAACCTCATCGACGGGCTCGACGGTCTGGCCAGCGGCGTTTCGACCATCAGCGCGATGACGATGCTCGTCATTGCCATTCTTGTCTCCGAGCAGCAGGTCGCCATCGTGATGGCGGCGCTCGCGGGCGCGTGCCTCGGCTTCATGCCGTACAATAAGAACCCGGCGAAGATGTTCATGGGCGACACCGGCTCGACCTTTTTGGGTTACATTTTAGCGACCTATTCCATTCAGGGCCTCTTTAAGTATTACGCTATCGTTTCGTTCGCGGTGCCGTTTCTGGTGCTTGGACTGCCGATCTTCGACACGGCCTTTGCCATCGTGCGCCGCGTGGCGCGCGGGCAGAGCCCCATGACGCCGGACCGCGGGCACATCCACCACCGCATGATGGATATGGGACTCAACCAGAAGCAGACGGTGGCGGCGCTGTATGTGGTGAGCAGTCTGCTGGGACTGTCCGCCGTCGTGCTCACGACGAGCGGCGAGCTGAAGGCAATGCTGCTGCTCCTTACGCTCGCGGCGGTGGCCTATGTCGCCTCGCGCGTCATTTTCCCGCGCGAGATCGCGGAGACCGCCCACGAAAAGGAACTGGAGCAGGAGGAAATGCAGGCAAAGTCTGCCGCGCCTGTGCCGGAGGAGAAGGAAGAAAAGCATGAAGAAAATTAAAGTGATGAGCGTCTTCGGCACGCGGCCGGAGGCGATCAAGATGGCTCCGCTCGTCAAGGAGCTCGCGCGGCGCGAGGGCATCGAGAGCCTTTGCTGCGTGACGGCGCAGCATCGCGAGATGCTCGACAGCGTCATGCAGGTCTTTGGCCTCAAGGCGGACGCCGACCTCGACATTATGACCCCGCGTCAGACGCTCTCGACCATCACCTGTAAGTGCCTGACCGGTATGGACGAGGTCATCGACCGCTTTGCGCCCGATATGATCCTTGTCCACGGCGATACCTCCACGACCTTTGCCGGCGCGCTCTCGGCCTTTTACCACAAGGTGAAGATCGGCCATGTCGAGGCGGGGCTGCGCACCTACGATAAGTATTCGCCCTATCCCGAGGAGATGAACCGTCAGCTCGTCACGCGGCTCGCCGACCTTTATTTCTGCCCCACGGAGAATAACCGCGCGAACCTTGCGCGCGAGAGCGTGACCGAGGGCGTGTTCGTTACCGGCAACACGGTCATTGACGCTTTGAAAACAACGGTACGCAAGGACTATCGCTTTACGACAGAACAGCTCAACGAGCTGGACTACGCGAGCAGGAAGGTCATCCTTGTGACCTGTCACCGGCGCGAGAATTACGGACAGCCGATGGAGGACATCATGTCCGCGCTCGCAGAGCTTGCCGGGACGCACCCGGAGGCGGAGCTGGTCTATCCGGTGCATCTCTCTCCGGTGGTGCAGGAGTGCGCCCACCGGCATTTGGATGGCATCGGGAACGTACATCTGATCGCGCCGCTGAGCGCGGACGAGATGCACAACCTGATGGCGCGCTGCTATATGGTCATGACCGACTCCGGCGGCTTGCAGGAGGAGGCTCCTGCACTCGGCAAGCCGGTGCTTGTCCTGCGGCGCGAGACGGAGCGCCCCGAGGCGGTCGCCGCCGGCACGGTGAAGCTCGCGGGCGTGGAGCGTGACGCGATCCTTGCGCTGGCAAACGAGCTGCTGAACGATCCCACCGCCTACGCGGCGATGGCCCACGCGGTCAATCCCTACGGCGACGGTCACGCCTGCGCGCGCATCGCGGACGCGATCGAATGGTACTTCGGCCTGCGCGCGGAGCGGCCGGAGGATCACAGGGCTTAAAGGACTGCGGCGGAAAGGAGGCGGCAGGATGGGAAAACAGAAAATGACGCCGATCGGCATCGCGTGCATCCTGCTGGTCCTGCTCGTCGTCGCCTTTATGGTGCGCGGCAGTCTGCGCGAGCCGGAGAAGATCGTGCTGCCGCCGGAGCCGAGCACAACGGAGCCGAGCGGTCCCATTGTGGACAACGAGGCCGTTGACCGCGTGGAGGTCCGGCCCGACACAGTGCAGAGCGCCATTGAGGTGCTCGCGCGCCCGCGCGTTTACACGCGCACCATCACGGTCGAGCGCTACTGGAGCGGCGGCAGCGGCGTGAGCGTCATTACGGCGGCTGCCGCAGACGGCTGGCTTCGGCTCGACGTCACGGAGACGGACGGGCAGACCCGCCATGTCATCACCGGCGATGATGCGGTCTACATCTGGTACGGCAGCAGCCGAAAGGTCTATTCTGGTGCCTCCGCGCTCACGCAGGACGCGGAGCAGGGAATATTGACCTATGAGGATATCCTCGCGCTGCCGCCGGAGCGCATCGCGGCGGCGGATTACCGCGCGCTCGAGGGTGTAAACTGCATCTATGTGGAGACGGAGCCCGACGACGCGGGCTATGTTGAGCGAGATCGGAAGAGCACACGTCTGAACTCCAGTCACATCACGATCTCGT
>OODI01000898.1_pt1 | contig 13344 bp, 6 predicted proteins | sample 1671141 | NCBI WGS metagenome assembly OODI01 (sample SAMN06348126, study PRJEB24527) | human gut metagenome | biome: human gut; feature: ankylosing spondylitis patient; material: feces | host: Homo sapiens | place: China | collected 2015-10 | reverse complement strand
TACGAGATCGTGATGTGACTGGAGTTCAGACGTGTGCTCTTCCGATCTTATTTCTTTCGCAAACCACTCGGGAGAGCAGTTTGCGGGAGGATAATAAAAATGAAGAGTTGGAAATTGAAGAAACCTGTTAATCCGCAACGAATAACTTATAAAGAATAACTTATAACTAAAATATAGTATCACGGATGAACACATTTATCAAAAAGCTATTGGTGCTAACAGCGCTATCCCTTCCGTTATTACCTGTACAGAACACGGTAAACGCCCAAAACGGAAACTATATAGATGAAAGTATCTATGAGAATTTACCTTTCGATATGCCGAAAGTAGAACAACCTGCTTTTCCGGATTATACAGTCAATATTATAGACTTTGGAGCAAAAGGAGATGGTATCGTATTGAATACCAAGGCCATCAACGATGCCATCAAGGCGGTAAATGCCAAAGGTGGTGGTAAGGTAGTCATCCCCGAAGGTTTATGGCTGACCGGTCCTATCGAATTGTTGAGCAATGTCAATCTGTATACGGAAATGAATGCTCTGATACTGTTTACTGATGATTTTGAAGCTTATCCTATTATTGAAACTTCTTTCGAAGGATTAAATACACGTCGTTGTCAATCTCCTATTTCCGCCTGGAATGCAGAAAACATAGCCATTACAGGAAATGGTGTATTCGATGGTTCAGGTGATAGCTGGCGCCCGGTAAAGAAGGGTAAACTAACTTCCAGTCAATGGAATAGCCTGGTTAGTTCGGGTGGAGTAGTCGATGAAGCAGGTAGTATCTGGTATCCTACTGCAGGTGCACTGAAAGGCGCCATGGCTACCAAGGACTTCAATAATCCCGAAGGTATCGAAACAGATGAAGAATGGAATGAGATTCGTCCATGGTTGCGTCCGGTATTACTGAATATCGTTAAGAGCAAAAAGGTTTTATTGGAAGGTGTTACTTTCAAAAACTCTCCCAGCTGGTGTCTGCATCCGCTATCCTGCGAACATATCACCATCCATAATGTGAAGGTATTCAATCCCTGGTATTCCCAGAACGGAGATGCGCTGGACTTGGAATCATGCAAGAATGCATTGATCATCAACAATATCTTTGATGCCGGTGACGATGCTATTTGCATCAAATCGGGAAAAGACGAAGACGGTCGCAAACGTGGCGAGCCTTGCCAGAATGTGATTGTTAAGAATAATACCGTATTGCATGGTCACGGTGGTTTCGTCGTAGGAAGTGAAATGTCCGGTGGTGTAAAGAATGTCTATGTAACTGACTGTACATTCCTCGGCACAGACGTAGGTTTGCGTTTCAAGAGTACTCGTGGACGCGGCGGTGTAGTGGAAGGCATCTACATCCACAATATCAATATGATTGACATTCCTCACGAAGCACTGTTGTTCGACCTTTTCTATGGAGGTAAAGGTGCGGGAGAAGAATCAGAAGAGGATCTGGAAGGAAGAATGAAATCATCTATTCCGACTGTTACAGAGGAGACTCCTGCTTTCCGTGATATTCACATTACGAATGTTACCTGTAAAGGTGCCGGACGTGCCATGTTCTTCAATGGCCTACCCGAAATGCCTATCCGCAATGTACATGTAAAAGACGTTGTAGTTACAGATGCCAAACAAGGTATCGTCATCAGTCAGGCTGAAAATATATCTATCGAAAATGTAAAGATAGAAACTAAAGGTACACCTTTACAGGTACAGAAAGCCAAAGGCCTGAAAGTAAACGGAAAGACATACAATAACTCTGCGGCTAAAGCTCTGAATATAGATTTATAAACACAGGTACGCGGATGACGCGGATAAAGCGGACGAACGCGGATTTAAAAGGCTACGCTATGATATTAATAAATAAAAATCCGCGTTCGTCCGCCTAATCCGCGTCGTCCGCGTACCTATCTGTTTCGAACTAATTTCACCAACAATTTAGTCCAGCACTACCACTTTCTTAATCTTCACATCCTCTTCCGGGCGGTCGCTACGATCCGTTTTTACCTGCTGTATCTTATCTACTATATCCATGCCTTCAATCACTTCGCCGAACACAGTATATTCACCATCCAGATGCGGAGTACCACCTACCGTAGTATAAGCCTTCACCTGCTCCGGTGTAAAGTGGAATTCCGGTTGCTTGGCAACTTCCGCCTCAGCCTGTGCAAACAGTGTATCCTGCAAGTTCATCAGACCATCCTGGTCATTTTCCTTACGCATCTTATAGATTTCCTTCATGTGTTTCTGTGCCAAAGCATTGAACACAGTAGTCAGACGATTCTGGTTCATCTGGTTCTCCATCCCCAACAACGTAGTATCATTATACACTTTACCCGTCACAATGTAGAACTGGCAACCCGATGATTCTTTTTTCGGATTCACATTGTCACCCTGACGCGCAGCCGACAATGCACCTTTCTTATGGAAATACTTCGGATAAACGAACTCAGCCGGAATCGTATAACCTACATCACCTGCACCCAGCATCTTTCCTTTCGGAGCATTCTTTGAGTCAGGGTCACCTGCCTGTATCATAAAATCCTTGATGACACGGTGGAACAATGTACCTTCGTATGTACCCTCTTCCGCCAGTTTGATGAAGTTATCACGATGTTGCGGCGTCTCATTATACAGTTTCACGATAATGTCACCCGCAGTTGTTTCGATCTTCAATTTAGTTTCCTGATCCATGTTTCTATCTTTCTTTTGTCCCGATTGGCAGGCTGTAACGCTGCAAATCAGTATGGTTAATAATACGATGAAATTCCTCTTCATAACGCTTTTTATTTAAATTAAGTTTGCAAATATACGATTTTCAGACAAAACGGTTTACCTTTGTGTCTTAAAAGAGACAAAAGATAAGGCAATGAAATCCATACTCATCGTTGAAGACGACATTACTTACGGTATGATGCTGAAGACCTGGTTAGGCAAAAAAGGCTTTCAGGTAGCTTCCGTCAGCAGTATCGCCCGCGCCCAGAAACATTTGGAAACGGAGGGTGCCGACTTGATTTTGTCCGACCTGCGTCTGCCCGACAAGGACGGCATCGACCTGTTGAAGTGGTTGGGAGAGCAAGGTCTGTCCATTCCGCTCATCATGATGACAAGCTATGCCGATATACAATCGGCGGTGCAAGCTATGAAATTAGGTGCCAGCGACTACGTTGCCAAGCCTGTAAATCCGGACGAACTTCTAAAGAAAATAAGTGAGGCTGTGAAACAACCCACTGCTTCTCCCAAACAAGCCCCCGGTTCCGGGAAAGGAGAAAGTAGCCATCAAAAAAATGCAGGCGACACTCCGTCTTCCGACTATCTGGAAGGAGAGAGTGATGCAGCCAAACAACTCTATAATTATGTAAGACTGGTTGCCCCCACCACAATGTCGGTACTGATCAATGGTGCCAGTGGAACGGGTAAGGAATATGTAGCCCACCGTATCCATCAACTCAGCAAGCGTGCCGGTCAGCCTTTCGTTGCCATCGACTGTGGCTCCATCCCAAAAGAACTTGCCGCATCGGAGTTCTTCGGACACGTAAAAGGTTCATTCACCGGAGCATTGACAGACAAAACAGGAGCCTTTGTTGCAGCCAACGGAGGAACCATCTTCCTTGATGAAATAGGCAATCTCAGTTACGAAGTCCAGATACAACTGTTACGTGCCTTGCAGGAACGGAAAATCCGTCCGGTAGGTTCCAATAAAGAAATCACAGTAGATGTGCGCCTGGTTTCCGCTACGAATGAAGATTTGGAACAGGCCATCGAGAAAGGAACTTTCCGCCAGGACCTGTTCCACCGCATCAATGAGTTCACCCTACGCATGCCCGAACTCAAGGATCGGAGAGAAGACATCCTTCTCTTTGCCAACTTCTTCCTCGACCAAGCCAATCGGGAACTGGATAAACAGTTGATCGGGTTTGATGATGCAGCATCCCGGGCATTGCTGGAATACCACTGGCCGGGAAATCTGCGACAGATGAAGAATGTGGTACGCCGTGCCACCCTATTAGCACAGGACCAACTTATCACGTTGAAAGAATTGACCGAGTTGCAGCAAATCACTCATCCTCACGTAGGTCTGCCATTGCGTAATGAAGAAGCAGAAAAACATCAGATAATCGAAGCATTACGGCAAACGGGAAATAACAAAAGCCGGGCAGCTCAATTGTTGGGTATAGACCGCAAAACCCTGTATAATAAACTGAAACTTTACGAAATAGAGAGTTAAAAAGGCTCTTTGCACCGTATCCCAACCGCATCAAGTCCATATCTGCTCCGTATCTATACAGTTAGAATAGGTACGGACTTGACACGGAGTTGGTACGGACTTGGTTATATCCGGATAAGGATGAAACGAAAAAATGTCATGCACTTCCCTTTTGGCTATTTGGCATTATGGCAATATGGCAATTTCTCGAACGAGGGAAAGGTATACTTATAATACGGAATATAAATCGCACATTTTACTTCAATTCAAAACACAAAAACCTATATTTTATTTCAATTTAAAACACAACTCCAACAAACAGATATTTTGCAAGTCACAAAAACCCACATCATTGTACCAATTTGAAATTAAATCAATACTTTTGCCAAACATTTTGACAGCAATAATAGGTATTACTACAGAATAAAGTAAACTTAAAAAGATGAAAGAAGAACTTTTTAACAACGAAACAAAGAGAAAAGCCGGACAACAGGGAAGGGAAGAAAGCCAACATCCTGTATATCAACGACAGCCCAGGCAGTTGGGCTTGTATGATGTAGAGAACGAGCATGACGCTTGTGGTGTCGGTATGTTAGTGAACATCCACGGAGGCAAGTCACACGAACTGGTAGAGTCTGCATTGAAGGTGTTGGAGAACATGCGTCACCGGGGCGCCGAAGGTGCGGATAACAAAACCGGAGACGGTGCCGGCATCCTGCTGCAAATCCCGCACGAGTTTATTCTTTTGCAGGGTATTCCTGTTCCCGAGAAAGGGAAATACGGTACAGGTCTTCTCTTTCTGCCGAAAGATGAGAAAGACCAGGGTGCTATCTTAAGTATTATCATCGAAGAGATTGAAAAAGAAGGATTGACATTGATGCACCTGCGCAATGTGCCCACTTGTCCAGAAATTCTGGGAGAATCGGCACTTGCCAACGAACCGGATATCAAACAAATTTTCATCACCGGATTTACGGAAAGCGAGACAGCCGACCGTAAACTCTATCTCATAAGAAAAAGAATAGAAAACAAAGTACGCAAATCCGATATTGCCACGCGCGAAGATTTCTACGTTGTCTCCCTATCCACGAAGAACATCATCTATAAAGGTATGCTCTCTTCACTGCAACTGCGAGGCTACTTCCCCGATCTGACAAACCCCTACTTCACCAGCGGCATAGCACTGGTGCACTCCCGCTTCAGCACCAACACCTTCCCTACCTGGGGACTGGCACAACCGTTCCGCCTCCTGGCCCACAACGGCGAAATCAACACCATCCGCGGCAACCGGGGTTGGATGGAAGCCCGTGAAAGTGTGCTCTCCTCTCCCATCCTGGGCGACATCAGGGAGATACGCCCCATCATTCAGCCGGGAATGAGCGACAGTGCCTCACTGGACAATGTTTTGGAATTCCTCGTTATGTCAGGCCTCAGCCTGCCGCACGCCATGGCCATGCTGGTGCCGGAATCTTTCAATGAAAAGAATCCCATCAGCGAAGACCTGAAAGCATTCTATGAATACCACTCCATCCTGATGGAACCGTGGGACGGCCCTGCCGCCTTGCTGTTCAGCGACGGACGTTTTGCAGGCGGTATGCTCGACCGTAACGGATTGCGTCCTGCACGCTATCTGATTACGCACAACGATATGATGGTAGTGGCCAGCGAAGTGGGCGTGATGGATTTCGAACCGGGAGACATCAAAGAAAAGGGACGCCTGCAACCGGGTAAGATACTACTGGTAGATACCGAGAAAGGCGAAATCTACTACGACGGAGAATTGAAAAAACAGTTGGCCGAAGCCAAGCCTTACCGCAGTTGGCTGGCAACGAACCGCATCGAACTGGATGAGCTGAAAAGCGGGCGCAAAGTCCCACATAGCGTAGAGAATTACGAGAGGATGCTGCGCACCTTCGGTTATTCCAAGGAAGATGTGGAGCGGCTCATCGTTCCGATGTGTACCACGGGTGCCGAGCCTATCAACTCAATGGGGAATGATACGCCGCTTGCCGTGCTTTCGGATAAGCCGCAACTACTGTACAATTACTTCCGACAACAGTTTGCACAAGTCACCAATCCGCCTATCGACCCGATACGCGAGGAACTGGTAATGTCACTGACGGAATATATCGGCGCCGTGGGCATGAACATCCTGACACCCAGCGAAAGCCATTGTAAGATGGTACGCCTCAACCATCCCATCCTGAGCAATGCACAACTGGATATTCTTTGCAACATCCGCTACAAAGGTTTCAAAACGGTAAAACTACCCTTGCTGTTTGAAGTAGCAAAGGGGCGTGCCGGATTGCAGGAAGCACTCACAGCACTTTGCAAGCAAGCGGAAGAGTCCGTCAGCGAAGGGGTGAACTACATTGTATTGAGCGACCGTGATGTGGATGCCACTCATGCGGCCATCCCCTCCCTACTGGCAGTAAGCGCAGTACACCACCACCTGATTTCGGTAGGTAAACGTGTGCAGACGGCATTGGTCGTGGAAAGCGGTGAAATACGCGAGGTGATGCACGCAGCCCTGTTACTGGGATTTGGCGCCAGCGCCCTGAACCCTTACATGGCATTCGCCGTGATCGACAAGCTGGTGGCGAAGAAAGAAATCCAATTGGATTATGCCACAGCCGAAAAGAAATATATCAAATCCATCTGCAAGGGATTGTTTAAGATCATGAGTAAGATGGGTATCAGTACCATCCGCTCGTATCGGGGAGCGAAAATATTCGAAGCCGTAGGTTTGAGTGAAGAGCTCAGCAATGCTTATTTCGGCGGGTTGAGATCCACAATAGGCGGTATCCGGCTGGATGAAGTGGCACGCGATGCAATCGCATTCCACGATGCAGGTTTTGCCGCACAGGTAGACGGATTACTCCCCAACAACGGTTTGTATGCTTTCCGTAAAGACGGAGAAAAACATGCCTGGAACCCGGAAACCATTTCTACCTTGCAACTTGCCACACGCTTGGGCAGCTATAAGAAGTTCAAAGAATTTACCAGTCTGGTAGATGGAAAAGAAGCGCCTATCTTCCTGCGCGATTTCCTGGATTTCCGCCGTGCCCCCATTTCTATAGATAAGGTTGAACCGGTAGAAAGCATCATGCACCGCTTTGTGACGGGTGCCATGAGTTACGGGTCTATCAGCAAAGAAGCGCATGAGGCAATGGCCATTGCCATGAACCGGATTCACGGACGCAGCAACACAGGTGAGGGCGGCGAAGACAGCGCACGCTTCACGCCCCGCGAAGACGGAACCAGTCTGCGTAGCGCCATCAAGCAAGTAGCTTCGGGACGTTTCGGCGTAACAACGGAGTATCTGGTGAACGCCGATGAAATACAAATCAAAGTGGCACAAGGGGCCAAACCGGGTGAAGGTGGTCAGTTGCCGGGCTTTAAAGTAGATCAGGTGATTGCGAAAACACGTCATTCCATTCCCGGCATTTCATTGATTTCTCCCCCGCCCCATCACGACATTTATTCCATCGAAGACCTAGCACAGTTGATCTTCGACCTGAAGAATGTAAATCCTCGTGCCAAGATCAGTGTGAAACTGGTAGCCGAAAGCGGTGTAGGAACCATTGCCGCCGGAGTGGCCAAAGCAAAAGCCGACCTTATCGTCATCTCCGGTGCGGAAGGTGGTACGGGCGCCTCTCCTGCCTCCAGTATCCGCTATGCCGGTATCTCTCCTGAACTGGGACTGAGTGAAACGCAACAAACTCTTGTACTGAACGGTCTGCGCGGGCAAGTGATGTTGCAGGTGGACGGGCAACTGAAAACCGGTCGTGACATCGTACTGATGGCGATGCTGGGTGCCGAAGAGTTCGGTTTTGCAACCAGCGCTTTGATTGTACTGGGCTGCGTCATGATGCGCAAATGCCATCAGAACACCTGCCCCGTGGGTGTGGCAACGCAAAACGAGGAACTTCGCCGGCGCTTCCACGGACGCAGCGAATATCTGGTAAACTTCTTCACTTTCCTGGCGCAGGAAGTACGGGAGTATCTCGCCGAAATCGGTGTGGAACGTATGGATGACATCATCGGACGCACGGATCTTATTATCCGCAAGTCAGAAAACGAATCACCCAAGCAATCCCTGATTACTTTCGACAAAATACTGGCACGCATCGATAATGGTGCAGCCATCCGCCACACCATCGACCAGCAACACGGCATCGACCACGTAAAAGACGTTGAAATGCTGCATGCCGCTGCCGAAGCTCTGGAAAACCAGAAAGAAATCTCACTGGAATATACGATTGCCAATACGGATCGTGCTTGCGGAGCTATGCTTTCGGGCACCATTGCCGCGAAGTACGGTGAAGCGGGACTGCCGGAACATACGTTGAACGTAAAATTCAAAGGTTCTGCAGGACAAAGTTTCGGTGCCTTCCTTGTACCGGGTGTCAACTTCAAGCTGGAAGGTGAAGCGAACGATTACCTCGGCAAAGGCCTTTCGGGCGGACGGATTGCCGTATTGCCTCCGGTACGCTCTAACTTCCAGGCCGAGAAGAATACGATTGCAGGAAACACCTTGCTCTATGGCGCAACCAGTGGTGAAGTTTACATCAATGGGCGCGTAGGCGAACGTTTTGCTGTCCGCAATTCCGGTGCCATTGCCGTAGTAGAGGGTGTAGGCGATCATTGTTGCGAGTACATGACGGGCGGTCGTGTGGTAGTCCTCGGTTCAACAGGGCGCAACTTCGCAGCCGGTATGTCGGGCGGTGTAGCTTATGTATGGAATAAGGATGGAAACTTCGATTATTTCTGTAACATGGAAATGGTGGAACTAAGCCTCATTGAAGAAGCATCCTATCGTAAGGAGTTGCACGAACTCATCCGTCAGCACTACCTCTATACAGGCTCCAACCTGGCACGCACTATGCTTGATGACTGGAACCGATATGTGGATGAGTTTATCCAGATAGTCCCCATCGAGTACAAGAAGGTACTGCAAGAAGAGCAAATGCGGAAACTGCAACAGAAGATTGCAGAGATGCAGAGAGATTATTAAGAGATTTATGATTTCAGATTTATGATTTTATGACTTGCCGGACGGTATCATAAGGGCATGCCATAGCGTAAGCCTAAGCAGAGATCATAAACCTGAAATCATAAATCTAAACATAAATCATAAATCTAAACATAAATTATAAATCATAAATCTAAAAATGGCAGATCCAAAAGCATTCTTAAACATACCACGACAGGAAGCGGGATACCGTCCTGTCCACGAACGTATCACCGACTTCAGTCAGGTGGAGCAAACTTTAAACAGTCACGAACGTAAACTCCAGGCATCACGTTGCATGGATTGCGGTGTACCCTTCTGTCACTGGGCATGCCCGTTGGGCAATAAACAACCTGAATTTCAAGATGCACTTTATAAAGGTAAATGGCGCGAAGCATATGAAGTGCTCGCCGCCACAAACGACTTCCCCGAATTTACCGGACGCATCTGTCCGGCACTTTGCGAAAAGTCATGTGTACTGAAACTTTCGTGTGATGAGCCTGTCACCATTCGTGAAAACGAGGCGGCTATTGCCGAAGCGGCTTTTCGCGAAGGTTACATCGTGCCCATTCAACCCGAACGTAATGGAAAGCGGGTTGCCATCATCGGTGCAGGTCCTGCGGGACTCTCCGCTGCCTGCCGGCTGAATGCTAAAGGCTATGAAGTGACTCTTTTTGACAGCAAACCCATGCCCGGCGGATTACTGCGCTATGGTATTCCTAATTTTAAACTCGATAAGGCAGTAATCGACCGCCGGATGGGAGTGCTTGAAGCCGAAGGCATCAAGTTCGAAATGGGCGTAACGGTAGATGTACAGAACCTCCCCGCGGGCTTTGATGCCTACTGCATCTGTACCGGGACGCCGCAGGCACGCGACCTCAACATCCCCGGACGCGAACTGAAAGGTATTTATCTTGCCCTCGAAATGCTGTCCCAGCAAAATCATATCCTCGATGGAGAAACGTTCCCCAAAGACCGTCTGGTAAATGCCAAGGGCAAACGGGTTCTCGTCATCGGTGGCGGTGATACAGGATCAGACTGTATCGGTACGAGTATCCGCCAGGGAGCCGTGAGTGTGACACAGATTGAAATCATGCCACAGCCTCCCGTAGGTCACAATGACGCTACTCCTTGGCCGCAATGGCCCATTGTACTGAAGACGACTTCAAGTCACGAAGAAGGTTGCACGCGCCGCTGGTCGCTGGCATCCAATCAGTTTATTGGCAAGAATGGAAAAGTCTGCGGTGTAGAGGTGGAAGAAGTGGAATGGATTCCGGCTCAGGATGGCGGACGCCCTACCATGAAACCTACCGGAAAGAAGGAAGTGATAGACGCCGATATGGTGCTTCTGGCCATGGGCTTCCTGAAACCGGAACAGCCTGAATTTCCGGAAAATGTGTTCGTAGCAGGTGATGCGGCACGCGGTGCCAGCCTTGTGGTGCATGCACTGGCGGACGGACGGAGAGTGGCAGAACGGATAGACAAGTATTTGAGTAACTAACCCCTAATCACTAAGTATCATGTGTGGAATCGTAGGTATCTTCAATATCAAATCTCAATCCCAGGAATTGAGAAACAAAGCGCTTCGAATGGCGCAGAAAATCCGTCATCGCGGACCGGACTGGAGTGGTATTTATGTAGGCGGCAGTGCCATCCTGGCTCACGAACGTCTTTCCATCGTCGATCCGGAAAGTGGCGGACAACCATTGTATTCTCCGGATGGCAAGCAAATCCTTGCCGTCAACGGTGAAATCTATAATCATCGGGAAATCCGTTCCCGCTATGCCGACAAATATGCTTTCCGTACAGGATCGGACTGTGAAGTCATCCTCGCATTATATAAGGATAAAGGCATTCATTTCCTCGAAGAATTGAACGGTATCTTTGCCTTTGCCCTTTACGATGAGGAAGCAGACGATTATCTGATTGCTCGTGACCCTATCGGGGTAATCCCTCTTTATATCGGTCGTGACGACCAGGGACATATCTACGTCGGTAGCGAACTGAAAGCTCTCGAAGGTTTCTGTGACACCTACGAGCCTTTTCTGCCCGGACATTACTTCTGGGGACGTGAAGGGAAAATGCATCGTTGGTATCAACGCCCCTGGACCGATTATGCCGCCGTCAAAGCCAATGACACCACCGCCCGCCGAGCTACTCAACCAGAAATCAACAGTGTAAAACTCGCCCTTGAAGCTGCCGTGCAACGCCAGTTAATGTCCGATGTTCCTTACGGTGTTCTGCTCAGTGGTGGCCTCGACTCTTCCGTCATTTCTGCCATTGCCAAGAAGTATGCCCGCAAGCGCATTGAAACCGACAACCAGAGCGAAGCCTGGTGGCCTCAACTCCACTCCTTCGCCGTCGGCCTGCGCGGTGCACCGGACTTGATTAAAGCCCGTGAAGTGGCGGAATACATCGGCACTGTTCACCATGAAATCAATTATACCATTCAGGAAGGGCTCGATGCCTTGCATGATGTCATCTACTTTATCGAAACATACGATGTTACCACTGTACGTGCTTCCACACCGATGTACCTGTTGGCACGTGTCATCAAGTCTATGGGCATCAAGATGGTGCTTAGTGGCGAAGGTGCTGATGAGGTTTTCGGTGGTTATCTCTACTTCCACAAAGCCCCCACACCGCAGGCTTTCCACGAAGAGACGATCCGTAAGCTCTCCAAATTGCACTTGTACGACTGTCTGCGTGCCAATAAGAGCCTTTCTGCCTGGGGTGTGGAAGGTCGTGTTCCCTTCCTCGATAAAGAGTTCCTGGATGTGGCAATGAACCTCAGCCCTGCCGTCAAGATGTGTCCGGGCAAAGAAGTGGAAAAGCGCATTGTGCGCGAAGCTTTTCAAGATATGCTGCCTCAAAGTGTTGCCTGGCGGCAAAAAGAGCAATTCTCCGATGGCGTCGGTTACAATTGGATTGATACATTGAAGGCCATTACTTCGGCCGCCGTCACCGACCATCAGATGGAACATGCCGCCGAACGGTTTCCCATCAATCCGCCACAGAATAAGGAGGAATATTACTATCGTAGCATTTTCGAAGAGCACTTCCCCAGTCAGTCGGCTGCCCGAAGCGTACCCAGTGTGCCGAGCGTGGCTTGCTCTACTGCTGAAGCACTCGCCTGGGATGCCACGTTGCAAGGGAAAAATGATCCGAGCGGACGGGCTGTGGCAGATGTGCACGAGGCAGCCGGGAACGTGGGCTGATAAAGCCTGTTATAAGCAGAGTCTACTGTGTAAACAATTTACCAAGCGAGATCCATCAATAGAATGCTGAGCATTCTTATCACAGTCTCAAATATAGACAAAAAACAGGCATTTTTCTGCTTTATTAAGCTTCTTGTTATTCGTTTTTAAAGAATAACAGGAACGTTTTTAAAGAATGTACCCAACGTTTATTAAAAACGTAAAAGGGGTACTTAAAAGCAAAAAGCGATAAATACAAACAAAAAAGGCGATAATCCTTATGAGGAAGTATCGCCTTTATCGTTTTTCGCATGTTATTATTCCGGAAATGTATATCCCCCACTTCTCAGCAATAAAATTATATTACTAAAAACAAGAAAACCGGCAGTAATAATACATATCCGCCAAAGTCCGGAAAAGAAAGATTAGATTTTGTCATTTGCTAAGTTTTTTAGGTTTACTATTAAAGTTATGTTCTCTTCAAAACCCTACAAATATACTACATCAGGAAGGCGAAATCAAGTCTTTCAACCGTTTTTTCCAACAGTTTTCAGACTTTACACGCTAACCTTTTCTCGTACAGGCCTTTACTTCATTGAACGGCAGACAAGTATATTGATAGCATCAAGTTGGCAAGCAAGCTATTATTGCATTCGGTTCATTAAAAAGTACCGTTGCATCAGAGCGTTTGACTTTAGTAAACAAGAAAAGGCAGATAAACAAGAAATCGGATTTTATTTTGTTTTATATTCAGAAAATCCCCAATTTTGCACTCCCCATAGAAGTTATTATGGGGGTGTTTATCACTAAACACTAACCATTAATCACTAGCCAAATGTCCAACCCCGTCATATTCGTATCCCTCGGTCCCGGAGAACCGGACCTTATCACCCTGAAAGGCTTGAAAGCCCTGCAAAGTGCCGATTG
>OODI01000887.1_pt1 | contig 13426 bp, 10 predicted proteins | sample 1671141 | NCBI WGS metagenome assembly OODI01 (sample SAMN06348126, study PRJEB24527) | human gut metagenome | biome: human gut; feature: ankylosing spondylitis patient; material: feces | host: Homo sapiens | place: China | collected 2015-10 | reverse complement strand
TAGGCGGCACCATCAACGAGGATGACCACATGTTTGGTCTGACCTGTGCGAAAAAGTACGGCGGTGTCTATGTCCCCCCTCATCAGGCCGTGATTCATCAGTTTGCCAGAGAGATGCTGGCCGGCGGCGGCAAAATGATCTTAGGCTCTGATTCCCACACCCGTTACGGTGCTCTGGGTACCATGGCTATGGGCGAGGGCGGTCCCGAGCTGGTGAAGCAGCTGCTGAATCAGACTTATGATATCAATATGCCCGGCGTGGTAGCCGTATATCTGAAAGGCGCGCCCGTGAAGGGTGTCGGTCCTCAGGATGTGGCCCTGGCGATCATCGGCGCTGTATTCAAGAATGGTTATGTGAAAAATAAAGTCATGGAATTCGTAGGTCCCGGCGTGGCATCCCTGAGTGCTGATTTCCGTATCGGTATTGATGTCATGACTACAGAGACCACCTGCCTGTCCTCCATCTGGAAGACCGACGACCAGATTCGTGAGTTTTATGAGATTCATGGACGTACGGAAGATTATAAGGAGCTGAATCCCGGTCAGGTAACCTACTATGACGGTCTCATAGAGGTGGATCTGGACAAGATCCGTCCCATGATCGCCATGCCGTTCCATCCCAGCAATACTTACACCATTGAGGAGCTGAATGCGAATCTGATGGATATTCTGGATGAGACCGAGAAACGTGCGAAAGTAAGCCTGGACGGTGCCGTAGACTTTACTCTGAAGAATAAAGTAAAAAATGGCAGATTTATCGTAGATCAGGGTATTATCGCAGGCTGTGCCGGCGGTGGATTTGAGAATATCTGTGCAGCAGCCGATATCCTGAAGGGCAGATACATTGGTGCGGATGAATTTACTTTAAGCGTATATCCCGCATCTATGCCCGTATACATGGAGCTGATCCGTAACGGTTGTGCTGCGACCATCTTAGAGACCGGTGCAGTCATGAAGACAGCCTTCTGCGGCCCCTGCTTCGGTGCCGGAGATACCCCTGCCAATAACGCATTCAGTATCCGTCATTCTACCAGAAACTTCCCGAACCGTGAAGGCTCCAAGCTGCAGAACGGTCAGATCGCTTCCGTAGCTCTGATGGATGCAAGATCTATCGCAGCTACCGCAGCTAACAAGGGCGTGCTGACTCCCGCAACAGAGTTCGACGGCGACTTCGGAAAATATAAATATCATTTCGACAGCAATATTTACAAGAACCGTGTATTCGATTCCCACGGTGTGGCAGACGAGAGCGTAGAGATCCAGTTCGGCCCCAATATCAAGGACTGGCCCGCTATGGGTGCCCTGCCTGAAAATCTGGTATTACAGGTAGTATCCGAGATCCACGATCCTGTAACCACCACCGATGAGCTGATCCCTTCCGGTGAGACCTCTTCCTACCGTTCCAATCCTCTGGGACTGGCAGAGTTCACCTTGAGCCGTAAGGATCCGCAGTATGTAGGACGTGCCAAAGAGATCCAGAAGGCAGAGAAAGAGCGTATGAACGGCGGACATCCCTGCCAGGCGGTTCCCGTACTGAAGGATGTCATGGGCGAAGTGAAGAAACAGTATCCCGAGGCTGACCGTAAGAACACCGGATTCGGTTCCACAATCTTCGCAGTGAAGCCCGGAGACGGTTCTGCCCGTGAGCAGGCTGCTTCCTGCCAGAAGGTACTGGGCGGCTGGGCGAACATCGCCAACGAGTATGCTACCAAGCGTTATCGTTCCAACCTGATCAACTGGGGTATGCTTCCCTTCCTCATCCAGCCCGGGGATCTGCCTTTTAAGAATCTGGATTATCTGTTCGTTCCCGGCATCAAGAAAGCCGTGGAAGACAAGGCAGAAGAGATCAAAGCTTATGTGGTAACACCCGGAGAGGGCATGAAGGAATTCTCCCTGAAGTTAGGCGAACTGACCGATGAAGAACGCCAGATTATCCTGAAGGGCTGCTTAATCAACTATAACCGTGTATAAGGAGCAAAAATATGGAATTTAACAAACCGGTATCCAACCCCATGATGGTAGGATCTATCGAATTATTAAAAGCAGAAGATACACCGGAACACAGACAGATGTTCCTGGAGGAGCTTCAGAAAGCAAAGTTCCTGGCTCCGGTAGTGATCGATCCTGTGCCCCAGCCGGATGAAAAGGGACAGGTGAGAATTCCCCGTGATGCAAAAGTCCAGTTCCCCATGTTATCTACAGAGGACGGACGGAAATTCTTCATGGCTTTCACAGACTGGATGGAATTAAAAAAGTGGAAGGACGAAGAGAACCAGCAGACGTTCGCTATGAATTTTGACGATTATGCGGGAATGCTGCTGCGCAAGGATGCACAGGGCAATAGCAGTCCGGCCCTGGGATTTGTCATCAATCCCTTCGGTGGCAATATCGTGGTTACCAGAGAGATGGTAGCCGGCATGATCGCCGCGAAGCTGAAAGCAGCCGGGAAACCGGTACCTCCCGCACCCGGTGCACCTGCTGCACCCACACAGCAATAAATTCAGACTAAACAAAATGCCCTATATGGACGATATAAGTAGCAGAGAGGTGACAAGGCCGGTCACTTCCTGCTACTTATTTTTTATATAGTTTGATAACGACACCACGGATGGTAATCGGATAGAATAATATTAAAATATTCTGTTCTGTTACCATTTTTTTGACTTAACCGTTCAGCCATGCAATATCACATGTGGTAGCGAACGATTAAGCTTTACAGGAAGCGCGCCCTGTATGGTGAGGTCGGGGAAAGGAGAAAATTACAGATTTGAGAATTGATTCCGCAAGCATAGGAATGGATTCCGCCAGAAGCTATCAGGCTTCTAAAACAAGCGTCAGACGATTTGAGATAACGGATTATCAGGCAGGGCTGACAGATGTATCCACGAAGGGGCAGAAGACACCGGAAGGAGAGGATACGGCACAGAACACCGGGGAACAGGAGAATGCCACAGGGAATTCCACAGAGAACACTGCAATGACCGCAAAAGACTGGCAGAGCCGTTTTCTGGTATCCTCGGCGAGATGGAATATGCGAAGCAGCGCCAGTGAACAGACACTGTCCACCATCCGGGAATATACGGTACGTTATATTTTTGATTTATTGTTCCCATCCCGGAACAGTACTCTGCATGACTGGATGCAGGAAAACGGTTGGAGTGGCGGCACGCAGGAAACAGCTATGGCAACACCTGCATCGGATGTATTTCCTCAGGTGACGTCCCGTGTAAAAGTATTGAACTATGTGGGAGAGAGCTGGAGCATAGAGCAGGAGGACACCAGCTTCTCTACCGTGGGAACCGTGCGTACCAAGGACGGCAGAGAGATCAATTTTAATGTCAATGTAAATATGAGCCGCAGGTGTGAGGAATACTACAGAGAGGAACTGAATGTAGCGCAGTTTGCCCTATATGATCCGCTGGTGATTAATCTGGATACCGATGCGACGGAGCTGTCGGATCAGACCTTTTATTTTGACCTGGATGCCGACGGTGAGGAAGAAGAAATCTCCATGTTAAAGGGCAGCGGTTATCTGGCACTGGATAAAAACGGAGACGGCATCATCAACGACGGCAGTGAACTGTTCGGAACCGGGAACGGTGACGGATTTGCGGACCTGGCACGGTATGATGAGGACGGCAACGGCTGGATCGATGAGAATGATTCCATTTGGTCAAAATTAAAAATCTGGTGCAAAGATGAAAAGGGCAATGACGTATTGTACAAACTTTCCGACAAGGGTGTCGGTGCAATCTGTCTGCAAAATGTTTCCACAGATTTTACCTTACAGGGAGACAGAACGGCCCGGGAGGGTTCGACAGAAGCCAATGCAACGAACGGAGCGATCCGTAAGACCGGTATTTTCTTATATGAAAACGGAAATGTGGGTACTGTGCAGCATGTAGACATGGCAGCTTATGCCCAAAAAGCGTAACACCAATAAAGATCAATGGAAAATGCATCCTGAATAAAACCTTCGAATCGGGCAAGACTATAGGATAAACCAGGGAAAGTGGTTGAAACGATTGTATAGCAGGAAGTTGGTTCAGGGAACAGGAAGGATGCGGATATGAGAAGAAATAAAAAAAGCGGTATTCATAAAGAGCGTATTATAATGTTGGCCTCTTCGGCCTTTGTTCTGGCAGCGTTGACCATGACGGGGGTCTATATGAAGGGGCAGAATGTGGAGTCCAAGGATGATGGCTATACCTTGGACTTCACTGCACTTGAAAACAATGCGGATGACAAAATGCAGGAAATATCCGAATATAATGAGGAGCATTTGCTGAAGGAGGAAGAGAATATTCCGGAACTGACCGCGAATAACACAGCCGGAAATGAGATCGCGGCAGCACCGGTCACGGAGGATGATCTGGATTATCTTCCCCAGGAGGTGGGCTCCGGCCATGTGGAGATCCCGGGACTGACAGATCAGGAGACCTTACAGGAGGCTGCAGAGGCAGAGCAGCAGATGCCGGGGCTGACAGTAGAGAAAACCCTGCATTTTACGGAAAACGATGGAATGCAGAAACCGGTACAGAGTGATATTCTGATGCATTACTCTATGGACAAGAGCATTTACTTTGCCACACTGGATCAGTACAAGTACAATCCGGCTACGATCTTTTCCGCGGAAGAAGGCATGACGGTAACCGCCTGTGCGCAGGGAAAAGTAACTTCGATTTTTGAAAATGAGGAGATCGGCAAGGCTGTGACGCTGGATCTGGGAGACGGCTATGAGGCCACTTACGGACAACTGGCGGAGATTACCGTCAAGGAAAATGCCTATGTGAATCCGGGTGAAACTATCGGCAGTGTAGCAGCGCCTACAAAATATTACAGTGCTGAGGGGAGCAATGTGTATTTTGCCCTGACGCATAATGGGGATCCGGTAAACGGGGAGGCATTGTTCCACTGATGGATATACAGAATACCTATGGAAATTTTCATGTGGACCGTTTATACTATTATCAATGGAAAAATCGTGTACTGTAATCTCCCGGGAGATTGAGCGGAGGACCAATTTGAAATACAACAGAAAATATGCAGCAATATTGTCGCTGCTGTTCATCGTGAATATCATAGGGAATACCGCCTGTGGCAATACCTCTGCCGAGACGGGACATGTCAGTATTGCGGATATGGCGATGGAAAATACCCCAATAATCAATTATACCATTCCGACACTTACTCCTAATGTACTGGTGGATCAGCAGGGGTATGCAGGAGACGGAGAAAAGCAGGCAATCGTCAAAAGCCGGGAACCGGTGGAAAGTTTCCGGCTGATCGATAAAGAGTCCGGAGAGATCGTATATCAGGGGAAGGTAAAGCAGCCGGAGTACAACGAGGATCTGCAATTATACATCGGAACAGTGGATTTTACGGAATATACCAGCGAGGGAAGCTTTTATCTGGAATGCGACCGGGTGGGGCAGTCGCTCTCTTTTTCCATCAAGGAGAGGTATTATGAGGAATTGTTTAAAGCATTGTGCGAAAGGGTGCATGAAAGCTGCCGGGAGCGCAGCATTACAGAGGATGAGATCCTGACACTGCTGGAGGCATGCGAATGGTATTCGGAAGTTTTTACGGACGATAATGGGAATGAGATTCCGGATATGCTGGAATATATTGCGGACTGGCTGGAAAAAACCGTCAATGAGACAGAGGATAAGGAGCCGGATACCATGACGTATGTGGCTGTCCTGGCAAAATTCAGTTATCTGTATCAGAAATATGATGTACAATATGCAACGCAATGTCTTCAGCACGCATCCGTAATCTACACAAAGCTGGCAGCAGCATCCGGCAGAGATGCGGAGAAATTCATGGCTTTGACGGAACTGTACCGGGCTGCGGGACTTCCTTCCTATCGTTCGCAGATTTTGGAGTATAAGGAATTTTTCGAAGATAATACAAGCTATCTGGAGGAAACTGCATATCTCTACGGTTCCATGACATATCTGGCTACCAGACAGCCGGTGGATATTGATCTGTGCACAGCATTCATGGAAGGTATCAGAGATCAGGGAGAGGAACTGGCAAAACGTTCCGGTAAAATGATCGACGCCGTGACTTCCGTCAACAACGGTACGGAAGATCTGCTGAAGCGGGCGGAGGAACTGGCCTGTGCCAATTATATCTTATACAGTTATCAGTATACGGAGATATTGGAAGATTTTTTACATTATCTGATGGGCAGAAACAGAGATTCCGTGTGCTATTATCCGGAAGAGGGAAAAACGTCGGATTATCTTCTTCTGATCGCCCAACAGGTCTCCCTCACCGGAAAACATTAGATATTAGATCAGTTCTTTGTTTTTGAAATAGGTCTCGGAGATTATATTCTGTACATAGGTGCCCATGCTCTTGCGGGTCTCCTTGTCCAGATCCTTCATATAAATGGGCTTACCGTATTCAATGACTACGGTGGCCTTTTTTATTTTGGGAAAATGGTCTTCAAAAATAGCGGCAGAGTTCACAATGGTCATGGGAATGATGGGAACATTGCCTTTTTCGGCGATCTTGAAGCTGCCTTCATGGAAAGGGAGGAAAGTATCCTTGGTCTTATTCCGGGTACCTTCGGGGAAAATACAGATAGAAATACCGTTTTTCACCTTATCAATGGCAGCCAGGATCGTTTTCAGCCCGGCCTTGATATCCTGGCGGTCCAGGAAGAGACAGTGCAGATCCTTCATCCAGATATTTAACAGGGGCCATTTCAGCATTTCTTTTTTCGCAACGTAGCCGGTAGGTCTGGGAACGCGGACGTAGGTCAGGACCACATCGAAAAAGCTGCGGTGATTGCCCACATACAGTACTGCAGTATCGGTGGGAATATTTTCTTCACCGATGGCGATCACTTTGGTACCCGCCAGGCGGATCACCTGACGGAATGCCCAGTTGACAATGGCCAGGGAACTTTTGTCCTTCAGCCCCGGATTGAACTTGCCAATGATCCATTCCACCAGCATAAGCGGAGTGGACAGGATCAGGAATAATACAACAAATAATACAACGAATATAAAACGGATCATAAATACCTCTTTCTAATTCATTTGCTCTATTCATATGATGTCGGGGTCAAAAGCCCCCGACTCTGATGCCTACGGATTGTTACGTGCTACGCACTCTCACAATCCTACCCTCTATTCGCATATCGTGGGATTATCATCCCACTTTTATGCTCATATCGGGGCGGGTCCTAAGGTCTTTCACCCACTTATGAGCAAGCTCATGTGGGTTTAGACCTTTTGACCCTGGCATCATTCATATCATTTCTCGATAAATAGAACGCCCAGTGTACCGGGTCCGCAGTGGCTGGATATGACACCGCCGGCTCTGGTCTCCAGTATTTCGTTGAAAATACCGAGGCTCTCCAGATAGGAACGAACCGACTCTACAATTTCACGATCACAGCCGGAGTGCGTGATGAAGACTCTGTCGGGAACCGCATTTTTCAGGTCTTCTTCCATATCTTTTGTGTAGGACAGAATGACAGAACTCAGCTTACCACGATATTTTTTGGAGGCATCCATGGCGCCGTCTTCGACTACGATCCTGGGATGAAGCTTTAACATGGTGCCTGCCAGAGCTGCGACAGCATTACATCTTCCTCCACGGTAGAGGTAGGTCAGAGTATCTACGGTGAAGCTGGCACGTACTCTGGGGCGGATCTCTTCGATGGCAGCAGTGATCTGGGCTCTGGTTTTCCCCTCTGCGGATAAAAGGGCAGCCTGTATTACCTGCAGACCGATGCCGGTAGACAGGTTGGCGGAATTGATCACAGTTACTTTATCAGAAGCTTCCAGTTCTTCCGCAGCCAGACGCATGACATTGCCGGAGGTGGACATGCTGTCGGAAATAGAGAAACAGATGATCTCACGGCCTTCATCCAGAAATGGCTTCATCACTTCCATGGCCTCGGTCATGGAAGGTGCAGAGGTCTTCGGTGTGGTCTTATTTTCATCGGACCATCGGAAGATCTCTTCCGGGGTAATGTCCACACCATCACGATACTCTGTCTCCCCTAACAGGATGTGCAGGGGCAGGATGGCAATGTCATATTTTTCTAATAAATCTTTTGACAGATCGCAGGTACTGTCAGAGATGATCTTAACTGTCTGTGCCATAGAATATACCTTCCTTTTTTAGCGTTTCATCTTGTATTATTATTCATTGCTTTTGACGATCTGTCTGGCTACATAGACGCCGCTGGCAGATGCATGGGACAGGGAATGGGTCACGCCACTGCCGTCGCCGATGATATATAATCCCTTATGACAGCTTTCCAGGTGCTCGTCCAGTTCTACTTCCATGTTATAGAATTTCACCTCCACACCGTAGAGCAGAGTGTCGTCATTGGCGGTACCGGGTGCGATCTTGTCCAAAGCGTAGATCATTTCAATGATGCCGTCTAAGATACGCTTGGGAAGTACCAGGCTTAAGTCACCGGGGGTTGCAGCCAGGGTAGGCTCCACCATGCCCTCGGCAATACGCTTTGCATTACTGCGGCGTCCTCTTACCAGATCACCGAAGCGTTGCACGATGACACCGCCGCCCAGCATATTGGAGAGACGGGCGATGCTTTCGCCGTAGCCGTTACTGTCCTTGAAGGGTTCGGAGAAATGCTTGGCGACTAACAGTGCAAAGTTGGTGTTCTCGGTCTGTTTGTCGGCACCTTCGTAGCTGTGGCCGTTGACGGTGACGATGCCGTTGGTATTCTCATTTACTACGATACCGTGCGGATTCATACAGAAGGTACGCACGGCATCTTCGAATTTCTCGGTTCGGTATACGATCTTACTCTCATACAGTTCATCAGTCAGATGAGAGAAGATGACAGCGGGAAGCTCCACGCGGACACCGATATCCACACGGTTGGACTTGGTGTTGATATCCAGATCCTTACAGATCTGTTCCATCCATTTGCTGCCGCTGCGGCCTACGGAGATGATGCATTGGTCACACTCGTAGGAGGCGTCTTCGCAGCTGATGCGATATCCCGGATCCAGTGCTTCCACAGTTTTTACCGGAGTATCGAAATAGAAAGTCACTTTATCTTTGAGTTCTGCGTACAGATTCTCCAGCACGATAAAGTTGATATCGGTACCTAAGTGACGCACGGAAGCGTCTAAGAGGGTCAGCTTGTTCTGCATGCAGAGCTTTTTAAATGAGGTACCTGCGGTGGAATACAGTTTGGTGCCCTCTCCACCGAATTTCATATTGATGTCATCCACGTATTTCATGAGATCGATGGCCTGATTTTTGCCGATGTATTCATATAACGTACCGCCGAAAGCGTTGGTGATGTTGTATTTTCCGTCGGAAAAAGCACCTGCACCGCCGAAACCGCTCATAATGGAACAGCTTTTGCAGTTAATGCAGCTCTTGATCTTATCTCCGTCGATGGGGCAGTGGCGCTTCTCCAGGGGATGACCGGCTTCGAAGACGGCAATTTTCAGGTCGGGATTCTGCTGTACCAGCTCGTAAGCGGAGAAGATACCGCCGGGGCCGGCACCGATAATAATGATGTCATATTTCATAGGGAATGGTTCCTTTCATAGTGTTCTTTTTTCACTTCTGTAAATTCCAAAAACATCCAAAATATAGTATACCATATTTTTAGTAAAAAAGGGGAATGGAAATATAGCAAAATATGTGATAGAATCATAAGTCATAGGCTTGTCCGGAAATGGATGGAAAGGTATCTGAAATGGAAGCAGTACAGAAGAAAAATAAATATGAGATAGATATGTGCAACGGCACGATCATGGATAAATTAATATCCTTTGCCCTGCCGCTGATGGTGTCGAGTATTTTACAGCTGCTGTTTAATGCAGTGGATATTATTGTGGTCGGAAGATTCACCGGAAGTCAGGCACTGGCGGCGGTGGGATCCACCACGGCACTGATCAATATGTTTGTGAATCTGTTCATCGGGGTCTCGCTGGGTGCCAATGTATTGTCTGCCAGATTCTATGCGGCAGGCAAAGAGCGGGAGATGAGCGAGACGGTACATACGGCGATGACTTTTGCACTGATCAGCGGTATCGTCATGGTATTTGTGGGACTGTTCTGTGCCCGTGGGGCACTGGAACTGATGGATACTCCGACAGACGTGATCGATCAGGCAGCTCTATATATGAAAATCTATTTTTGCGGAATGCCTTTTTTTATGCTGTACAATTACGGAGCAGCTATTCTGCGGGCAGTGGGCGATACGAAGAGACCGCTTCTGTTCCTGATCATTTCGGGAGCTGTTAACGCTGCGTTAAATCTGTTTCTGGTCATTGTCTTTTCCATGGGAGTGGCTGGCGTGGCCATCGCTACGGTGTTCTCGCAGATCATCTCCTGTGTGCTGGTGCTGGGATGTCTGTTTGGCACGGACAGCTGTTACCGTCTGCAGATCACAAAGCTGGGAATCAAAGGGGAGTATCTGCTGCAGATCTTCCAGGTGGGAGTGCCTGCCGGAATTCAGAGTGTGGTGATCAATTTTTCTAACGTATTGCTGCAGTCTTCGGTGAACTCCTTCGGATCCATTGCCATGGCGGGATACACGGCGGCGAACAACATCTTCGGATTCCTGTTCGTATCGGTCAATTCCATCACGCAGGCGTGCATGAGCTTCACCAGCCAGAACTACGGAGCCGGGAAGAAAAAGCGTATGGACCGGGTACTTGTCGACTGCATGATCCTGTCAGTGATCGTGGCGGTGACTTTGGGTGGCGGTGCCAATCTCTTTGGCCCCCAGCTGCTTCATATCTATACTACGGAGGCGGATGTGATCGCCTGCGGTACGGAAATCTTATTGTATACGACACTGACTTATTTTTTATGCGGAATCATGGATCTCATCCCGGGGGCTCTGCGTGGAATGGGACATTCGGCGGTTCCTATGATCTTATCTATTATCGGAACGGTAGGCACGAGGATTTTCTGGATCTATGGGGTGTTCCCCATGCACCGGTCACTGATGGTACTGTTTTTATCTTATCCGGCATCCTGGACCGTGACGATATTGCTGCAGGCAGTGTGCTTCTATTTTGTAAGGCAAAAGGTACACAGTACCATGCCACAGGAAGAAACATAAGAACATAAGACAGGCGGCTGCAGAGTGTGGAAGACTTGTGACCGCAAAGTACAGACAGTAAAAGAATTGAGGGATAAGATGTTAACTAAATTCAAGAAAAAATATATCGGAAACTGGGATTTCTACCGCAGATATCTGCTGCTTGCGATCCCCATGATCCTGCAGAATGCCATTACCAATCTGGTAAGCTTTTTAGATAATATTATGGTAGGACAGCTGGGTACGGAGCAGATGTCCGGTGTTGCTATCGTGAACCAGCTGATCTTTGTGTATAATCTGGCGATCTTCGGAGCTGTATCCGCAGCCAGTATCTTCGGTGCCCAGTATTTTGGCAAGGGCAATCATAAGGGACATATGTATTCGTTCCGTTTTAAATTATATGCGACCCTGCTGGTGACCGGAGGAGCGATATCGCTGTTTTTGACCAAAGGTTCCGCACTGATCTCCCTGTATCTGACGGATACGGTGGGGAACGGAGCTACGGATGTGGCATTGAAATACGGTCAGGAGTATCTGGCGATCATGATGGTAGGCCTGATCCCTTTTGCGGTGAACCAGTCTTATGCTACGAATATCAAAGAGACCGGGCAGACTTTTATTCCCATGTTAGCCAGCTTCGTAGCGGTGGGAACCAACGCACTGTTAGATTATCTGATGATCTTCGGCATCGGACCTTTTCCCAAGATGGGGGTAGCGGGAGCAGCACTGGCTACGGTGATCGCCCGTTACATTGAGGCATTGATCGTGATCATCTGGGCACACATGCACAGGGCGAAGAACCGCTATCTGGAAGGAGCCTATACCGGCTTCGGCATTCCTTTTGCGGAACTGAAAGCAATTCTCGTCAAGGGCTTCCCCCTGATGATGAATGAAGTAATGTGGGCAGCGGGTATGACCACCGTGACCCAGTGTTATTCCGTCAGAGGACTGGATGTGGTGGCGGGACTGAATATCGCATCCACCATTACGAATCTGTTCAATATTGTATATCTGCAGTTAGGCTCCTGTATCAGCATTGTAGTAGGACAGTATCTGGGCGCCGGCAAGCTGAAAGAGGCGAAGGATGCGGACAATAAGATGATCGTATTCAGTGTCTTCTGTTGCGTGATCATGGCAGCATTGATGTTCGTGGTGGGAGGATTTTTCCCCGGTATTTATAATACTTCGGAAGAGATCAAGGGACTGGCTACGCAGTTCATCGCAGTCTCCGCGATCATCATGCCGTTCTGCGCATTCAGCCATGCGTCCTATTTTACCCTGCGTTCCGGCGGCAAGACGGTGGTAACGTTTTTGTTTGATTCCGTATTTACCTGGGTGATCGTGGTACCTGCGGCTTATCTGCTGGCGCACTTTACCGGGCTGGGGATCGTAAGCATCTATTTCCTGGTGCAGGGTACGGAGATGATCAAGGTCATCATCGGCTATTACATGGTGAAGAGTAATGTGTGGGTAGTACAGATGGTATAGAGCGGAACCACAGAACAGATGTGGAAGAAAGGCATGGCATTTCGGGAAATGAGGGTGTTTCCGCTGGTGAGAGCAGAGCATCCTGCGTCCCAGGAGTTTCAAAATCTGTGTATTGGAGCCGGATGGTCTCAAAGATACGGTTGAAATCCGATTCCAGAGTATACCAGTCTGCTAACGGAAGTGTGGATTCCAGCTGCAGGGTATTTCCCTGCAAAGGGATGTCGGGATCGGACAGGGTAATGTAAATCCAGTACTTTTGCTCGGTCTGGTAGATCTCGGTGTGTTTCCAACCATTGAGGCCGCTGTCTGGCAGAGTAATCTTCTCACTGGTGACACCGGTACCGCATATCCCCGGTACGGGAGCATAGACCAGAGTAAAGGTATCCTCCGGATATGCGATGTTCCAGAAGACGATGGCATCGGTAGTCATCTCACTGGTAGTTACGTTGCGGATTTCATAGTCCCAGGTCTCCGGAAGAGACAGGGAGAACCGCACCGATCCCAGGTCGCAGAGAGCTTCACTCCCTATGGCTATCGCCAGATCATCCTCAGCCCCGGATTCCGGGCACTCCGTCGGGGCGAGAGATTCTGCAATCACCGGAGCGATCGGGCCTGCGGATTCTGTGGGATTCTGTGAATCTTCGGAAGCTCCGCAGCCGGTGAACGACAGCACAAGTAAAGTGCAAAGCGATAACAGCAAAATATTTTTCTTCATAAAAATACCCTCCCAAAGTCGTGAATAAGTAACATGATCTATACTATAGAACGACTTCCGGGAGGGAAAGTTTCAGAGAATTGAAAGTTAGTGAAATAATTCCGTAGCCCTTGGCAGGGTATAAGAAACGCGGCACGCTCGCGCTCTGTCGCAGAG
>OODI01000867.1_pt1 | contig 13569 bp, 9 predicted proteins | sample 1671141 | NCBI WGS metagenome assembly OODI01 (sample SAMN06348126, study PRJEB24527) | human gut metagenome | biome: human gut; feature: ankylosing spondylitis patient; material: feces | host: Homo sapiens | place: China | collected 2015-10 | reverse complement strand
AGTGGACGCCAGAATCAAAAAGGCGCAAGCAGATGGCGCAGGCGAATCTGGAAATAGTATCATGTTTCGTCGTGGAACAGGCGCATACACAATCTGCCGAGGAAGAAGGTGATGAGGAACAGCACCATTGCCACGGAGGATGCATAGCCCATGTTGAAGCGGGTGAAGGCGTAATCGTACAGGTGGGCGACGATGGTGTGCGCGGCGTAGTTTGGGCTGGGCATACCCGCCACCGCCGTCGCCACGTCAAACACGGCGAACGCGCCCACGATGGAGTTGATGGCACCGAAGAGCATCTGCGGCTTCATCAGCGGAATAGTAATCAGCCGCAGCTCCTGAAACTTGTTCTTGATGCCGTCCACGCGCCCCGCCTCGTACATCGACGGGTCAATGTTCTGGAAGCCCGCGAGGAAGGACAGGAAGCCGTTGCCCATGCTCATCCAAATGGTGATAATCATGATGACCGGCAGGACGTAATCCGCATCCTTCGTCCACAGAATCGGCTCCATGATGATGCCGAAGCGCAGGAGCAGGTTATTGATGTAACCGTAGCGGTCGCCGGAGAAGAGAATCAGCCAAATGGTGGACATTGCCACGCCAGAGGTGAGCGACGGCGCGTAGAACGCCATCGAGAAGAAGCCGCGCCCCTTCTTCACCAGCGTGATAATCCACGCCATGAGGAAGGAGGCGAAGTACCCCAGCGGCCCGGTGACGACCGCCAGCAGCAGCGTTTTCTTGAGCGAAATCAGGAACACGTCGTCGTCCAGACTCAGCTGTGCGTAGTTGCTTAAGCCCACGAACTTGGGCGCTTGAATCATGTTGTAGTTCGTCAGCGAGTAGTACATCGCCACGCCGACCGGCACGATGACGAAAATCGCAAACAGAACGAGGAACGGCATCAGGAAGGCGTAGCCGACCGCATTTTTGCGCAGCCACGCACGCATCCCTTTGTTTTTCTTCTGGCAGATGGCAGTCACGGGCTATCCTCCTTAATTATCCAATCCAAATTCCTTGCGCTTGTTGTTCAGTTCCTTGTTGATGTCCTTGACCGCCTTCTCCAGCATGTCGCGGGCATCCTTGTTGTTCACCACCACGCTGTTCCATGCGTTGATGATGTGCCGGCCCGTGAAGTAGCCGCCGGGCACAATCATCTGCTCGCGGGCGCTCTCCATCTGCGCCTTGATAATCTGCGCATGGCGGGCATCCCACGGGAGCGAGAAGAAGGATTCAACGTTCGCGGTGTTCCAGCGCGCGCCCGTGCCGAGGATTGCTTCCAATTCACGCCCGTAGCGCGTCTGCGTTTCCGCGCTCATCCACCACTTCAGGAATGTCCACGCCGCCTCCTGCTTGTCCGACTGGCTGAGGATGACCCCCGCCGTGGATGCCGTTGTGCCCACCGCGTGGCTGACTGTGCCGTCCGCCTGCACCGTGCCGGGGACGGGCGCAATCGACCAGCGGCCGTAGAGCTCCGGCGCGCTCGTGAGCAGCTGCAAGTAGCCCGTGTAGTTGCTGATGCCGATGGGCATCGTGCCCGTGCGGATGCGGGTGAAGAAGTTGCTTTCCGCGTCAATGCCGTAGTTGGCGTACATGTCCGTCCAGAATTTGAACGCCTTGTAGGCTTCAGGCGTGTCCAGCGCGGAGGATTCGCCGTCGCCGTTGTAGTATTCGCCGCCCATTTGCAGCAGCAGCATCGTGAAGCCGCGCAGCGCACCGGGCGAGTTGGAAGATACTGACGTGTCCACCGGCAGGGAGAAGCTCATGTTGTTCTCGTACAGCCGGGGCAGCACGCGCTGGTACAAATCCGTCCACGTTTCGGGCAGGTCGATGCCCAGCTCGCGCATCACGTCCTGCCGGTAAATCATGACGGTGAAGTCCATCGTCTCCGGCAGGGCGTACACGCCGCCGCGGTAGGTGTAGGGCACGAGGCTCGATTCGTAGAACTGGCTCGCGACCTCCTCAAAATCGTCGAATTGGGTCAAATCCACCACGGCTTCGCGGAAGGCGAACTCGCCGGGCAGGTTGTAGTCCACCGAGAGCGCCACGTCCGGCGCTGTGCCGGAGGTCACGCTGAGCAGAATGGTGTTGACTGACCCCGTCGCCAGCTGCCCGGACGGCAGCACATGCAGGTTGACGACGATGCCCGTCTTTGGCGTGAAGTCCTCGTCTGCCAATTCCTTCAGAATTTCGCCCCACTCCGTGCCGCGGCCAATCCACACATCCAGTACCGTTTTTTCCGCCTCATCCGGCGCGTTTTCATCCACAATCAGCCCGACGGAATCGTAATCCTTGTAGAAGGACGCGAGGAAGTTTTCCACCGTCACGCCCATGCGCTGGAAGAAGTTCGACGTGGTGATTTCCACCTTTGCTTCCGGCGCGTGCACGACGATGTAGTCCACCGCCAGCGGGCACTTCTCAATGGACGAAATGTACGTGCCGAGGTTGGACTGCGCGTTGTCCATGTCGCTGAGCGCGCGCGGGATGCGGTCAACATCCTCCGCGAAGAAGCGCATTTGGTCGATGATTTGGCGATAGTTGCTCTCCATCGAGGTCGTTTCGTTGGAGATGGAAGCCAGCAAGTCGGCGCTTTCCTGCAAGCGGTCGACGAGATGCAGCAGCTGATCGGACAACCCCGGCATCGTGCGGTAGAGGTCGTATTCGTAGTTGTAGTCAGGGTCAGTGCCCGTGATTTTGACGATTTCGCGGTGAATCTCGCTGAGATACGCGGTGTCCGCCTCCGTGCGCGTCATGATTTCGCCAATCGCCCCCAGCTTCACGGTCATCGTCAGCGTGTGCGTGCCCTTCGTCAGGTGGAAGAGGTACGGTTCGCCGTCCGCGCCGTGCAGCGTCTCGGCATACCACTGGTCGCTGTACGGGAAGGAGTACAGCCGCAGCTCGTCGAAGGGAATTTCGCCGTCCACCATAATCTGCCGATAGGAGGGCATCCCCGCGTCGTTGTTCTGCTGCACCTTCAGGGTGATGGCGTACAGCCCGTCCTCCGGCACGTCGAAATCCCACGCGACCGCCGCATTCCCCAGCCGCCAGCGCCAGCCGCCCATCACATTCAGCACGCGGTTCGCGCCGGAACGCGGCTCGGTCATCGGGTCGGCATCGGATTCGCGGCGGATGACGTTCTCACTGCGCCACGCGCTGTTTTCCGCCTGAAACTTGATTTGCACGTTCTTGTCCGCCGCTTTCAGTCCCTGCGCCGCGTAGCCCGCCGCCGCTTCCGCGTAAGTCGGATGAGCCGCCGGGGCGACCAGCGCCAGCGTGCCCAGTGTCACCGGCTGGTCTACATAATGAAGGGAAATCTCGTGGCGGCCCGCCGTCAGGCAGAATTTGAGCGGGTCAACATACACGCCCTGCCCATTCGCCGCGCGGACGGTCTGCCAGAGGTGGATTTCATCCTGCCGCGCCCACACTTCATCGTCGATGGAGTTCTTGCGGCCGATTTCGCTCGCCCGCTCCACAAAGCGGCGGTATAAGCAGATGTTGTTCGCTTCCTCATACGGCACGATGCCGTCGATGGTCAAGCGGCGCTGCACTTTCGCCTCGTTGCCGTCCTGCGCGAAGTAGGTGATTTCCAATTCGTACAGTCCAGTCACGGGCACATCCACCGTCCAGACCGCCGTGCTTTCGCCGTCGCCGGTGATGATGGCCTCCTGCGCAAGCACCGCATCCCCCGACAAAATCGCCGCGCTGGGCAGCAGTTCAATCCGCGTACCTGCCGGCGCGTTCGGGGTATCCTGATACGATGCCAGCGCCTCGTCATAGCCGATAGCGGTTTCCTCGTTCAGCGCGAAGAAATCCGACCATTCCTCTGCCGACGCGGTGAATGGCAATAAGCAGCAAATCGCCAGAATCAGAGACAGCACGATGCTACGCTTCACTTGGTTTTTCCTCCTCTTCGGCGTGCCCCGCTGCACACCGCCGTCATTTTCGGGGGGACTTGTTTCAAGCGTATTCTCTCACAGGCGGCGGCGGTTTTCAATCTTCAAAATGATGGTTTTTGTGTTTTTCGGTCGTCATTTTCCCATGCAGGACACAAAATCACCACCTAAAAAATTGTAGATGCCCCCTTTTTATATGCAGTATTTGCGTTTCGCCCCCTCTTTCCTTGAAAAAATGGTGGATTTGTGATAGAATAAACCCATGTGACTGGGAGGAGAAGGGAACATGTTCGGGCATCATTCCAAGACGTACTATAAGTATCTGGCATCCTATGGCGCGCTGCTGCTGACCGCCATCATCGCCCTCGTTTTCGTGTCGCAAGTGTTCTTCATCCGGCAGCTGCGGACGAATCTGGAGGACAACCACCGCGCGCTCGTGCAGCAGAGCGTGCAGGAGATGGACAGCGACCTCCAGCAGATTTACGACATCGAGTACCAGATTTCGACAGTCAATCAGAATTTCTTTTCCTATTATTTAGAAGCGCCCAGCCCCGTGCGCGACCTGCGGCTGGTGAACGAGTTCAAGAATCTGCTTGCCCCCTCCACCCTGATTTCCGAAATTGCGCTGGCGGACGCGGACGCCAAGATGGTGTACACCTCCACTGCCGTGTACTCCGCCGCGCTGTTCTTCGACCGCATCTTCTCCTTCCCGGAAGGCGACCCCGTGGCGAGCAGCCTTGCCGACAGCAGCCGCCGCATCATCCGCACGGCACAGCGGAGCGGCAGCGCGGAACGCTATCTGGCGTTCATCAACACGCCGTCGGTCTTTTCGCGCCTGCAAAACAGCGTCCTGATTTTCTTCGTGCAGGAGCGGCACTTCCTGTCCTTTCTCTCGCCGGAGAGCGCCCCCAGCCAGCAGGGCGCGATACTGGACAGCAGCGGGCAGGTCGTCGTATCAACGATGGCACTGGATGCGCCGCTGACCGACGGCATCAGCACCATCCGCCTGCACGGCACGAATTACCTCATCTACCGCGAGCCGTCCTCCGTCCTGAACTGGACGTACTACTTCTTCCTCCCCGCGAGCGAGACGCTTGCGCCGCTCTACCGCGCACAGGCGATGCTGGCGCTGTTCCTGCTGGTGGTGCTGGCGGCGGGCACGCTGGTCATCCACTATGCGATGAAGGTGAATTACCGCCCGATACAGGAGCTGACCGAATCGCTGGGGCGGTCGGATGCGGATGATCTGGAGTCGCTGAAGGATGCGATTGCCTCCCTCGCCGAGCAGAACAACCACATGCGCAGTCAGCTGATGACCTCCCCCGACGGGCAGGCGCTGAAGGATTCGCTGCTGTTTTCGCTGCTCAAGGGCAAATTCGACTCTTTCGCTTCCTATAATATAGAGGCGGAAGCGCTGGGCATGTCCTTCACCAAGCCGTGCTATCAGGTGCTGATGCTGCGCGCCTTCAATCAGGATACCGCCATCCCCCGGCAGACGCTGTCCGCCATCTTTGCGGAGTGCTTCGGGGATGACTTCACGTGGCAGTTCCGCGAGCTGTTCGAGCACTCCATGTTCGTCTGTCTGGTTGGCATGGAGGCGGACGAGGAATCGAAGCTGGCGGATTGCTGCCGCCGATTGCTGGACATCAGCAGCGAAAAATACAATCTCGTGTTCTCCATCGGCATGTCCAACTGCTACACCGACGTGGCGCACCTCTCCACCGCCTGTTTTGAAGCCACGCAAGCCGTCAAGGAGCACTTCATCCGCGGACAGCATCAGCTGATTCCGTATCACGAGCTGACGCGCACCCTTGATGTGCCGTCCTCCGACCGCCTCGCCCTCCTGAACGACCTGCCCGCCCAGACCCCGCAGCAGCAGATGCAGACCATCCGCCGCTTCATCGACGGGCTGAAGGCGGACTGCGTGCCCTCCCTGCTGGCGAAAAGCTACTGCAACTCCGCCGTGCAGCTGCTGATGGCGGGCGGCGCGCGGCAGGTGAACATGGACGACCTGTTCACCATCACCTATCTGCGCACGGTGGATGATTACCTTGCCTTCATGCTCCACCTGCTGGAGCCCGACCCGAAGGCGCTTGTGCCGGACACCGCCGAGAGCGGCGCGCCGGTGACGGAGCTGCTCCAGCGCATCTACACCTGCATCGCGGACAGCTACGACGACTGCAGCTTCTCCCTGCAGGACGTTGCCGCCAAGCTCGACCTTTCCTCCGGCTACTTAAGCCAGTACTTCAAGCAGCAGACCGGCGACACGCTGACCAGCTACGTCGCTGACCTGCGCATCCGCAAAGCGTGCTCCCTGCTGGAAAGCACGACGATGCCGCTGCAAATGGTGTCCGAGTCGGTGGGGTACTACAATTTGAACAGCTTTATCCGCCGGTTTAAGCAGATTACCGGGCTGACGCCGGGGGAATATCGGAAAACAAGGCAATAAAAAAAGGGCAGGAGACGCGTTTCCTGCCTATTTTTGTGTGGATTTTTAGCTTTTTCCTTAAAACACAGCACGATTTAATACTATTTCCAAATGAGAATGCGCCAAGATGCGCCGCGAATTTTTCACGTTGGCTAACGCGAATGAAACGCAGCGTAGCAGCGCTACGCTAAGTGGAATGAGCGGACGCCAACGGGGAAAAGGCGCAAGCAGATGGCGCAGGTGAATTTGGAAATAGTATAAGGGAATCGTAAAGTGCATGAGGGGATTCTCTTCGGATTACACCTCCCGTATCCGCCCCTGCGCCATCTCCTGCACCGTGTCGCACAGCACGTCGATGTCCTGCGCGAAGTGGCTGGCGAGCAGAATCGTCTTGCCCTGCGCCCTCAAGTCAAGCAGCAGCGTGCGAATCTCCGCAACGCCATTTTTATCCAGCCCGTTCATCGGCTCGTCCAAAATCAGCAGTTCCGGCGCGTCCAGCAGCGCTTGCGCAATGCCCAGCCGCTGCCGCATCCCCAGCGAATACTGGCTCACCCGCTTTTTTGCCGCGGGGTCAAGCCCCACCAAGCGCATCAGCGCCGCCACGTCCTCGCAGCGCGCGCCGTTGCCTAACTTCGCCAGCCACAGGAGATTGCTCATGCCCGTCTCGTGCGGCAGAAAACCGGGGGTTTCAATCAGCATTCCCGTTTGGGGCGCAAAATCGCAGTCCGTGCCGATATTTTTGCCGAATACGCTGATTTTCCCCGCCGTCGGCCGCAGGAATCCGCAGATGCATTTCATCAGCACGGTTTTGCCGCTGCCGTTCCGCCCGATGATGCCGTGGATTTTCCCGCGCATCATTTGCAAGGTAACATTTTCCAAAACCTGCTCGCTGCCGAACGACTTGCTGACGTGCTGCACGTCCACGACGATTTCACGCATCCGAAACACCTCCTGCAAAGTCAAACTGGAAGGTACGCATTTTGATGGCAGCGAGCGCCATCAGCAGCACGGTCAATCCACCTAAAATCAGGTAGGAGACGTGCAGCCGCGGCAGCAAATCGTAGCCCAAATTGTGCATGGTGTAGGTGGCGTGCTGCAATGGCGAGAGCCACGCCGCGAGCACGTTGGCGTAATAGCGCATCTCCGTGGGCAGGTGCAGCCACGCCATGAAGCGCTCCGGCGTCAGCACAAATCCGACAAAATTCAGCAAAATGGCGGCTAATATGCCTGTTTTCTTGCTTTTCAGCACAGTAAACAGCAGTTGCAGCATGGAAAGCAGCAGCACATACTGGAACATCAGCCCGAAAATCTGCGCGCAGCAGCCCCACGGCGTGGTCAGTTTGACCGTCTTTCGCATGACGGTGAGCGCGGTTTCAAATCCGGCGGGCGCAAAAGAGAGCATGGTCGCGGTCTCGCTCCAGCGATTCGTGGCGTACACATTGCAGCCGATGCACATCAGCATCGAGCTAAGCAGAATCATCAGGCAATAACCGAAAGTTACAATCAGCGTGGTGATGATTTGCCCGATGAGCCAGCTCCGCCGCGTCGTGCGGAAAATCAGGTAGCTTGCCGGCGTGTCCATGCGCGGGAGGGCGGAGAGCATCAGCATCAGCACCAGCGCGGCGTAGAGGATGCTGTCCCCGTCCGCGTAGCACCATACGAACGGCTCGACAAGCTGCACGCTGGTCAGGTACGTTCGGCTGATTTGCATCGTTTTGTCCGTCAGCAGCCAGCAGAGCAGGAAGCCCAGCGTCAGGCTTAAATAAAACCTTGGGTTTTTTCGCAGGCTGTACAGATTCCACCCCGCGCAGACGAGGGGCGGCTGCATTTTACACATATTCCCGGACACCTCGCTTCAAAAAGACGATTTGCAGGAGGATGGAAATAGTTTCCAGCCCCGCAAGCATCCCGTCGCCGCCGTCAATCCAGTTTATAGGATTTAGCATCACCGCCGCCGGGAAAAAACGCTTGCCGAGCATCATCAGCGCGTAGCACAGGCACAGCGGGCCGAGGTGCGCGGCGGAGGATGTTTCCGTTGCCAGCGCCATCACGCATCCGACGCTCGCCCAAATGCCCCCGCAGCGCATCCGCCGCAGGAGCGCTGCATTAAACTCTGCATTTATTTCCAGCAGGATGCCCCCGCCGCGGACAGCGTACAGAATCAGCCCCAACAGCCCCGCCGCCGCGGTCGCCAGCAGCGCCGCCCAAAACCAACGCCCCGCGAGTGCGCGGCGGACATCGCAGACAATCGCTTTCATCGGCTTAGTACCCAAAGCCGCGGTCAATCACCGTGCCGTCGACAGCGCTGATGGTCAGCAGCGACTTCGCCGGGTCGTCCGCATCAAAGAAATCCCACACGGGCAACATGGAAAAATTCTCCGGATTATCCCGATTCTGCACTCGCGAATAGCTGAGCGTGATGCGGTTGACCGTCATTCGGTTCGCATCCTGATTCCTGTACGCCAGATACTGTTCTTGAAATTGATATTTCAGCGGCAGCAGCTGCGCGGCGATTGTCACAATCTGGTCGAACGGCAGCAGCGTCGCCGCCTGACCGGACGCAAGGTCAATCGTGTGCGGCGCTTGCCACTGCATCCAAATCGCGCCATCGTAACGGTCAATAATGATTTTCAGCGCTTCGTACGGCGTTTTCAGCTGATAGGTGTCCTCAAAATTGTCGTACGCTTGGCAGTCCTCGCTCGTCCATGCCGTCGGCGCGCCGTTTACCTTTCGGGTAAAAATGAACAGCTCGCCGCGCAGGCTGCTCATCCCACCGTCGTACTCGTAGCCCATGCAGGGCCCCTCGTAGGCGAGCGCCATCTCCGCATCAAGGCTCTGGGCGATTTGCACCGCTTTTTCGCGGGCATCGGCGCTGACTTTCCCGGTTGTCGGAAGGTCGTCCACCTGATAGCGTGCCGCGCCGTGCCCCAAGAATTGGATTGTGCCGTACCGCAAATTTCCATCATGTCGACGATGCTGAACGAACATCAGCAGCGCGCGGTTTCCTGCCGCGTTTTTCGATTCCGCGCGAATACCGACGCTCGTCGGATTGCTGTTCGCGGCGGGGCGGGTCACGCTGTCCAAGCTGCTCGGCATCCCCGAATAGGGCGCACCGCCGAAGCAGACTGCCGCGCGCTGCAAGTCATCGGCAGTAAACGTACGCTGAACCGCAGGGTAAATCATCAGCTGCGGCTCGGCGGGAATTTCAACCGCGGCATCCACCGTGACAATCGTCCTGCCCGTGCTGCTCTGCCAGACAGTGCTGTATGTTTCTGGTGCGTTGACTTGTGCCGATACATTCGCCGCTGCAAGCGCAGGAAGCAGCAGCGCGAGCATCAGCAAAAGGGTTCGTTTCATGTCCTTCACCTCCGATTTCAGCGTACCACGCGGGCGGGCGAAAGTCATCATCGACTTGCAATCAAGCTGTAAGCAAGTTGTAAATCACGGCGTTTCGGGGAATATTTCGCTTCTTTTACGCACTTTACTTTTCCTCTGTGCACCAAATCATCGAAACCGTCGTGCCTTTCCCGACCTCGCTTTGGATTTCCAGCTGCCCGCCGTGCGCTTCCGCAATCATCCGGCACAGGCTGAGCCCCAGCCCCGCGCCACCCAATTTCCGGCTGCGCGCCTTATCCACGCGGTAAAACGGTTCGGTGACGAGGGGGATTTTGTCCGCCGGAATGCCGCCGCCCGCGTCCGCCACGGCAAGCACCTGCCGCCGCCCCTCTTTGCTCGCCGACAAGCGGATAACGGCGTGCGCCGGGCTCGCCTTGATGGCGTTGTCCACGACGTTCGTCAGGAAGCAGAAGAGCAAATCCGGGTCGCCCGTCAGCGTCTCCGTATGAACCGCAAGTTCAAAAGCAGTATCTTTCGGCATTGCGGCGCAGACCCTCTCCAGCAGTTCCCGCGCATCCACCTGCCTTTGCTGCACCGCCGCATTTCCTTCTTGTAGTGAAATCAGCTGCATCATCTTCTGGCTCAAGCGCTCGGTTCGCTTCGCCGCCTCGTGAATCTCGTAGGCGGCCTCCATGCGCCCCTCCTCCGTCAGCGGCATGGACAGAAAGCTTCCAGAAAAGCCAATAATTGCCGTCATGGGCGTTTTCATCTCGTGCGTCAGCGCCCCCAGCAGCAGCTCGCGCCGCCGGGCGGTATCCTCCAAATCGGCAATTTTCTGCTCCACCGTATCCGCCATGTGGTCAAACGCGCGCGCCAGCTCGCCCACCTCGTCATCCGCCGAAATATTAACCCGCAGTTCATATGCCCCGCACGCGATTTTGTCCGAAATCTGTGCCAATTTCCGCAGTGGCGCGAGCGTTTTCCGCAGCATCAGCGGCAGCAGCACGCCACACAGCAGCAGGCAGCCCAGCAGGGACAGCTGCGCCGCGCGCGTTAAATCGTTTATATGTTGATATGTCGATTCGATGTTCGCCGCGCGATAGACCGTCAGCGGCGTTTGCAGCACCGACATGGTTTGCGCGGATATCAGCAGGTGCGTCCCGCCCCGCTCGACGATGCGGCTGGCGGCGACGGCATCCTCCGCCATCGGCAGGGTTTCCATTAGCTGGCACGACGCCGTGTTGTAGTAGTACTGTCCGTCCATCACCAGCGACCACGTGCAGTCCCCTGTCTGCAACAGATGCGCATACGTCGAAAACGTGTACTGAATCAGCGCTTGCCGGGTGATGATATCCATGTCATAAGCGGTTGACGTACGTTCCAGCGTAGACAAGTGGTCGCAGAAAACCGCCGTGTCGCGCGCGCCGCTCTGGATCGCCTGCTGAATCAGCTGGTCGGTCTCCTGTGCCACAAAATGGTACAGACACACGCTGACGGACAGCAGAATCACCGCAAGGGTGACGAGTGTCTGCTTGAGCCACAATTTCACGCCAGCACCTCCAGCCGATAGCCAATTTTGTACACAGTGGCAAGTTTTTCGCCCAAATCCAACTTGCGCCGCAGTGCCGCGACGTGCACATCCACCGTGCGCGTTTCGCCGATGAACGCATCGCCCCACACCTGATGCAGCAAATCCTCCCGCGTCATCACCATGCCCGGATGGCGGATGAACGTCAGCAGCAGCTCGTACTCCATCGGCTTCAGCGAAACCGGTGTTCCGCTTTTCGTGACTGTGTGGCTCGCCTCATCGACGGCGATATCGCGATACCGGAACCTCTGCGGATGCTTGTCCGACCGCGCGAGCACCTTTTCCATTCGCACGAGCAGCTCCAGAATGTCAAACGGCTTGACGAGATAGTCCTCCGCGCCCAGCCGCAGCCCGCGCACTCGGCTCTGCACGTCCGCCTTGGCGGAGACGAAAATGACCGGCACGCCCTGCGCGCGCATGTGCGGCAGGAGCTCGAAGCCGTCGATTTCGGGCAGCATGATATCGCACAGCGCCAAATCGAAGGGTTGATTTTGCAGCAGTTCCAGTGCTTGGCAGCCATCCGCCGTGCAAATGAGCTGATACCCGGACAGGCGCAGGTTGGATTCGAGCAGGCGCGAAATCGCCGCGTCGTCCTCGACGATGAGAATGCGTTTTGGCATGATTATCACCCACTTTAGTATAGCATGGGGCGGCGGGGATTGCGAGGGGTGGGGTGTAAATATGTTGTAAATTGTGGGAGGAGGGCGGGATGCGTGCCTTCTGACACGGCAAGAAACTGGATAAAAACTGCGCGGCTTTGCCGTCATGGTGGCATCGCCGCGCAGCTTCTTATTGTTATTCCCCGCAAAACTTATCGCTGAATCCCCTCATGAAACAGATAGTGGTCAAAAATCCACACAACCTCGTGATCCAGTTCATTTTCCTGCAAATTCCATTCCGCGAGTTCCGCGCGAATCTGCGCTTTCTCTTCTTCCGTAAATCTGTCCAGCCGCCGATGATCCATGCACTCGATAGGGTCAATGCACTTGAAAAGCAAGCTGTCCGGATATAGCTGGGCGGCTTCCTGAAACAGCGTCTTCTTCCATTCAACCGCATTGTCGTCCGTTATTTCCCTGCCGTACATATAGTAATAGGTGTATTCCGGATTGAGATAAAAGCACATTTGCCATAGGAACTGCTTGCTCGTGCGGTAGTTTTTCAGCCCCCAAGAAATAATATCCAGCAGAAAAGCCTTGTAGAGCGAATACTCATTTTTCGCCTCCCACAGCGGGGAATTTTCCGAAAATTGAACCACCGTATCCGCATAGGCAACCATCTGCCGCAGTGCCAGCACGGTCAACCCCTCAGACGGCGGCTCCTGCTGCCACACGTCCTGCAAATAATGCAGAATCGGCAGGCGTTTTCCCTGCCGTTCAAGCTGGTATACTTCGGCTTTGATTTTGATGATGTCCATTGTTATCCCCTCGCTTATTTCGTCGGACAGCTGTTTGATATGGTAAAAGCTGCCCGGCGTTTTTTGCCAAACAGGCTATACGACTTCCTGGATGCATTTGTATTGTAGCACATTTTTTCAGCAAAAGCAGCGTGGAATTGTACTATCTGCGCTTGAAAGTTGGAGAAACTGTCAATGAAAAGAAAAAATCTTTCCAGCCGATGCTCTTCGCGCGTTTGGCAAGACGCACGCGAGAACATCAGCCAGAAAGAATTGCTTGTTTGGGGATTGAGTCCAGTTGGAGTCGAACCCACGACCGACTGCTTAGGAGAGATGCTCACCGCTTCCCTTTCAGAGAACTGCACTGCCCTGTAATGCCCGATTTTCCTGCGTTTCCAGCAGATTTCTACGCTTTCGATTGTGGGCAAGGGAACGTAAAAAACCGCAATTTCTAACCTTGCTGTTAGACAAGTGTTAGATACGCTAACAAAGGCGGTAGTCCCCTTCGGCAACGTCGGAATTTGTTAGACGAAAATGCGTATATAATCATAACAGAGTGGAAGTAAAGCATTAGTTGTAATTTGAGAAATATAAATTCGTGTGTTGCAGACCATACCATCAATAGTTTTTGCTGAAATTTCAGAAAAACTTTCCGCATTACAAATGTTTTTCGGTTTGTTTAGCATTGCATTTGACAGAAAATCAGGGAGCGAAGCAGAAAAAAAAGGAGATGTAGGAACGCCAATGTCATTTAGTTAACCTACCCACCTCCTATGCGGGTAGAAGAATCGCGTAGGAGGATTTTTTTGCAAAGCACTTGACAAAAGGATAAAAATGTGTGGCCTCTTTGCTTACCAAAGTAAGCAAAGAGGCCCTTGTAGTTAATGTCTACTGAATAACCATCCGTTTTTCACGCGATTGCAGAAGTCCGAGTAGC
>OODI01000864.1_pt1 | contig 13607 bp, 7 predicted proteins | sample 1671141 | NCBI WGS metagenome assembly OODI01 (sample SAMN06348126, study PRJEB24527) | human gut metagenome | biome: human gut; feature: ankylosing spondylitis patient; material: feces | host: Homo sapiens | place: China | collected 2015-10 | reverse complement strand
TGGTGCCGATGTTAACGTGGGGCTTTTTGCGCTCGTAACGTTCCTTAGCCATTGGGAAATTCCCTCCAATTTATTCGTTTCGTACCCTGCGGCGCGGCGGAATTCGCTTGGGCGCCGCAGGGAAAATCCTGTTTCAAAAGGTGATAGGCGAAAAATTACTTCTTCGCGCGCTCGCCGATGACCTTTTCCGCCACGGACTTCGGCACTTCCTCGTAGTGGTCGAACTGCATGGTGAACATGCCGCGGCCCTGCGTACGGGAACGAAGGTCAGTGGTGTAGCCGAACATTTCGCTCAGCGGGACATAGGCGTGGATAATCTGGTCGGGGCCGCGGGATTCCATGCCGTCCACACGACCGCGGCGGCTGGACACGTTGCCCATGACGTCGCCCATGTACTGTTCCGGCACGATAATCTCGACCTTCATCATCGGCTCCATCAGCACGGGGTTCGCCTTCTCCAGTGCGGCCTTGAAAGCCATGGAGCCAGCGATTTCGTACGCCTGCGCGGAGGAGTCAACGTCGTGGTAAGAACCATCGACAACAGCCGCCTTGAAGTCAACAAGCTCGAAGCCTTCGTAGCCGCTCTTGGCCGCGCCCTGAATACCAGCGTCGATAGGCGCGATGAATTCCTTCGGAATCACGCCGCCGACGATGCGGGATTCAAATTCGTAGCCCTTGCCGGGTTCGTTCGGAGAAATCTCCACCCAGCAGTGACCATACTGGCCGTGACCACCGGTCTGACGGACGAAACGGCCTTCAGCCTTGACCGTCTTGCGGATGGTCGCCTTGTAGGTAACCTGGGGCTTGCCAACCGTCGCCTCGACCTTGAATTCGCGCAGCAGACGGTCAACGATGATTTCCAGATGCAGCTCGCCCATGCCGGCGATGATGGTCTGACCCGTTTCCTGATTGGTGTAGGTCTTGAAGGTCGGGTCTTCTTCCGCCAGACGCAGCAGCGCCATGGTCATCTTGTCCTGACCAGCCTTGGTCTTGGGCTCGATGGCGACTTCAATAACCGGGTCAGGGAACTCCATGGACTCCAGAATAATCTGGTTGTTTTCATCGCACAGGGTGTCGCCGGTGGTGGTGTCCTTCAGACCCACAGCGCCGCCGATTTCGCCGGTGTAGATGCAGTCCACTTCTTCGCGGTGATTCGCGTGCATCATCATGATGCGGCTCATACGCTCGCGCTTCTGCTTGGTGGAGTTCATGACGTAGCTGCCAGCGGTCAGCGTGCCGGAGTAGACACGGAAGAACGCCAGCTTGCCGACGAACGGGTCAACCATGATCTTGAACGCCAGCGCGGAGAACGGCTCGCTGTCAGAGGGGTGACGAACCATTTCCTTTTCGGGGTCATGGGGGTCAGTGCCCTTGATGGCGGGGATGTCCAGCGGGCTGGGCATGTACTCGACGATGTTGTCCAGCAGCGGCTGCACACCCTTGTTGCGGTAAGAAGTGCCGCAGCAGACGGGGTTCATGGTGCAGTTGATGGTGGCCTTGCGGATGGCGTCCTTGATTTCTTCCTGGGTGAGTTCCTCGCCCTCGAAGAACTTTTCCATCAGCACTTCGTCGGTCTCGGCGACCTTCTCGATCATTTCGGCGTGATACTTCTCCGCCAGTTCCATCATGTCGGCAGGAATTTCTTCCTCGCGGACGTCCTTGCCTTCATCGTCGTAGTAGACCTCCGCCTTCATCTTCACAAGGTCGATGATGCCGCGGAAATCATTTTCAGCGCCGATGGGCAGCTGAATCGGAACTGCGTTGGAATGCAGACGCTCCTTCATCATGTCCACCACGCGGAAGAAGTTCGCGCCGGTGATGTCCATCTTGTTCACATACGCCATGCGCGGAACATGATAGGTTTCGGCCTGCTTCCACACGGTTTCGGACTGGGGCTCAACGCCGCCCTTAGCGCAGAAGACGCACACAGCGCCGTCCAGCACGCGCAGGGAACGTTCAACCTCAACGGTGAAGTCAACGTGACCGGGGGTGTCGATAATGTTAATACGATAGGTGCGATCCTTGTTGTTGGGGTCGCGGGGGTCGCGCCAGCGGCAGGTGGTGGCGGCGGAGGTGATGGTGATACCACGCTCCTGCTCCTGCACCATCCAGTCCATGGTGGCAGAGCCCTCATGGGTTTCACCGATGCGGTGCACACGACCGGTGTAGAACAGAATACGTTCCGTGGTGGTCGTCTTGCCGGCGTCGATGTGCGCCATGATACCAATGTTGCGCACCCGCTCAAGGGGATGACTGCGAGGCATATGGTTTGCTCCTTTCAGCAGCGCTGCAGCGGCATCGGGCGTATCAAGCGCTCATGCGGCAGCAGCAGGTTGGCGCATTACCAGCGATAGTGGGCGAAAGCCTTGTTCGCTTCGGCCATGCGGTGCATTTCTTCCTTGCGCTTCACAGCCGCGCCGGTGTTGTTGGCAGCGTCCATGATTTCAGCGGCAAGACGTTCCGCCATGGTCTTCTCGCCGCGCTTGCGGGAGAACATGACCAGCCAGCGCAGGGCCAGCGTCTGACGGCGTTCCGGACGGATTTCAATCGGGACCTGATAGGTCGCGCCGCCAACACGGCGAGCCTTGACCTCCAGAGAGGGCGCAACGTTGGCCAGAGCAGCCTGGAACACTTCGTTGGCATCCTTGCCGGTCTTTTCCTTGATGGTATCGAAGGCTTCGTAGCACACGTTCTGAGCGACGCCACGCTTGCCGTCGAGCATGATCTGATTGATGAGCTTGGTCACAACCGTGGTCCCATGAACAGGATCCGGCAGCACCTCGCGCTTGGGTACAAAACCGCGACGGGGCATAGTAAATACCTCCAATTAGACGTGATAGTCAGTCGTAAAGTGTGGATTGCGGAAGCATCCCCGGATGTGGGTCATCCTCTCCCAGTCGGAATGCGCGTCAGCATCGCGCGTCATCGGTCACGATTCAGGCCGACCCAGCCGCATCCGGCTTCTGCGCGGGCGTCTTCCCTGTTCCACAGGCAGGCGCTGGTGCGTCAAAAGCGGTTCTCCGGCTGACCGAAGGCTGCAAAAGGGATGTTGTGAAGCAGGCGGATGCTTACTTCTTCGGGCGCTTTGCGCCATAGAGGGAACGAGCCTGCATCCGCTTGGCCACACCGGCGGTATCCAGCGCGCCACGGATGATGTGATAACGAACGCCAGGCAGGTCACGAACGCGGCCGCCGCGGATCAGCACAACGCTATGCTCCTGCAGGTTGTGGCCGATGCCGGGGATGTAGCAGGTACCTTCGATGGAGTTCGTCAGACGAATACGGGCAATCTTACGAAGAGCGGAGTTCGGCTTCTTGGGCGTCATCGTCTTGACGCTCAGGCAAACGCCGCGCTTCTGAGGGCAGCCCTGAAGAATGGGCGCGGTAGACTTGTTCGTCGTCTTCTCGCGGCCCTTGCGAACCAGCTGATTGATCGTGGGCATGAGAGCACTTCCAAATTTATGTCCAAAAGTTCCGCAACCCTCGGAAACTGTTTGGCGAATGGAATAGAATGAGGCTTACTTGAGGATCGCCGCAGCGGCACAGGGAATGTCCAGCCCGCACGCCGCACCGAGCGCCTTCGTTTCATCCACGCGGCGAATCGGCACGCCCGCATCCTCGCAGGCGCGGGTCACCTTCTGGTAAAGGAAGGTGTCGATGTCGCGGGCGACGTACACCCGCTGGGCGGAACCGGCTTTCAGCGCACGCATGACCGCCTTGGTTCCAACTGCTTTTGAGACAGAATTTTTCAGGTCTTCCACGCTGAAATCCCTCCTGTTGCTGTTCTTGGCTGACCGCTCAATGCCGGCAGAAAAGTGCACCGAAAAGACACACTTTGCCGCAGCAAGCGCTCAACTCGTATATTGTAGCATTTTCGCCTCGGCTTGTCAACTGGTTTTCGCGCCTCAAACCCTGTTTTTTGCAACGTTTTTTGCGATTTTGCGTTTCATATTCATGAACACGTTTTCGGGAGGGGACAAGCGCACAGCATCCGCTGATTTTTCTTTCCTCGGTTCACCATGAAAGCGCTTTCCTGTTCATTCCCCAAACGAGCGGCACACGGCGGCTTTCTCCCGCAGAACACGATTCCCAAAAGAAAAAAGGCAGCCTGCGCCGCCTTTTGGGAGAGTCGTTTTTCCGCCGACTCGGCTGATTCCGTCAAAAAAACGCCGACTGTCTCGCCGAATCGCTTCCATTATAATATGCGTCAATATTTCACATCCGACACAATGCGGTCGCACACCCACATCTCGCCGTCCGTCATCAGATGGACGAATCCCGGCACTGTCCAGACCGTATCAAGCGCTGTCCGCCGGATGTACTTCTTGCCTTCCGTCTCGCGCTGATTGCAGGTCACAATCGCCAGCTCCGGCGAAACCGCCGCGCGGTACTCCGGTGTCAGCGCCTGCAGGCCATGGTGCGGGTACTTCAGCACATCCGCCTTGAGCATCTCCGCGCCGACCTTCTCAATCAGCCCGTTCTGCCCCTTCTGCTCCAAATCAGCGGAAAAGAGCATCTTCCGCTGCCCAAACGTCAGCATGATTTGCGCCGAGCGGTCGTTGAGGCGGGTGTACTCCGGCTTGTCCAGCATCCACACCTGCATCGTCGCTGTGCCGAGCGTCAGCGTGTCGCCGTCGCCGAACATCCGCACCGTCACACCCGCGCGCTCCGCCGCCTTCATCGCGTTCGCGCAGTGTACCGTCTCCTCTGCCGGGAAGCAGAGCCAAAGTTCGTCCACAGTAATTTCCTTAATTAATTCCGCGAACCCGCCGATGTGGTCGGCGTGCGGGTGGGTGTTGACGATTTTGTCCACATGGGTGATGCCCAGCTGCTTGAACATGTTCAGGATGCGCCGCGCCTGTCCAGATGTCGCGCAGTCGATGAGCATCGTCTCGCCGCCGCAGCGCAGAAACGCCGCGTCGCAGTCCAGAATCTGCGGGAAGATGATTTCCAGCAGTTCAGCATCCTCCGCAAAGGCAAAATCCGCCGATACATCCGGCGCGTTGATACGGTTGATGACCGTCTTGTCCGCGCCCTCGCCCGCCGCCGTCCCCAGCAGCATCAGCACCGTCAGCAGAAGTGTCGCCGCACGCCTGCCGAATCGTTTCCACCATGCCATCATTTCATACCTCCAGCGTCGTATTTCCATACATTCCCAGCAAAAAAGAGTGCACTTCCCCCTTGACATTCCGGGATATGTATGTTAGAATTTTAAATTGCATCAGTATCTTTGCATACTGTTGATTTTTCCTGCGCTTGTATTGTACACGGAAACGCGGAAAAATGCAAGCGGGAATTTTCGACTGCCATACATTTTCGCGCTTTTTCGCCAAAATTCCTGCAAAGCGGCGAAAAAAACGCACGTTTTCACCAAGCAGAGGATGCTGGTTTTGACTGATGAAGGGGTGATCATACATCATGGCGCATGAGGTTGCAATGGGTAAGCTCCGGAAACGCATGAGCTTCTCCCGCATCAACGAAGGTCTGGAAATGCCGGATCTGATCGAGGTGCAGAAGAGGTCGTATCAGCGGTTCCTCGAAACCGACCTGAAAGAGGTTCTGGCAGACGCCTCGCCCATCACCAACTACAACGGCAATCTGGAATTGACCTTCACGGATTATTCTCTGGGTGAGCCGAAGAACTCCGTGGAGCGCTGCCGCGAGCGGGATATGACCTACGCCGCGCCGCTGAACATTCACGTCCACCTGTACGACAGCGAGACTTCCGAAATCAAGGAAACCGACGTCTACATGGGCGATTTCCCCCTGATGACGGAAAACGGTACGTTCGTCATCAACGGTGCTGACCGTGTCATCGTCTCCCAGCTGGTTCGTTCGCCGGGCTGCTATTATACCCGCACACTGGACAAGGCGGGCGTGCCGCTCTACTCCAGCCAGATTATCCCCAACCGCGGCGCGTGGCTGGAATACGAGACGGACTCCAATGACATCATCTGGGTTCGCCTTGACCGCGCCCGCAAGCTCTGCCTGACCACGCTCCTGCGCGCGCTGGGCTACGAAACGGACGACGACATCCGCAATCTGCTGGGCAACGACAAGCGGCTGGAAGCGACGATGGCGAAGGACACCACCGTGGCGGAAGCAAGCAAGGATCGCGGCGGCGCGGTGCGCACCCTGCGCGAACAGGCGCTGCTGATTATCTACAAGAAGCAGAAGCCGGACGAGCCCGAATCCGTCGAGAGCGCGACGAACATGTTCAAGTCGCTGTTCTACGATCCCAAGCGCTACGACGTCATGCGCGTAGGCCGCTACAAGTTCAATAAGAAGCTGTCCATTGCCACCCGCATCAACAAGCATATCATCGCTGAGGACATTATTGACCCCCGTACGGGCGAAGTGATGTTCCGCGCGGGTCAGGTGATTGACCTCGAAACCGCGCGCCGTGTGCAGAACGCCGGCGTCAACCGCGTTGTGGTGGACTGCGAAGGCGAAAAGCGCATCGTCATCGGCAACAACTTCGTGGATGCGGCGGAGTATCTGCCCTTTGACCCCAAGGAAGTCGGCATCCTCGAAATGGTGCACCTGCCCACTTTGAAGGCGATTATCGACGGCTTGGGCGAGGATGTGGAAGAAGAGCAGCTCAAGCAGGTGATTGCGGACAACGTGCAGCACCTCGTGCCCAAGCACATCACCGATGACGACATGGTGGCCTCCATCAGCTATCTGCTGGGTCTGCCCTACGGCATCGGCACGACGGACGACATTGACCACCTCGGCAACCGCCGCCTGCGCAGTGTCGGCGAACTGCTGCAGAATCAGTTCCGCACAGGGCTGAGCCGCATGGAGCGCAACGTCCGCGAGCGCATGAGCGCGCAGGACGGCTCGACCGACTATCAGCCCGATTCCCTGATTTCCATCCGTCCCGTGACGGCGGCGATTAAGGAATTCTTCGGTTCCTCCCAGCTGTCGCAGTTCATGGACCAGAACAACCCGCTGGCTGAATTGACCCACAAGCGCCGTTTGTCCGCTCTGGGGCCCGGCGGTCTGAACCGTGACCGCGCCTCCTTCGAGGTTCGCGACGTACACTATTCCCACTATTCCCGTATCTGCCCGATTGAAACGCCTGAAGGCCCGAACATCGGTCTGATCGGCTCTCTGGCGACCTATGCCCGCATCAACGAGTACGGCTTTATTGAAGCGCCGTACCGCCGCGTGGACAAGGAGCATCGCCGTGTCACCAACGAGCACGTCTACATGACGGCTGACGAAGAAGACCTGTACCGCATTGCGACGGCCACCGAGCCGCTGGATGAGAACAACTGCTTCGTCAACGACATGATTACCGTCCGCGAAGTGACCGAATATGTGCAGGTTCCGGGCGATCAGGTTGACTTCATCGACGTGTCGCCGCGTCAGGTCGTTTCCATTGCGACGGGCATGATTCCCTTCCTGGAAAACGACGACGCCACCCGCGCCCTGATGGGCTCGAACATGCAGCGTCAGGCTGTGCCGCTGCTCGTTCCGGAAGCGCCGTATGTCGGCACGGGTCTGGAATTCAAGGCCGGTCACGACTCCGGCGTGGAAATTCTGGCACGCGAAGACGGCGTGGTCGAGAAGGTGGACGGCAACACCATCGTCATCCGTGACGATTTGGGCGAACGCCACGTCTACCACCTGACCAAGTTTGCCCGTACGAACCAGTCCAACTGCGCCAACCAGCGCCCGGTCGTTTCCGCGGGTCAGCGCATCTGCAAGGATGACCTGCTGGCGGATGGCCCGTCCACCGAAAAGGGCGAAATCGCGCTGGGCCGCAATGCCCTCATCGGCTTCATGAACTGGGAAGGCTACAACTACGAGGACGCCGTCCTGCTGTCCGAGAAGCTGGTTAAGGAAGACATTTACACCTCCATCCACATGGAGGAATTTGAATGCGAAGCCCGCGAAAGCAAGCTGGGGCCGGACGAAATCACCCGCGACATCCCGAACGTCGGCGAGGACGCGGTGAAGGATCTCGACGAGCGCGGCATCATCCGCATCGGTGCGGAAGTTCGTGCGGGCGACATTCTGGTCGGCAAGGTCACGCCCAAGGGTGAAACCGAGCTGACGAGCGAAGAGCGCCTGATGCGCGCCATCTTCGGTGAAAAAGCGCGCGAAGTGCGTGACACCTCCCTGCGCGTGCCGCACGGCGAATGGGGCGTTGTGGTCGATGTGAAGATTTTCGACCGTGCGCATTCCGATGAGCTGTCCCCGTCCGTACAGCAGATGGTTCGCGTCTACATCGCCCAGAAGCGTAAGATTTCCGTCGGCGACAAGATGTCCGGCCGTCACGGCAACAAGGGTGTCGTTTCCCGCGTCCTGCGCGAAGAGGACATGCCCTTCCTGCCCGACGGCACGCCGCTGCAAATCGTGCTGAACCCGCTGGGTGTTCCGTCTCGTATGAACATCGGTCAGGTTCTGGAAGTGCACTTGGGTCTGGCTTGCCGCGCGCTGGGCTGGCACATTGCCACGCCTGTTTTCGACGGCGCAACCTACCCGGAAATCCGCGAATGCCTCGAAATGGCTGCCGACACGATGGCCAAGCCGGTGGATGAGAGCAACCCGCGGATGATGCAGAGCTACTTCCACAACGGTCGTCCGCTCCGCCTGAATCTGGATGAAGAAGGTCGCCGCCTGTTCCTGGACGGCAAGATTCGCCTGCGCGACGGCCGTACCGGCAACTGGTTCGAGAACCCCGTTACTGTCGGTGTCATGTACTTCCTGAAGCTGCACCACCTGGTTGACGACAAGATGCACGCCCGCTCCGTCGGTCCGTACTCCTTGGTCACGCAGCAGCCGCTGGGCGGCAAGGCGCAGTTCGGCGGTCAGCGCTTCGGCGAGATGGAAGTCTGGGCGCTGGAAGCCTACGGCGCGGCGAACACCCTGCAGGAAATTCTGACCGTGAAGTCCGACGATACCGTGGGCCGCGTCAAGACCTACGAAGCCATCATCAAGGGCGAGAACATCCCCGCCCCGGGCGTGCCGGAATCCTTCAAGGTGCTGATTAAGGAACTGCAGGCGCTGTGCCTGGATATCAAGGTGCTTGACCGCGACCGCAACGTGATTGAGATTCCCGAACTTGACCCGGAGGACATGGCGCCGCCGAGCAAGAACAATGCGCCCGAACAGGACAAACAGGAATCGCTCACGACGCTGCTGCCGGAGGACGAGGACGCCGATGCCATCAGCAACGACTTCCCGGACAACGACTTCCCGCTGAACGATTTGGATTCCGACAGCGAGGACGACGATTTGTCGATTCCGCTCTCCTTCGATGACGACGAGGAAAACGACGATCTGGACACCATGCGTCTGGACGATTTGGGCTTTGACGACATGAATCTGGATGACGACGATCAGTAATTGACACATGAGCCTATCAGCCGGACAGGAATCCCCTTCCGGCTGATGGCTTTCCCGTACAGGACATACACCGGTGTTACAATGAAGGGAGTGTGAACCCTTTTGTTTGAGCTGACCAATCTTGACGCCATCCAGATCGGCATGGCCTCTCCTGAGCAGATTCGGCAGTGGTCTCATGGTGAAGTCACCAAGCCCGAAACCATCAACTATCGTACCCTGAAGCCCGAAAAAGACGGTCTGTACTGCGAGCGCATCTTCGGCCCGACGAAGGACTGGGAGTGCGCCTGCGGCAAGCACAAGCGCATCCGTCCGAAGGACAAGAACCTCGTGTGCGACAAGTGCGGCGTGTCCGTCACGCGCGCCAAGGTTCGCCGCGAGCGCATGGGTCATATCGAACTTGCTGCGCCCGTGAGCCATATCTGGTACTACAAGGGAATCCCCAGCCGCATGGGTATGCTGCTGGAGCTGTCCCCCCGTGTGCTGGACAAGGTGCTGTATTTCGCGAATTTTATCGTCCTTGATCCCGGCAACACCGCCGTGACCAACGTCGCCCTGCATGACCTGATTAACGACGACCAGTACCGCGCCATCATGGAGAAGCCCGACCGCGGCAGCTTCAAGGCGATGATGGGCGCCGAAGCCGTGCAGACGATGCTGCGCGAGCTGGATTTGGACAAGCTGAGCGCTGAACTGAAGGCGGAAATCGAAACCCTGACGAGCAAGGAGCGCAACCGCGACACCGAAGGGCAGAAGCGTGCGCACGCCGTGAAGCGTCTGGAAGTTGTCGAATCATTCCGCGCCAGCGGCAACAAGCCCGAATGGATGGTGCTGACCGTCCTGCCGGTTATCCCGCCGGATCTGCGCCCGATGGTGCAGCTGGACGGCGGCCGTTTCGCCGCGTCTGACCTGAATGACCTCTACCGCCGCGTTATCAACCGCAACAACCGCCTGAAGCGCCTGCTGGAGCTGGGCGCGCCGGAAATCATCGTCCGCAACGAGAAGCGTATGCTGCAGGAATCCGTGGACGCGCTGATTGACAACGGCCGCCGCGGTCGTGCGGTCACTGGCCCCGGCGGACGCGCGCTGCGCAGCCTGTCTCACACGCTGAGCGGCAAGCAGGGCCGTTTCCGTCAGAACCTGCTGGGCAAGCGCGTTGACTATTCCGGCCGTTCCGTTATCGTCGTCGGCCCGGAAATGAAGCTGCATCAGTGCGGTCTGCCCAAGGAAATGGCGCTGGAGCTGTTCAAGCCCTTCGTCATGCAGCAGCTGCAGCTGCGCAACAAGGGCATGAACGTCAAGAGCGCCAAGCGCGCCGTGGAAAAGATGAAGCCGGAGGTGTGGGACATCCTCGAAGATGTCATCAAGGATCACCCCGTGCTGCTCAACCGCGCGCCGACGCTGCACCGTCTGGGCATTCAGGCGTTCGAGCCGATCCTTGTAGAAGGTAAGGCGATCAAGCTTCATCCACTTGTTTGTACCGCGTTCAACGCCGACTTCGATGGTGACCAGATGGCCGTACATCTTCCGCTTTCACAGGAAGCACAGGCAGAGTGCCGCTTCCTTCTGTTATCACCGAACAACCTGCTGAAACCTTCTGATGGTGGTCCTGTAGCCGTTCCTTCACAGGATATGGTCCTTGGTATCTACTATCTGACAATGGAGAAGGATGGCGATATTGGAGAAGGCAAGTTCTTCAAGTCAAAGAACGAAGCACTGCTTGCATATGAGAACAAGGAGATCACTCTCCACTCTAAGATAAAAGTAAGAAGAACTGTTACGACAGAAGACGGAACAGAGGTTACAGGTATCATCGATACTACACTCGGTCGTTTGCTGTTCAACGAGATCATTCCTCAGGATCTTGGATATGTTGATAGAACAAATCCTGATAATATCCTGAAACTTGAGATTGATTTCCATGTTGGTAAGAAACAGTTAAAGCCGATCCTTGACAAATGTATCAATACACATGGCGCAACCAAGACTGCTGAAGTTCTGGATGACGTAAAGGCAATCGGTTACAAGTATTCAACCAGAGGTGCTATTTCAGTATCTATTTCAGATATGAAGGTGCCGGACGAGAAGAAGCAGATCCTTGCAGATGCTCAGACTCAGGTTGACAAGATCACAAAGATGTTCAGACGTGGTCTTATGACAGAGGAGGAGAGATACCTCGCTGTTGTTAAGGTTTGGGAAGAAGCCGATAAGGTTCTGACAAAAGCCCTTCTGGACGGACTTGATAAATATAACAACATCTTCATGATGGCAGATTCCGGTGCCCGTGGATCTAACCAGCAGATCAAACAGCTGGCTGGTATGCGTGGTCTGATGGCAGATACAACCGGACGTACGATTGAACTTCCGATCAAGTCGAACTTCCGTGAAGGTCTTGACGTTCTGGAGTACTTCATTTCAGCACATGGTGCTCGTAAGGGTCTGTCCGATACAGCGCTTCGTACAGCCGATTCAGGATACCTGACCAGACGTTTGGTTGACGTATCACAGGATCTGATCATTCGTGAGACAGATTGTTGTGCAGGAAAAGCAATTCCTGGTATGGAAGTAGAGGCTTTCATGGAGGGAAAAGAAGTAATCGAATCCTTCCAGGAGAGAATTACAGGCCGTTACCTTGCAGAATCTGTATACGATAAAGATGGTAACCTTTTAGTTAAGGCAAACCACATGGTATCACCAAAGAGAGCTGCTCTGATCGTAAATCAGGGTGTAGATTCAAACGGTGTTCCGTTCCTTGATCCGGATACAGGTGTTACAAGACAGGATGCAAAGCTTAAGATCAGAACGATCCTGACATGTAAGTCACACCTTGGTGTATGTGCAAAATGTTACGGTGCCAACATGGCAACCGGACAGCCGGTACAGGTTGGTGAAGCTGCCGGAATCATCGCAGCTCAGTCAATCGGTGAGCCTGGTACACAGCTTACCATGAGAACATTCCATACTGGTGGTGTTGCCGGTGATGATATTACACAGGGTCTTCCTAGAGTAGAAGAGTTGTTCGAAGCAAGAAAGCCAAAAGGACTTGCGATCATCGCAGAGTTTGGCGGTAAGGTTCAGCTTCGTGATAATAAGAAGAAGAGAGAAGTCGTTATCACAAATGATGAGACAGGTGAATCAAAGGCATACTTAATTCCTTATGGTTCCCGTATCAAGGTTCTGGACGATCAGGTTCTGGAAGCCGGTGATGAATTAACAGAAGGTTCTGTTAATCCACATGATATCTTAAAGATCAAAGGTATCCGTGCAGTTCAGGATTACATGCTTCGTGAAGTACAGCGAGTATACAGACTTCAGGGTGTTGATATCAATGATAAGCATATCGAGATCATTGTTCGTCAGATGTTAAAGAAGATCAGGATCGAGGATAACGGAGATTCATCCTACCTTCCGGGAACACTGGTTGACGTTCTTGATTTTGAAGATACAAATGAGCAGCTCATCGCAGAAGGCAAACAGCCGGCAGAAGGCTCACAGGTAATGCTTGGTATTACAAAGGCATCGCTTGCTACAGATTCCTTCATGTCAGCAGCGTCCTTCCAGGAGACAACAAAGGTTCTTACAGATGCAGCTATTAAGAGTAAGGTAGATCCACTGAATGGTCTGAAAGAGAACGTTATTATCGGTAAGCTGATCCCAGCAGGTACAGGTATGAAGCGTTATCGTTCTGTAAAGCTTGATACAGAGATGGATGAGATCAACTTCTTTGATGATGATGACGAGATCGACTTCGGAGATGATCTGGAAAGCACAGAGTTAGAAGATGCAGTTGATACCGATGCAGATGCAGAGGATGAGGCGGAAGAAAATGCTTCAGACTTGGAATCTGTAGAGGCAGAGACAACTGATAACGAATAAATAAATTTGAAAAGTGCTTGACACGAATAATTTCAATATATATAATGGTAAGGCATGCGTGAGAACGTATGCCTTATATTATTTTTTATTTTGAAAGTAGGAGGTGAAAACATGCCAACATTTAACCAGTTAGTTAGAAAGGGAAGACAGACAGTAGAGAAGAAGTCAACTGCACCAGCTCTTCAGAGAAGTTTCAACTCATTAAAGAAGAAGCCAACTGAGACAAGCTCTCCACAGAAGAGAGGAGTTTGTACAGCAGTTAAGACAGCTACTCCTAAGAAGCCTAACTCAGCTCTGAGAAAGATCGCCAGAGTTCGTTTATCAAACGGTATCGAAGTTACAAGTTATATTCCGGGTGAAGGTCACAACCTTCA
>OODI01000829.1_pt1 | contig 13816 bp, 9 predicted proteins | sample 1671141 | NCBI WGS metagenome assembly OODI01 (sample SAMN06348126, study PRJEB24527) | human gut metagenome | biome: human gut; feature: ankylosing spondylitis patient; material: feces | host: Homo sapiens | place: China | collected 2015-10 | reverse complement strand
CCCAGATAAAGAAGTTTGTGTATCCGAGATGTTCCTGTATCCATCCGGCAGGCATACCGGGAATCATCATGCCTAGTGCCATAAATCCGGTTCCGATAGCATAGTGCGCCGTTTTGTGTTCACCTTCTGCTATATAAATCAGATATAGCATATAAGCGGTAAAACCGAAACCATACCCCAACTGTTCGATCGCTACACAAATGGCTATAAATATAGGATTGTCCGGGGTGGCGGCAGCCATCCATACATATAATAGATCGGGAATGTTGATGGCTAATGCCATGGGTAATATCCATTTCTTGAATCCGTCACGGGAAACGAGGAAACCACTAATGATTCCACCGAGCAACAAAGCTATGACACCTATGGTACCGTAGATCATTCCGACAGTTGCTGTGGATAAACCCAGTCCACCTTTATCGGTCGTGTCGAGCAGGAAAGGAGAAGCTATTTTGGCTAACTGTGATTCTCCCAACCGATAGGTGAGGAGGAAAAAGAACATGAGACCGAGGTTCTTTTTCTGAAAGAATGTGACAAAGGTCAAAAGGAAATCTCCCAACAACTTACCCGGTGTGAGTCCGGGACGTTTAATGTCCGAATCAGGATGGGGGAGGGTAAGTCGATGATAGATAGTAAGAGCCAGAAATAATCCGGCAAGGAGGTAGAATGTAATACTCCATGCCAAGGGAATATTGTTCTGTGATGTTTCCAGCCATCCTGCCAGCATGACTAGAATTCCCTGCCCGAAAATATTGGCAAGCCGATAAAACGTATTTCGAATACCGACAAAGAAAGATTGTTCTTTATTATTGAGCCCGAGCATATAGAAACCGTCTGCAGCGATGTCATGCGTAGCGGAACTGAACGCCAACAGCCAGAAAAAAGCAAGAGTCAACTGTACATAATGAGCAGTCGGAATAAAGAAGGCTATTCCTGCAAATCCGGCAGCGATGAAACCTTGCATGGCAATAATCCAGGCACGCTTCGTTTTCACCAGGTCGACGAATGGACTCCATAGCGGTTTGATAGTCCAGGGAAGATAGAGCCAGGAAGTGTATAAGGCTATTTCCGTATTGGATAATCCTAAACGCTTGTACATGATAACAGCAATCGTCATTACCGCTACATAGGGCAGCCCTTCTGCGAAGTAGAGGGTTGGTATCCAGCTCCAGGGATTTCTTTTTATAGTGGGGGTTGTCATGGTATTATTCTTTTTTATTGATATTGTTTCTCGAGCGTACTGCCGGGGTAATAGTGAGACAGTATTTCTTCATATTTGTAACCTTGCTCTCCCATTACGGCAGCACCAATCTGGCAAAGCCCTACTCCATGTCCCCAGCCGGCTCCGGTGAGGATGAATCGTGAAGGGATTTTATCCTCTTTATGTCCTTTTTCCTCATATTCCTTGTCTACTACGAAGGCGGAACTATACAGATGAGAAGTAGATAAGGTACGGCGTATTTCCAGTTCTTTCCCGATAATAAGCGTTCGCAAGGTTCCTACAATTTTCAATCGGACAAGACGTCCGGATGTTCCCCGTTCTACAGGAATTAAATCAATGATTTGTCCGAAATCAATCCCTGAACGTTGATGAATCAGTTCTGAAAGCTCCTGCTGCGAATAACTGATTTTCCAACGATAGAAGTCTGCTGTTTCCTGATCGTAGTTGTTTAGTACTTGGCTTAGAATTTTCTTATCCTGCGTATTACAAAAAGCAACAGGTGAGGTACGTATCCATTTATCAGCTTCCGCCTCTATGTTCAAATCGGGAAGTTGTTTTTCAGTCTTGCTATCCCGTTGTCTGATTAGATAAGGATGCTTTACGTTTTCCCAACAATTTTGGAACTCTTCAAAAGCTCCGCCACAACATTTAGAGAAACGGGCATCACAAATCGCTCCTTTATACATCAGCACTTCCCCCCGCGTGGCGGAGACTGCTTCGATGGCTTGTGGTGTTGAGGCTCGTGTAATTCCCTGATAACGCTGGCAATGATCATCGGCACATACATCGAAATTTCTATGTGCTTCATGGTCATACCACTTAATAAATGAAGAATTAGGAATGAAGAATGAAGAATTGGCTGCGCTGTCTTTTTGCAAAGTTCTTTTAAATTCTTCATTCTTCATTCTTAATTCTTTATTTTTTTCGAGTAGCCAGCTTCGGGAGATGACGGCGTGAGCCTTTAGTAGTTCTAAAGAAGCTGTTGCGCTCATCTCTGATGAAATTACACTGGTAAGATATTCTTCAATGGAAATCACATTGATGGCGGTTAGTTGTTCTCCTTCGACGATGATCTTTAACTCCCCTTTGAATTTCTGGACTTCTTTGCGTTCCCAATGGAAGTTGATTCCGATGGTCACATCTTTCAGTTCAAAGAAAGCATGCGCATTTTGTGGAGGAATGAAGGATAATTCGTCGTACTCTTTCCCTTGCCAATGAATCTTCCCATCCTGATAAATAACTTTCTGTGTCCCGGAAATTTCCGTTCCGACAGAAGAACTAAATTTCACCGGGAAAGAGAATTCAATCTCTTTCCCGGAAAGGATACCGACTGTTATTTGAGGTTGAGTCATAATACAGCTTTAATACGTTCTAGTATTTTTTGCAGTTTTTCTTTGGATATAGATATTTCCCGATAGATATCATATACCTTTTCAGGAGTCAGTTTCTCCATATCCTCTTCACGTACTATAGGGAATATGCCGTTCATTTCAGCAATAGCAGGACTGATGAGAATTTGTTCGTCTCCTTTTGCGTAATAGCAGTCAGGACGATGTTTGCTGCGTAAGAAGATAACACAATTGTAAGGGTGTTCGGCCACTGATTCAAATTCTTCTTCGTAGCGCTCTCTAAAATCCTCTTTGGTGCGTTCCAAACCATACCAGGCAAGAATATTCATCATTGGTTCTTTTCCGTTATTATTGGTAGCTAAGATGTCGTAAATCAGATGGAAGGTTTTCGACATTGTTTTCTTATTTTCCGCCTGAATCCTGATGAAACTGCACGGGAAATCTTTATAACTAATTTGCACCTTGTCGTTATCTATTAATTCCATGCGATCGTAATAGGCTCCCTGTATACTTTCCTCTTTACTGCAAGCTTGAAAATGGGCATGATCGGGAGCGGAAGCTCCAGATTCCGGTCCATTATACAAAAGGAAGTATTCTTCCATAATGTCGGTGAGTTCTATCATATCTTTAAAACGCCCGGCTATGGATTGTGACTTGTGTTCCTTATCTACAATTGTAAAGTGGTGTTTAAATATGGGATAGGGATTAACCAGTATCTGATAATTCCTGTAACTGATGAACTCTTGTTCCTGCGGTCGGTTTGTTTGGCAGAGGAAGCAAGGCCGTGAGTGAATGGAGGCAGTATCTGTCTGTGCGGTAGCCGAAAGAATACGTTTCGGATTAAAGAATAGTTTCGCACTTAAACAATTGTTACCAAACCACTTGGATATTTCTTTTGTTCGTGACCGATACTGTTCCAATGCTTGGTAATTCTCTTTGGCTAGTTCCCAAGAAAGAGTTTGCTTTTGGAATAACTGTTCGATTTTTTGCTGAATTTTCTCTAATGTCGTTTCTTGTTGCAGGATGCGCTGTTCCAATTCCCACGTACGAAGTCGGTCTTTATATAGATTATTCTGGTTGATTTTCTCAACAGGCAGTGCAGCATCCGAGTTGCCTTCCCAACGGCGGCAAAGGTAAATCACGTCGTATATTCTGCCTATCTGATAATCGTGTGAAATTTTCAATCCAAGGGCATAATCTTCTCCATAGCTTGTGTTCGGGACTTTGATTTCCCGAAGAATGGGCGTGTAGAATGCACGGGGAGCTCCCAGACCGTTGATACGTAATGCATTATTTCGTCCGTTGTCGGGCGTCCATTCCTTATGATCGATGATGCCGGGGGCAATTTCCTGCATATCAAAGTTAGTCATCATATAAGTGCCGATTACCATTGCACATTTCTGTTTATAGAAAGTATCAATGATGATTTGCAGGCTATGTTCGTCTTTATACACGTCATCGCTATCAAGTTGGACGGCAAACTTTCCGCATTTCTCGTGATGGATACCTATGTTCCAACATCCGCCTATACCGAGGTCATCTCTTTCGGGAATGACGTGAATCAGGCGCTTGTCCGAACTAAGTTCACGGAGAACTTCACTGGTTCCGTCTGTCGAATGATTGTCGATGACAATGACATTGAACGGAAAGGTCGTTTGCTGGTTCAGTGCCGAGCGTACGGCATCTTTGACTGTGCGAATACGGTTGCGTACGGGTATAATGACAGAAGCTTCATATTCAAAAGTGTGGGAAGAGAAGTCTACGGGATGGAAGATTGGATAAAGATATCCGCCAATTTCCTGCAAATGGTTGGTGCATGCCTGTTCCATTTCGATCTGTACCTGACGGTTTTTAGGGTCTACATAATCGAACTGCTTCTCACCGCTTTTCCGCTTGTCACTTTCTACTTCGGTATATAGATATTCGTTGATGTGTACCAGTTTGCTCTTTTGGGATATTTTGAGTCTTAAATTATACAAGCCTGCATATTGATATTCCTCTTCCGTATTTTCTATAACTTCCTTGAATGCGTTGGCATTGAACAGTAAAACCGAGCCGAAATTGAAGTCGTCACGCAGGCTACCGGGTTGGTAATCAATGACCGGAGCTGTTTTTTGCACACCGTCTATCTGTTGGTAATGGTCTGCATATACCATGCCAGCTTGGGTCATTTCCATTACTTGAACCATTCTTTCAAGAGCGAACATGCCTATTTTTAGTGCAGTGTGTTTGGTATAGAGCAAGGTATATGTTTTATCAGAATGTTCTGCAATAGCTCGCATCGCTTGTGTAGACTGCATTTTTTCTACAGAGATGAGTTCGCATCCGGGAATACAGACATTGGTAATTGGCGATGCCAATAAATAAATTTTGTCTACCAGCGTCGATGCACGTAACTCCTTAACTGTTTGCACAGTTTCTTCCAACCGGCTGAAAGGAAGAAAACAGTTGATTGTTGTTTTCATTATTTTACTTCTTGTTTTGTAGTATGAGTTGTGTAAGATGTTTCTTTGTCTTGTCTTTTGATGAACAAACAAAGTCCAAGGAATGTGAACAGGGCATTGATTATCAACAACTCGTAACTAATTTGGTAACCGTTGAGCCATGCTTCCGAATTTCTTTGCAGGATATAGCAAAGAATAGGAGAAGCGATAGCTACCAACGGAATATATTTATCATAAACTTGTTTCTTGGTGAAGATGCCGAAAGCGAACAGTCCTAAGATAGGACCATACGTATAACTGGCCAATGTGTAAATCGCATCAATCACACTGGTGTTGTTCAGCAGATTGAATACGAAAATGACTGCTCCCATCACAACTGCCATACCGATATGTACATGTTTGCGTATTTGGCTAAGTGCCGCCTCTCCTTTTTTCTGTGCATGTAAAATATCTACAGTAAAGGAAGTGGTCAGTGCCGTCAAGGCAGAACCGGCTGCAGAATAGGCGGAGGCTATCAGTCCGATAATGAATAATATTCCGACTATGCCGGGAAAATAATTTCCGGTAGCAATCATCGGAAACAACTCGTCGCTTTTTTCCGGATTCCCAATGCCTTGCTGTGCTGTAAACGTATATAACAGTACTCCCAGCATCAGAAAAAGCAGAATGACAAAGAATTGTGAGATACCGCTTGTAATCATATTCTTCTGTGAATCCCGGAAATTCTTGCAGCTAAGATTGCGTTGCATCATATCCTGGTCGAGCCCGTTCATGGCAATGACAGTGAACACTCCTGCAAGGAACTGTTTGAAGAAATAGCGTTTGTCGTTCACGTCGTCGAAGAAGAATGTTTTGGAGAAGTCACTATCTGATATGGTAGTAACCAGGCCGCTAAAGTTGAGGTGCAAGTTGGAGGCTATATAATAGATACATAGTACCACAGAGACTACCAGACAGAATGTTTTCAATACATCCGTCCATATCAATGATTTCACTCCTCCCCGGAAAGTATAGAGCCATACTATAAATACGGTAAGTATGACATTCAACAGGAAAGGAAGATGGAAAGGCTCGAAGATCAGCAGTTGCAGCGTCAGGCATACCAGAAATAGTCGAACGGCAGCTCCCAGCATCTTTGAGATAAAGAAGAACCATGCTCCTGTTTTATAGGATGAAGCTCCGAATCTGTTCTCCAAATATTCATAGATAGAAACCAGATTCATCCGATAGAACAGTGGAACAAGCACAAAGGCGATAATAAACTGTCCGACTATAAAGCCGAGTACCATTTGCAGATAAGAGAAACTACTGGCTTGTACCATGCCCGGAACAGATACAAAAGTAACTCCCGAAATGGTGGAACCAATCATGGCAAAAGCAACAACATACCATGCCGATTTACGGTTTCCTACGAAGAACCCTTCATTGTCAGCTTTGCGTCCTGCTATATAAGAGATAGTGAACAGGATTATAAAGTATGCCACAATAGTGATAGATATAACGGCTGGACTCATATCTGCTATTTAAATTCGTTTGAGGATGAATGATCCGAATTAGTTTATCTTTGTCTACAAAAGTAGGGAATTTATCATAGATATGTATACTCTTACCTATTTTTTATTCCCGGTGTGCCTCCGGTCGCGTGTTTGGACGAACGCCAGTTTTTATTGAGCGAGGACAACTCCGGAGATTTCTTTTCAAGCGAAACGCCGGTTATTTTATCAATGGTGTGCATTTCATCTCTAAAACAACAAGTGTCAAAAGTATGTCCTGGTGCAGTCTCTTTACTACTTGAAAGTGCCAGATACCCGCCATTATTGTTCAGTGCCGGGAAGTTCGGTATAATTATTATATTTTCTCCACCGACTTTATGTTTCTGAACGACTCTGTTGAAGTATTTCGTGAAGCAAAGATATGCTTTGGCAGGAATGGTTAGGGGAGTAGAAGGACTTTCATTTTGAAGGATGGTAGTATTGTATATTGCCCCGTCTTTATACATCTTATATAGATAAAGTACCGGTAAAATGATAGCCTGTTCAGTCGGATTGTAGATTTCTATATATTCTGCACCATCAGTGGCATTGTTATACATTATTTCATTGAAAAGAAGCATACCTCTCACATCTCTCGGTAGTTCGGGAGTGTCCGGATTATCTGGAAGGTCCGTATCGGGGTTATCGGGTGTTTCGTCGGGTGATGTGTTCGTTTCTACGTCATTAGACAACTGTATGTGATGGAACGTGAATCCTTTACAACGGGTTTTGGTGTAAATGCAGTATATACCGCAGTAGCGGGAAGTCTGTATATCGGTATCTTTTATCTGTTTTTCTTTTACGTATTCATTCTCGGATTCAAGCCGTGTCCAAAAAGTCCAGTAACCGTTATTGTCACGTTCTACTTTTATATATAGTTTCGGTGATGAGTCGCCTTTCATCAGTTCTCTTCCCGAAGCCAGTAGTTTAGACTGCTCTCCGTTTTGACGATAAAGAGTTACATTATCTTTGGCTCCTCCTATCTGAATATAATAACCGTTTAAATTCTCGGAAAGAATGTTTGAGGAAGAAGTCAGATAAAATCGTGCATAATTGTTAGCGGAAGGATTAAAGGTGAGGTGAACTCCAAATTCCCAACGGGTATTTTTTACAGAGGTGGAAGGAATGGTGACATAAGCTGTTCCGGCGTCTTCGTATGGATCATTCAGATGGATTCCTTCTTTAGAATTGATGGTGAATTTGTCCATCTCTCCTTCCCAGGGAAGTTCGGAGATAACTGTATCCTCTCCCTCTGAATCTCCTTTTTCTTCGTCATCAGTAGGGAGCGAACAATTATAGAACAATATGATGAAGATACTTAGGAAAGCAAATGCTTGGTAAACTTTCATACGGTTTTTAGTTTGAGTTATTTCGTTTTACCGTATTTGTTTGAGTATAATGCAGAAGCAATTGCGGTCTGAATATTTGAATGAGTCGGCAAAGATAAACTTTCTTGCCGGAAAAAGCCCATACTTACAGAAGAAAAGATTGTAATTCTTTTTGTTTCCTATACATGTATGGGAAGAAAACAGTAAGGGACTACCCAAAGTCATATTTAATAGATTGACTTTTGATAGTCCCTTGCAACTGTTACATTCAATATGGGAATACTATTCGAAACGTGGCATTACATATTTATCAGTATAAGATGTGAAAGTAATACCAGGTATGGAATAAGTAGACGATGCGTTCTCTAATTTTTTAATCAATGAATAATCGTCGGCATTCAATGCGTAATAATTATCAGAGGTCGGAGTAGTCACACGTACCGTCCAATCGAACATATTACCGATAATGGTTAGTGCATCCGTTTCGGGATTGAATACCGGGATTCCTGTTTTTACGATTTCATACGTCCGATTCTGCAACACATAGAAGGCGTTGTTGACATCGGTCATAAAAGCAAGCGTCTTTTTGTTTCTGAACTCGGTCAGATACAGATGTTCTAATGTCAGGCCTTCAGGCAAGGTGATGGCACGGACATACGGGCGTCCTTTCACCTGTTTCAGATGAAACAGACGACGGTCGGCATCCAACAGAAGATAACCTTCGTCATACTCCTTTTTCACCGTCGGATTTCCTACGATTTCCGTTGCCGGAAAACGAAAATCCTTCTTAGTCATAGCTTCGGTAAACTGAAGGCTTTTGTCTTCCTTCACGCTGTTGGTAGCCATGTCGATAAATTCGATCCCTTTGGAGGTGATACGGAATACGTCATCCGGCATTTTCAGGTCCACACGTCCTGACATAGATTCCATCAGTGGGTAAAGCCCGATAGAAGGTGCGTTTATATCCGAAGGCACACTGCGGAAGTTGAAGTTTTCTGTCTGCACCATTTTAGGAGTCATTGCGATTCCTTGAATGGTATCCGGAAAACGCTCATCAGACATCAACTGACGAAAATAAAACATAGGCAGGATACTGTCGAAAGCTGCTTCCGAATAAATATTACCTGCCAGGTCGCGACGCACACTTCCTTTTCCCTCTTCCTGTCCCATCTGTGCGAAATCGCCAATTACGAAACTGTACAGGGTAAAGGGAGTCTTCTCCGGCTTTACGACAAAGAAATTGTAACACCAAGGCAACTGCCAAAGAAGCAGGAAAGCGATGGTTACATATAATAGTATGGTACTGAAACGTCTCATTTCTCAATCTTTTAATTTTTAATCTTTAATTTTTAATTGTTTAGTCCTGCTTTCCGGCCTTAAATCGTACGATAGAAAGCCACGAGAAAGAAGCTGTCAACAAAGTATAAACCACTAAATAAGGGAGGAACTTGTTGTATGCTTCCGGTGTGGGCGACAGAAAGAAGATCCGGAGTAACAATACAGCGATAATGAGATTCAGAATACGACGTTTCCATGCCGGTTCAAGGCAGATCCATGCGACGAGCAGGTAGCCGGAAATCCCGGCAAGATACCACGTTAAAGCGGTGAGCAATATGTGGTTCTTCAGTTCATGGGCAAGTATTCCGTTCAGGTATACTTCCATCAACAGGAAATTAGAAGCAAAACAGACAAGAATCAATATGAGTCCGGAGAGTAACATATTGCCCGTCATTTTTAGTTCCGGATAAGGCAGATGGAGAGTCAGTTTCAAACATTTGCGTTGCATCTCGGGGACAAACTGCACGATTGCCATCAGGATTCCGGCAATCAGGGGGATATATTGCAACATATCAATGAAGATAACATCGCGTTGCAGCATGACTTCCCATACATGAGCAGCCCCTTTCATTTCTACCACCCGGTTGATGCGGAGCATACAGTAGCCTGTAAAACCAAGTGTGGCGAGCACGGCAAGCAGAAAATACCACCGTGTCTTTATCCATTCTTTATAAAATATAGCGTACATTCTTGAGGATTTATGATTTATGAATGATGATTTATGGGTTACGAGTTGCCAACTCTTATTCTTAATTTAATCAGTATTTCCCGGTGAGGCCGATAAAGGCATCTTCCAAATTGACTTGCTCACAGTGCAAGTCTGTATAGGGCACTGACATTGATTTCAGTTTGGCTTCTGTTTCTGCCGGTTGCAGGAAGGAGAAAGTCTCCAACTGGTTCCGCATGATGGAAGGATGGTAGAAATCATCCGATGCAGGAAGCTCGTAACCTTCGGGAATGGTGAAGGTGTAGCGGCGTCCTTTTTCCAGTAATTCGGCGATTGGTTTCTGAATCAGTATCTTTCCGTAGTCCATGATGATGCAGTCGTCAACAAGCCGTTCCATGTCCTGAATGATATGCGAGGTCAGAAAGACGGTTTTTCCTTCTGAACGGGCATAGTCGCGGAGGTAGTCGACAAACAGGCGACGATAGCCGGGATCGAGTCCGAGAGAGAAATCATCCAGTACGAGAAGTTCCGGGTTCTGTGCGAGAATCAGTCCGAGGGCTACTTGTGAACGTTGTCCGCAGGACATGCGCGAGATACGTTGACCGGTGGCTACTTTCAATTTATTCATCAGTTCGTAGTAGGCTTCCTTTTTCCATTGACCGGGGTAGAAAGCTGCGTAGAATTTCTCTATCTCGGTGATGGTCATGAATTGGTATTGCACATGACCTTCGATGAGCAGTCCGATATTGCGACGCAGAGCCGGTGCCATTGTCTGTATCTCCTGTCCGAAGATGCGACATTCTCCCGAACGGGGTTTCAGGTAACCGCTCAAGATATTGATAGTGGTGGTCTTGCCCGTACCGTTCTTTCCCAACAGTCCCAAGATGCGTCCTTTGGGTACTGTGAAACTAAGATTTTCGTAAATCAACCGTTTGCCGTAATAGTGCGTCAGGTTGTTACATTCGATAATATGTTCCATTTGATTTTATCTGTTATTCTATTCAAAAGAAGAAAAGGAAAAGAATGGGAATCAAGATTCCGACAATGACTTCGATCCCTCCTCTGCCGATAATGCCCTTATTCCCTTTCAGCATGATAATGCCGGAGAGAGTAATGATAATAAGAGCGATGGCGAAAATATCAGCAAAGTAAGTCCACCATTGTCCCGGGTTGTAATGTAAGCGGGACATTGCTCCGATAAGCGGGCGGCGGGTGACGGATTCATATACCGCTTCTCCTGTCTTCACGTTTACCAGGAGATTGGAGCCGCCTTTCAGGAATACTTTCATTACGTCCGTTTTCGGGAAGTAATATTTGGTATAGTTGCCGCTTTCTCCCAATGGTTCCAGGAGAGTGAGCACTTTCTCCTTATTCATTCCTGCTTTATCCGGTAGCTTTTCTGCTATCTTATACTCTTTCCGTGTGATGGAGAAGTTCGGATTAATAGTGTCACGGTGATTCATTACAATTCCGGAAATGGCATATATCAATACCATTCCGGAAAAGAAAAATGATAAGTCACGGTGTATGAGCCGACTCCACTTACGGATGTTACTACTCCACTTCATACGAGTCAGCTTCCATGAAATAGAAAGATAAATACTCTTTTCCTGTTTCTGCCTTGCGGTCGGCTATTTTTGCACGGAAATCTGCAATGCGGGCTTCAGGGCTGTTGGCTGTTTCACCACGTGCTTTCTTTTCAGAGTCGCATCCGGCTTCACCGGTTCCGTGTTTCTCGGCAGCCTGTGCTTTGAGTTGCGCTTCCCAGTTCTGGAGGTAGGCTTCGTCAATGCGTTGTTCTTTCAGTGTTCCGGTAACACGAACGATGGAGTTCACGCATTTAGGATCGAATGCTCCCAAAGTGCCCGCTTCTACACGGATCACATGGGTATCGTCGCTACCCATCAGGAAGATTTTCTTTGCGCCATGTTTGCAGGTATGTGTGCAGACGCCTTCAATGGTCACTTCTTGTCCTGCAAGGCTTTCGGCATTGGCAAGAAGAGAATCAATTTCCAAGGCGGAAGATGCAGACTGTTCTGTAGTCGCTTCTGATGCGCTTTTCTGTTGTTTGTTACCACATGAAGTTCCGATAAAAGTCATTGCCACGATGGCAATTGCGATTGTTAGCTTTTTTGTTTTCATTGTTATTGCTTCGTTTTTATATAGTTTGTAATCTGTTTTTCGTTTGTTTATAGCTTATCGTAGTTCGCCTTACGGGCGAGGGGAGTAGCCTTACTTGAAACTTTTAGTTTCCCAGTGTGAAACTGGTAGTTTCAAACCTTGAAACTGTTGGTTTCTCACCGAGAAACTAAAGGTTTCAAGGCATGAAACAAATATTAGTCTTTTAGTTGCCGGCTTGATCCCTTATGCAACGAACTTGCATACCGGCTTTAATGCTAACATAAGATAATGATAATCTGCCTTCCGGATACTTGGTTGCATTGATTGTACTCATTAATCCAAAGAACTGTATATTGGTTAGTAGGCCGCTGGTACTATTGTATATGGGTTTGTAGGCGGTCGAAGTCATGAGATAATTCATTGCCGGTTTTCCATGCCACGCAGCTTGAATCTTGGCGTCATCTGCTATTGCAGTTTTTTGGTAGCTGCCGGCGCCTGTAAGACTTGTTGCCATACGAACACCGGAGAATTGGTAATTGAATCCTGCATCCATCAGTGATGATATTTTGGCTCCATCATAAGCTGTATCATAAAAAAGAGCTTTATCACCATCAGCCGGTACCTTGCCGTCGGCATCATTCGTTGTTTTTCCTACCAGATTAAAGTATTCCAGACGTGTTGGTATGTGCCAACCTTTCGGACAAATACCTTGCGCTCCTTCAAAAGAGTTCAGATTACTTTCAGTAATTTCCTTACCGCCCAGTGCAACTTGGAAATCATATAGATAACCTAATTCTTTTATGGCACTTTCTTTTGTTGTAGCTACGGTTGCACCGTCGGCTGTGATTTCATACGGATACCAAACATGGCTATCAGCAGTTGGATCACTTGAAGGAGTATACCCTTTCGGTAAATAAATAAGCGGTTCAGCCATCCATGTCGTACCGTTTGAGAGAGTTACAGTCTTATATTTTACATTATCATACAGGAAATAGTTCTGATCGAGATGTTCCTCGAAAGGAATCTCATTATCAGCTCCAATTTCACCCTCATCTGTCCAGTTTTCAATGTCACCACTAAGTTTGACTTCTATATCGTCAGGTAACACGCGAATGTTCACACTGTATTGTCCTCCTTGTGCCAAAGTGGTAGATGTGAGCTTCTGTGACAAGGTCTTGCCGTCAGATGTTGCTACTTCAAGCGTCAAGGCTACTGTTTGGGGAACGATAATGGCGCGGTATGTCTCATTCGCTTTAACGGCTTGTGCAACAATGCTTGTTGCGGAGGCGTTTGCATCAGCAGTCACTGTGAGAGCACTCAAATCAAGAGTTGCAGTCGGGATGGAACCTTTCAATGCGATAGACGAGATGTTAGCTTCTACTTCCTTTGTTACATTAATCACTAATTTAGTAAACATGTGTTTGAAGTTCATGCTTATAACGTTGGTAGTCGGAAGTACATCCGATTTCTTTGCTGCCATAAAATCTGACGCTCCATATCCACTAGTCTGATCGGTTTCAACAGTAAATGAAGCCGGAGTATTACCCTCCTTATAGGGATAATAGGCTACTATTTGCGATTTGTCATTTCCTTCCGGGTACCAGAGTAAATCGCCTGCAAATACTCCGTCATTGAATGTCATCTGTTTATTTTCCGCATATACGAAGTCACCGTTTTGGATGATTGTAACGCCAATTTTATCTCCGGTCTCAAAGTTAACTTCGGTAGCGCGTGTGATAACAGGCGAGATAGTAATACGACTGTTGGCAGGTGTAGATCGGAAGAGCGTCGTGTAGGGAAAGAGTGTAGATCTCG
>OODI01000828.1_pt1 | contig 13833 bp, 10 predicted proteins | sample 1671141 | NCBI WGS metagenome assembly OODI01 (sample SAMN06348126, study PRJEB24527) | human gut metagenome | biome: human gut; feature: ankylosing spondylitis patient; material: feces | host: Homo sapiens | place: China | collected 2015-10 | reverse complement strand
AAGAGTGTTTCCGGGAATCGCTATCCGTTGACTTCAATTATTTCAAAGTAAAAGGTACTTGTTGATCTTTGCGGAATACACTTGATTCAAAGGTGGCAATTAGTTCATTCTGCTGATTGGTAATATCTATCTGATAGTATCCGGTGCTTCGTCCGATGTAGCGTTCGCGGGCTTCGGCGTAGAGTGTGTCACCTTCACCACTGGCGCGTAAGAATGTGATATTGGAGGACAGAGAGAAAGCAAGTTGCCCATGTGAATTGGCAGCAGCTGCCAAGGCGAGGTCGGCAAGTGTGAAGATGGCCCCTCCTTGCGTACGGTTGCCTGCATTGAGATGTTCTTTTTTTATTTCCAGTCTGGCTTTACTGTATCCTTCGCGTACTTCAAGCAATACTACGCCTGCATTTTCGGCGAACAGGTCCTTTTTAAAAAACTCTTGTGGGGTCATAATGATTAATTTTGAATTACTAATTTGAAACGTTGAATGATAAGTTATGAGAGCCGAATTAGCCTATAATTTAAAATTCAAGATTCTTCCGCAAATGTAATAAATATATTCCCATATATGGCTGTCGGATACTTACGTTTTTAGGGGGTATTATTCTTCATCAATCTCGAATACCTTATGACTGGTATGGTGTTTGCATTCGTATCATCTAATAAAAATGCTATATGGAGTATCCTGATAAAAGAAAGAGGAGATAAGCTTCTATGTTTAATCAAGTGCTTGTCTCCTCCTTTTTTAATTTTCTCTTACCATTCAATAGCTTGATCCTCATCCGGTATCAACGGGTTGATCTGGCGTTCCATTGTCATAGAACCTTTTACTTCGTAAGTTATCGGATAATCCGGATTGGAAGTGACATCCGTGTACTTATAACTCAGTTCCAGTGTGGTAAGGTGGCGTTCCATATATTTGATGGTCTCGTGCTGAATGATTCGTTTTTCATATTTGCATTCTCCCAATGGTCGGATATTGATTCCCGGTTCGCCTTCGTCACCGTACAACTTCAACTTTCCTTTAATAGTACCTTCCTCGTCCTCCGTTCCTTCTTCAAACTCGACAAATACTTTATACCTGGAGCGGTTTTCATCTTCCACCCACGTTGAGCCGGCATAGAAGAAAATGGTATTCTCGTCCACCACGCGGGCTAAGCGTGTATCTACCTTGGCGGGATCGGTTGTCGTTCCTTCGATGTAAATGTTCATCAGCGTGGTGTTATACGTTCCGGAGTAGTCATTGAACAGATTGACTCCCAGCAGCGCTTTATAACGTCCCTTATATTTGTTTTGAACATAAGAAGGGTCTTCTTCAATAGTCAGCGGAAGTACGTATTTCTCATCCAGTTCCAACCCGTTAAAGTTGAAATGGATGGGGTAGAGCTGTATATTCTCTCCCGCAGGAATATGGCAAATGTTTGATTCAAAAGAATAATGCTGTTCTGCAAGGGGGACATACCAGAGGTCCTGACGACCTACGGGGAATTTTTCCTGGTTAAGTATTCGGAGCGTATCCTCATCCACGGCTATTTTTGCATCGATATTCCGACTGTTGCTTTTCGAGCCGCTGACAATGACCGGCAACTGGTATATTCCTGTTCCATCCGGCTGATAGCGTACATAAATTTCACTCAAGCCGTTGTCACCTAAAGGTGCCTTGAAAGAAAGCATCTGTGTGTAAAGTTCATCTTTCCACTCGTCATTGCATGCACTGAATGTTGCATACATCCCCAGTATCATTCCTAAAATATATAATTTTCTCATATTGATCTTTTGGTTTATAATGTTAACACTAATCATAATTCTGCCATCCGGGAGCTTGTGAGAGATTATTGTTGCGTTTCAGCTCATCGAAGCTGATAGGCCAGAAGTACTGTTTGCGTGAGAAAGAAGTCTGTAGTTCGGCCACTCTGACTGGCAGATAAAACATGTCCTTGTATTCTTCGTTCATCAGTGTATTGCAACCGTAGATTTGTTCTCCTTCATGTTCTTCGACAATTTTCCAACGACGCAGGTCATAGTAGCGTTGGGTTTCTGCAAAGAATTCGATCTGCCGTTCATGAACTATTTTTTCAAAGAATTTTTTCGGGTTTTCATATACTTCATCGCTATAGTCGGGGACTCCGGCACGCATACGGACAGGCTTAACTCCACGGCGCATCTGTTCTTTGTCACGGAAGATGTCGTAAGTCTGGCTTCCGTCCCATGAGGCCACCTGGTAGTGTGTCCCTTCGGAAATATTATTCAGTGCTTCTGCATACATCAGTAATATGTCGGCATAACGTAATGTAGGTTCCACTTTCTGGTAGATCGAGCCTCCCCATTTGGCGCAATCGTTCGGATTTACATATTTCATGATGCCGATGCCCGTAATACACCAGTTATCAGATCCATTGATACGCCCGTCGGTTGCTCCGCGATAATACCAGATTTGTTTGTTTCGTGAGTCTTTTCCTCCTTCTTCCTTAATGCTCAGTGCGTTCCATTGTGCTCCGTTGAAAGCTACGGAAGCATAGAAGCGAGGCTCACGGTTGGTATATCCCCACCATACGCCATTTTTTACATTGTCGTACTTGTGTTCATCTTTGTTTTCATCGTTTGTGAACTTCCCTTTCCATAATGTGTAGCATTCTTTGTCAAATGATGTACCATCTGCCATAGCGTATGCTTCACTCTGCTTCAGGGTCATTCCGTGTACGTTATATCCTCCAAAAGTTCCGGGCAGTTGATGCTTTACGAAATCTACCATCGTGTTGTCTGTTTTTAAGTCATTGCTGTCACCATTGGTTCCTCGGGTAAAAATAAGTTCCGGATTTTCGGCTGCATAGATATCTCCATTAAAAAGAGACCGATATGATTCAAATGGATCTATATTGGACCATCCTTCCGGAAAAGGCTTGTTACTGTATTCCTCATGATATGGCGGTTCAATAGTGGTTGGATAAGCCTCGTCTGTACTAACCGGGCGCCTTTCAAAAGTATAAAGTTTGTAGAGTCCGCTCATTTCCGAGTACTCGATCATGTCTCTGGCAGCAGCAGCGGCTTTTGCCCATTTCTCTTCATTGTATTCTTGTGGAATCAACTGTTGGCCGTCCTTGTTGATGAAGTCTGCCATTTCCGTATTCCCGTTTACCAGCGGACTGGCAGCATAAAGGAAAACTTTGGCACGTACAGCCAGCGCGGCTCCTTTAGTCGGGCGGGCAATGTTCAAGTTATCGCGTTTTTCGAACAGTTCGGTAGCTGCAATTTTGAGTTCTGAAGTGATGAATGCCACGCACTCATCATAGGTTTTACGTGGGTAGGCCAGTTCGTCATACGATTTTGTATAGTCGGCTCCTTCCGGTGGTAGAATGGGTATCGGACCGAATTTTCTCAGCAGTAACCAGTAGAAATAGGCACGCAGAAAACGGGCCTGTCCTCTTATGTCCGTCACTTCCTCCGGAGTGAGATCTTCATTCTCATACAATTCATTCAGTAGAATGGAGGCTTGATAGATTCCGTCATACGACCATTTCCAAGCATTTTGGCCGCCAGTGGAATTTAAATATTCGCCGCGTTTGAATTTGGCAAAACGGTCTCCTCGTTCGTTGAATACTTGGTCGTCTGAGAAATTGAAAGGGCATACGTCACTGTGTCCCACCTCCAGATTATCTCCCTGCAGGCGACTGTAGCAGAATGACAGCCATTGAAGTGTATAGTCTTTGTCCGAGAAAATGCGTTCTGTAGATTGTTGGTCTCTGAAATAGCGATCTACATTTAGGAAATCGGAACAGGAAGTGAGTCCCAAGCCGAGTACCACTGCTCCCAATAAAATGTATTTATTTTTATTCATAACTTTTCTTTTAATGATTGTTTTAGATTCCTACTGTCAGTCCGATGGTCACTGTTCTGGATAACGGATATTGTTGTCCATTGGAACTACCCAGTTCCGGATCCCAAAGCTTAAAGTCGGAGAAGGTCAGCAGATTCGTTCCCATCAGGTAGAGGCGCACACGGTCCAAATGGAGTTTATTGACAAACCGTTTGGGGATGCTGTAACCTAATTCCACATTCTTTAAACGGATGTACGAACCGTTTCGCAGCCAGTAAGTAGAAGCACGATAGTTGTTGCTATTACCTCCATAACTCAGACGCGGGTATTTGGCATTCGGGTCTTCGTTGATTCCCAGCGACCAGTAGTTACCCACTACATCCGTCAGAATATTGCCCCATGACTTCTCTTGGAATGGATATACGGTGAATCCGTCTATGAAGAAGGATGACTTGCCGGCTCCTTGGAAGTGAACGTTGATATCAAATCCTTTCCATTGTGCAGATACACCGAACCCGTAAATCAGGTTAGGGCGGGTGGTCGCACCGATGGGCACTTCGTCATCTCCGTTAATGACTCCGTCACCGTTTACGTCCTTGTATTTGATGTCTCCCGGCATGATGCCTGAACCCTGTGAGGGTCTGTTGCGGATTTCTTCATAATCCTTAAACAATCCTTCGGCTATCAGGCCGCGTGCCTGGTCTACACGGAATCCGTATTTCATCTTATACGGATAGCGGCTGTTCTCTTCGTCATACTCCTTGATTTCATTCTTACTATAGGTCATGTTGGCACGTACCGTAAGGTCTACCTCACCTATCCTCTGTTTATAAGCGATATTACCGTCAAAACCTTCGGACAAGACAGATCCCACGTTAGCATAAGGTTTTGTTGTGATGTGATTCAGACCGATGATTTGAGGAAGGTAACTACGTACCATATAAATACCGTTGCGCTGTTCGTGGAAGTAGTCAATGCTGCCACTGAACTTATCATTGAACATAGAGAAGTCAAGTCCGAGGTCATGTTTCTTGGCTACCTCCCAAGTGATGCTGCTTGACGCAATTCTCGAATAGGTCAGTCCGGTATAATAATAATTACTGGTGCCGATATCACCGTAATAATAACCGTCTTCATCCCATGTCCCGAATTTCTCTACGTATGGGAAGCGGGTTCCCACATTGTCGTTACCTACCTTACCATATGAGTAGCGCAGCTTAAACATATTCAGCCATTTGAGATGTTTCTTGATGATTGACTCTTCAGCGATGTTCCATGCTACAGAATAGGCGGGAAAGAATCCAAACTGCTGACCTGAGGCGAAGTTCTCGGAGCCGTTGTAACCGAAATTAAAGTCAAAGAAGTAGCGGTATTTCCATCCGTATGTGAAACGTCCTGCAAACCCCTGATGACGATTCTGAATACTCTGCACAATCTTCTCGTAGCTATCTGTATTGCCGTTGTGAGATGTATTGGTAGTCTTATCCTGAGAATACTTTAAAACGGCCCCTAGCATGTGGTCGCCAAACGTACGGTTATAGTGTAGCTCTGCCTCCAAGTATTCCTTCCGTTGTCCACTTGAATACATCGTTCCGTCCATCAGTTTCTGCGTCTCTATTCTTCTGAATTGCAATTCTCCGTCGGAGGTACGCTGCCGTTCCGCTAACCAACTTTCCGGCCATTTGAAACGGTTGTCACCGTTATCCGTATATGTATCGAATCCGAAACGTCCGTAGAATTTTAATCCCTTTGTGATAAATTTCAAATCTTGTTCAAGATTAACCGTAGTCTGTATTTTATTCTTCCATGTTTCCTGATATCCCTGCTGGGTGGTCAGTACCCACGGATTTCTTCGTCCTTCACTACCGACTGCTGCCCATTTCCCGTCACTATACTGTACCGGAGAAGCGATGGGACTGTATCCCATTAGCGAGTGCCATATTTCATGATACTGGCTTCCCGGCAGGTTCTGCTTGTCCAAAGAACCCGATACGCCTACTTTTAGCAGCGTGGATTTTGTCAGGTCTATGTCTACATTCATGCGGTAGTTCCAGCGATGGTAGTTGGCATTGGTGTTATAGTCCGTCATTGCACGATCCGTTTCGTACATACCGCCTTCATTTACATAACTGGCAGAAATGAAATAGCGGGCTACCGTACCACCTCCGGTCAAGTCTACAGTTGCGCGATAAGTGGGGGCACCGTCTTTCAGTATTAAGTTCATCCAGTCCACATTAGGGAAAAGATCCTGATCCAGCCCGTTTGCAAACAGTTCCAAGTCGCTTTCGCTATAGGCCGGAGCTTGACTACGACTAACCAAGGCTTCGTTCATCATGCGGGCATATGTTGGACCGTCCACAAATTCCGGAGTTCTGGTGCGTGTATTATACGAGGTTTCTACTTTGGCATTGACGCGGGTCTTCCCTTCCTTGCCGCGTTTGGTCGTGATCAAGACAACGCCATTTGCACCGCGTGAACCGTAAATGGCTGTTGCGGAGGCATCTTTCAACACGGAGAAGTCCTGGATATCTTCCACATTGATTTCATTCATATCACGTTCGAAGCCATCGACCAACACCAATGCACTGCCTCCGGCACCGAAAGTGGAGATACCGCGTATCCAGAACTCAGAAATATTGCTACCCGGCTGTCCGGAAGTCTGGCGGGCGAGTATACCGGCTACATTGCCTGCAAGAGCATTAGTGATGCTTGCCGTCGGAGTACGTAGCTGGGAAACGTCGACTGTGGTAACGGCACCTGTCACAGTTACCTTCTTCTGAGCACCGGTCCCTGTGACAACAACCTCGTCGATGACCGTTTCTTTCGTCTCTGCCATAACGATGTTAATGATTTTTTTGTCTTTGATAAAGATTTCCTGCTTTGTAAATCCCACATAGGAAAAAATCAAGTAAGAGTAATTGGGAACCTTGATCTTGTAACGTCCGTTTATGTCTGTTATCGCACCGAAGCCGGGCATATTTCTTGCTGTAACGTTCACGCCTATTAAAGGTTCGTTCTTTGGATCAGTGACGATTCCCGTCACCTCAATCGTCTCTTGTTCATTTTGAGCGCAGACTGTAGTTGTCCAGCCTACTATCAATAAAAATAGTAAGATTACATTTCTCATATTTACTTGTGTTTTAAATAGTATTATTCCGTTGTCATATAACGAATCCCTTTATTATCAATATCTCCAATATAGAACATATCTGTATCAGGGTCGTAAGCAAGACCGGCTGGCTGATTGAAACGTGCCTCATGCAATGGATTGCCGTCTACGTATCCCCATATTTTGCCGTCGGCGTTTTCGTTACTTCGTCCGGCTGCAAGAGACGCTACCCCATGAGGATCCAGTTTCCAGATGCAGTGATTTTCTCTGTCACAAAAATAGAAGTCATATTGGTCGTTGTCGGGACCAATTCCTTCGCCGTATTTCTCGTTTTTTACGAATACACCGAACTGTGGTTTGTTAAACCGGGCGCTTCCTCCCGTTCCTTCCTTGAAACTTTTATCGTTCATGTTTCCGGCAATGATGCTAGGATTACCGAATGTTTTTGCCACCGGATCATAATCGGCTCTGAACACTGCGCCAAAATTGTCGGAAAGCATATACATGAATTTATTGGACGGGTGCCTGAATAATATCGTATGTGAACCGCCCACTGCCGATATCTGACTCAGGCTAAAGGCAACTTCCGCATTCTCGTCGATATTGGGAATAGCCCCATTGCGTATCATTTTGTAGACTTTTCCCTCCCACCAGGTGGTGTAAAAGATGGTTCCGTCATCCATATACACTAAGCTATATGCTGTCCTGCCATAGTTGTAGGGACGAATTCGTCGAAAGTTTTCACGACGGAGAGAATAATAGATATTTGCCCGGGTGGTGTTGTCCTGACCGTGATCATCGGTAAATAGCAACGTGTCTCCGTCAGCACTGAATGTGAAAGAATACATTGTGCTATATCCCGTTCTTGGGAAGAGACGTTTTACAGTCCGTTCTGTCAGGTCTATTAGATGGAGACCGTCAGAATGGTTTGAAGAAAAAAGTAACCGGTTGTCCCCATCCTTGTACTTGGGGTCGAACACCATACAGTCATTGGAAGGAATAGAAGCTCCTTCATCGAACGAACCCTCTTGAAATGCAGAATTATTATCCTCGTCTACCTTACGTAGCAAGGTACCTACGATCGTTGCAGGAGTGTACTTGAATTCCTCTTCAAATGTATGTTCTGCAATAGGTTTGCCATCCGGACCATCTACACGAACATTGATTATTCCATCAAAAGCCTTGGAAGGAACCATGCAATAAATCTTTTTTCCATCGGCTCCGATGGTTTTGGTTTTTTCTCCACCGATCGTAATGTGAATTTTGGTGGGATCATTCCCGAAATTACTGCCTTCAATGTACAGGCGGGTTCGCATACCTCCCTCTTTAGGGCTAAAATCTGTAAATACTACTGGTTGAGATGGGTCATACTGATTAGAGTTGGCTTTATCATCTTTACAACCGATGAAGAATAAACAGCAGACAAGTACTGTTATTAGGTGGTTTTTCATAAATATAAATAATAAAATGGTTAAAGTGCATCCTTACCCGAGAAGCTATAATCTTTATTGTCTACCTTATCCAATCTGTCTTTGACATACTTGTAAATAAGGCTATGATTATCGGGATAGCTAAAAAATGAAGTTTTGTTTTACTCCCTATGCAGATATGTCTGTAGAAAGATTAGGGATAGACCCAACATTCTTCAGCCAGCCTTATGAGTTATTGTGATTAGTCAAGAACCTTCACACGAATATTGCGGAACCAAACGTCATCACCGTGATCCTGCATTCCGATAAATCCTTCGTGGTTTTCACCACCGCAATTATTCAGCAGTTCGAAAGCCAACGGCCATTTGTCCTGGCTGAATTTGCTGGCTTGCAAAAGGTCAGTCCATTGTTTGGTCCACAAGTGGTATTCGAGTACATTCTCGTCATTCTGTCCGTGAACAACAGTACCTTTATAAACCATGATCTTAGCCTTGTTCCATTCGCCGAAAGGTTTCGCATTCTGAGGAACTGCCGGAATCATGTCATATAAAGAAGCCGACTGACGGTTATTGTCTTTACCCAATTTTGCATCCGGATGATTGTCATTGTCCAATACCTGATATTCAGGTGCGGAAATATAAATAGGTTCGAGCACGTCGTTACCGTCCTTATCTTTAGAAGTCACTTCCTGAGCCAGATAGAAGATACCGGAGTTACCGCCTTTGGAAACCTTCCATTCCATTTCCAGTTCGAAGTTTTTGAATTTGTGGGCAAAGATCAGGTCTCCGCCATCACCATCCTGCGCTTCACCGCCACCGGAACCGTTAAACTTGATGCAACCGTCTTCGATAGTCCATTTGGAAGGAACTCTGTCCTTGCCATAACCACGCCATCCATTAAATGTTTTGCCGTCAAAGATAGTGATGTAACCATCCGCATCTACCGGTAATTGCAAGCTATCCATCTCTGCTGCTTTTAATGATTTTGAATATGATAATGCTACTTCGTTTGCCGATTGCTCTTCCTGAGCACTCCCGGATTTCTTCTGACCGCTGCAGGAAACTAAAACTCCCGCTGCAAGACAACAAGCTAATGGATAAAATACTTTCTTCATAATAATAACTATTTAATTTTTAATCTTTAATCTTTAATTCTTAACTTACTTTTATCGTGTTATCGTGGCATATCAGGCAACTTCCATCCTTCGCGATAGTTATGTTTCACCAGTTCGGCTGCGAATTGTTTCGCGTTGATCGGATCTGTCCAGGTCTTGTTGAATGACGGGTGACCATCATGAATCGTAAATCCGTCCTTAATGCAGGTTCTGAGTGTTTCATTATCACCGATATTGGTGAAGCACATATTGGCGCCGTCCCATTCCAGTGTCTTGTTCAATCCTTGCAGACGGATAGCCAATACACCCATTACCACCATTTCATTCATCGGTCCCGATTCGGAGAAATCCGCTTTCGGCATCACGCGGTTGGATTTGTCTTCCTTACAAGCGCGTACCCAGTCCATCTCATGAGAACACTTGACACGGCGGCATACTTTCGGTGCATTGGGCACACGGCCTGACAACAAGAAAGGTTGTTCTCCGTAGCAGCCGCAAATCAATGTATCTTTTGTTCCGTGGAAAATAGTCAGACCACCACCGGGGCCCATCAGTTGTTTTCCTTCCGGGAAACCTTTCGGACGTTCCGGCATCATACCACCATCATACCAGTGTACCTCAACTTCCGGCAAGGCAACTTTCGGCATATTGTCGCGGGCGGGGAAAATCATCTTCACGTGCTGGGCCTGAGGAGCGCAGGCACTCAGTAATAATGTAGAAGAACCTTCCACCTTGGTAGGATAACCCAGTTTCAGAGCTCTGAACGGCTGATGCAGAATATGGCAGGCCATATCACCCAGTGCACCTGTACCGTAATCCCACCATCCGCGCCAGTTCCAGGGATGATAAACGTTGTTGTACGGGTTCAGTTTGGCAGGTCCGGTGAAAAGATCCCAGTTCAATGTGTTGGGGATGCGGTCCGCCTTTTCGGGGGCATTCAGTCCTTGCGGCCAGATAGGACGGTCGGTGGCGCATTCCACTTTGGTTACTTCACCGATTTCTCCATTCCATATCCATTCGCAAACCAGGTCGGTACCTTCGCCCGATGCTCCCTGATTACCCATTTGAGTAACTACTCCGGTAGAGGCGGCCAGCTTGGTCAGCAAACGGGATTCGTAAACGGAGTGAGTCAACGGTTTCTGGCAGTATACGTGCTTGCCCATTGTCATGGCGTCTGCCGTGATGATGGCATGAGTATGGTCGGCGGTAGCAATGATTACGCCGTCAATGGATTTGCCCATTTCATCGTACATCTTGCGATAATCCCAGTATTTCTTCGCATTCGGGAATTCATCGAATACGCCTTTGGCATATTTCCAGTCTACGTCACAAAGGGCTACGATGTTTTCGGTGCCCTTCACGTTGTTGATGTTGGCATGGCCCATACCGCCGATACCTACGGCTGCGAGGTTCAGTTTGTCGGTTGGTGAAACGTGCCCGTGGCTCATACCTAAAATAGAACTGGGAGCAATGGTGATTCCTGCTAAAGCAGCGGCTCCCGTTTTAAGAAATTTTCTTCTTGAAAAGTCTGACATGGTTTTATTTTTAAGAGTTAATAATTGATTTCAGTTTCTTATTTTATTGAATGTTCGTTATGGTTTTCGGAGTAATCCGTATCCATTTTTCATATTTCTTCTTCTTTCCCATATTTGCTCAAGTGTTTTCAATTCACCGATGGCAGGAAGGTCATGCGTGCGGGCATCGTGCAAAAAGGTCCATGCATATTCCGATGCGATGGCTGAATCACGTATGAGCGGTAGTTTGGGATTTCTGATTCCGGTCTCTATGGAGTCGGCGAATAAGTCGCACAGCACATCGATGTTTTTTCCACCGAACGGCTTCTCTATATGATGGGTCTGTGTCACTCCACGCAGATCGACGACAGCTGTCTTGAAGTCATGTGTCATTCGGGCGATACCTTTGGTACCGATGATATCCACGTATGAGTTATGAGTCTGATCTTTGGATAATTGTCCGTACACAAACCCCTGAGTGATATCAAAAACAACACCGTTCTGGAATGTCCCGTGACACTGTACCCACCAAGGGTCTTTATAACTCCACATATTGACGCCCTGTGCATGCCATGTCTTGTATTCGCATCCGGCATACCAGCGTGCAATGTCTACATAATGCATTCCGCAGTCATGGAAGGCGGGGCCTTCATATTCGTGACCTTCGCCCGGTGCGAGACCCGGAGTCATGTGGCAGATTCGCAGAATGGCAAGTTCGCCGATCTCGCCCTGATTGATAAACTGTTTGATAGCCTGATGATACCAGGCGTTGCGGAGATACAAATTGACGGTTGAAAAACAACTGGCTTTCTCCGTGATGTCCACTACTTTCCATTCTTTGTCTATGGTGTCTGATACCGGTTTCTCGGAGATGATATGTTTCCCGTATTTGATAGCCTTTTCAATCCGGTCAAGCCTTGAGTCTGCCAACGCAAAGAGCCCGACCACCTGCACACTTTCATCATCGAACATTTCCTGTTCGTTTTCGAGTATTTTCGATTCGGGAGATAATTGCTTTGCCAATTCGCGGCAGTCGGGATTAATGTCGCAAATGTATGCGACTTCCCATCTTCCGCTTTTCTGCATTTCTTTCAAATAAAATCGTCCCATTCGACCGAATCCAATAAGACCAACTTTAATTTTCATCGTATATCTTTTTTAGTTTCTTTATCCCATTATATACTTTGCCTTGTGAGGCATCAGCTTATATAGTAGTGCGGTGAATGCCCAGCTGCAAAGGAAAATACAAACTGCCATCAACGGAACCTGCAACGGAATTGGAATTTCCGAAGGACCTATCAGCAGAAAGAACGGACCTACTACAAAGTAGTGTACCATATAAATTCCAAAACCGCATTTGGTCATGTTGGCTAATGCTTTGACGATGACAGGTGTATTGATTACTACTTTCTGCAACATCAGGAACATAGCTAAAGTCATCAGCAACACGTTCGGACTACAGAATGTGAAGTAAAGTTCCATCTCAGTCTCCGTAGCATTCGGGTTGGCGGCAGTTGTGCTGAACCCTGTGTACGTCACATAATATCCAATGGCAAACATCACGGCACAAATGAGGAATGTCTTCCAAACACTCCAATCATTAGTAAGACGATCATCTTTTGGCGAACCACTAAAAGGCCAGAAAATTTTTAGTGCATTTCCGTTGCCGCCTTCTTTCAGATAATGTCCCAACAGCAGGTAGCCGTTGAATCCGGCAAAGTAGTAGAACATACTGAACTCGTTCCACGTGTCAGTGCCGAATACATAGCCGCTCCGGTCGAAAAGCATATTGGCTACATATTCGCGGATATACGGGATAAACAGGGAAACAATCCAGATGAAAAGGAATATTTGTTTGGTTTTATTGCTTGCCCGCTCTACCCATGCAGAGAAGAAAGGCATATAAAGATACAATCCGATGAGCAGATAGATATACCACATATGGTTCTCCTTATGGCTGAAGTTGAACGGTATCATGGCTACATCTTTCAGAGAATCGATGAGGCTTTGCGACTCATGTCCCTGGGTATAGCAGAAGAAGTCGCCGATGATTTCTTTGGATAGCCCCAGCAGCCCCGTGAACCAGGGGAACATACTATAAAGTACCGACCAGATGAGGAACGGGAAAAGTACGCGGAAGATGCGCTTCTTATAAAAAGTGCCTAAAGGCTGTTGCCTGACCGGTAGCAGCAGTAATCCGGTCATCATTACGAATAAGGGAACCGAAGGGCGGAGAAGCGAACCGTAGATGGCTGCCCAATGTGTGTACTCGGGAATAACGCGCATCGTAGGAGAAATGTAAAAAGGGTCAATGCAATGTACGCCGATTACCATTAGCATGGCGACGCAACGGACAACATCCAGCCAGACCATCCGGTTGTCCGCAATAGAGTTTTGAGTCATGATATTTTGTTTTTAAGTTATGTAGGCAAAGTTAGCGAACTGTGGAAGCAACCATCATTAAAAACTGATCATTTTAGAACAATCTCTGACCATTTCAAGTATAAATGCTTATTTTTGCATGTGGTAATGTCTTTTTATACAGAAAACTTATGCTGAAAATATTAGTAACGTATGCCGTTCAAGGCGAATTTGTAGAGATAAAGTGGCCCGATGTAGAGCCTTATTACATCCGTACGGGGATCGGAAAAGTGAAGTCCGCCTTTCATCTGGCAGAAGCGATCCGCCAGGTGCAGCCCGATCTCGTTTTGAATCTCGGAAGTGCAGGAACAGTCAATCATCAGGTAGGGGATATCTTTGTCTGCCGCAAATTTATAGACCGCGATATGCAGAAACTAGCCGGACTAGAGATCGGAAGAGCGTCGTGTAGGGAAAGAGTGTAGATCTCGGTGGTCGCC
>OODI01000826.1_pt1 | contig 13850 bp, 9 predicted proteins | sample 1671141 | NCBI WGS metagenome assembly OODI01 (sample SAMN06348126, study PRJEB24527) | human gut metagenome | biome: human gut; feature: ankylosing spondylitis patient; material: feces | host: Homo sapiens | place: China | collected 2015-10 | reverse complement strand
CAGGGATTCATGGCGAAGCCATGTACACCGCACTTACATTGCGCAGCGCGTGCAGCTCTTCAAGCCCAGCGCCGACAATGGCGGGGTCAAGGGGCAAGGCCCCTTGCGTTCTCTTGGGGGATCTAAAGGGGGACATTCTCTCACGTGAGAGAATGTCCCCCTTTGCTCGCTTCCCCGCGTCAGGCGGGGAAAACCACAGCCGTTTCGGGCCGCAAAAAAGAAGGGACCACCTTTCGGTGGTCCCCAATTTTTTACAGCTTGCGGAAGCGCTCCGCAATGACCGCCGCCGCGTCAGCGGTCGACAGCGCACCGGTGTCAAGGTAAAGATCATACCCCTCCGGCGCGCCCCAGGCCTTGTGGGTGTAGCTCTCGTAATACTTGCGGCGCTGCTTGTCCATCTTGCGGATTAGGCGGATGGCTTGGTCGCGCGTGAGCTTTTCCTGCGCCATTTTGCGCTGGATGCGGTGCTCGTCCGGCGCGGCGACGAACACGGTGAGAAGCCTCACGTCTTCGCCGCGCAGCACATAGTCTGCGCAGCGCCCCACGAACACACACTCCTCGTGGCGGGCGATGCGGCGGATCTCGTGGCTTTGCAGGGCGAAGAGCACTTCGCTCGTCGGTTTGCCGCGCAGCACATGGTGGTTGCCCTCGTGCACGGTCTGGAAGAGGTAGGGGTTGGTCGCCTTTTCGTCCGAGGGGGAGAGCGTTTTTTCCGAAAGCTCGCCGTACTCGCACGCGAGGCGGATCAGCTCGCGCTCATAGACGCGGATGCCGAGGAGATCCGCTGTTTTCACGGCCACTTCATGGCCGCCGCTGCCGAACTGGCGGCTGATGCTGATGATGCGATTTCCCATAGTATGAATCTCCCTCCGCTTTTCTATTGTTTCAGCGCGTTGAGCGCCGGCTGGGGAATCGAGAATGCACGATCCGCCGGCGTGATGACGGCGGAGAGCGACACCGGAGCGTCGGAGAGGATGAGGTGCAGCGCGCCGCTGCACGAGATGTTGACGGACTGGAGCTCGCCCTGCTCGCTCACATGGACGGAAATGCGTCCGGAGGAGAAGGTCACATCCTGTGCCTTGATATCCGGCGCGATGGCGGCGGCGAGCTCGCTCATCGCGTCGGAGTCGAGCGAAAGACCGTAGAGATAGCCGTCGCTCGCCTTATCGCAGCCCGCGCTGCCGTTCAGAATGGACTGGTAGCAGAGGTCAATGAGCGACGTGGCATCGACGAGCTGCTGGCTCGCGGTGTCGACACTGTTGCCGTCCGCGTCGCAGATCTTGCTGCCGGAGAAGTAGACGGCGAGGGTGTTTTTGCGGATGCTGCCGTAGCTCTGACCGTCGATGCTGCTGCGGTCGTACTGGAGCGTGCTGTTCAGCACGATCGGGCCGCAGTCGGCGGAAAGAGCAATGTCGGCGGACAGATCGTCCGCGGTCAGCTCGCCCCAGGCACCCAGCAGACGGAGCGCGTTGTCCGTCAGCGTGGAAGCGTCGTCATTGCTGCCCGAATGGATGGCGGTGAGCACATCGTCGGGGATCACCGGCGCGAGCGCGTCGGTGAAGTGCGCGGCGGCCTCCACGCGAAGATCTCCGGAGTTTTCCGCCGTGAAGCTTACGTCCATCAGCTCACCGCTCTCGGCGGTGAGATCCACGTGGATCGCGGAAAGCGATGCGGCGTTCGCGATCTCGTCCGAGGTGAGAAGACGCAGCAGTGTGCTCGCGTCGTCGCCCTCGGCGGTGAGGGTGTAGCGCTTTTCCTGCCCGTCAACGGATTTCGTCACCGTGAGCGTGCGGCAGAGCTCGGCGGTCTCATCCATGAGCTCGGCGTAATTTGGGAATGCGCCGCCGACAGCGTAGGACTTGCCGTTTTCAAGGTAGATCGCGCCGTCTGCGTAGTAGAGCGCCGCGCCGTCGCGGTCGATACAGGTGATGGGAGCGCCGTCCTTCTTCGTGCGGGCGACGGAGGCATCCGCGCTCAGGCTGATTTTGCCATAGGAGGCGTCGACCGTGACGTCCATGGTCATCGGGTCCTCTTTGACACGCGCCTCGACAAGGCGGTAGGCTTCGAGGTCCTTCTTAAAGTCGGAGTGGAGGAAGAACGCCGCAGCCGCGCCGAGCAAGACTAAAATCGTGATGAGAATAGGGAGGAAGCGGCGGTGCCTGCGCTTTTTCGGCGCAGGCGGTACTGCGGGCTGCGTGAGCACGTTTTCGCGTGCCTCGCGCTCCTCGCGAAGAAGCCGAAGTTCCTCTTCCGCGCGCGCAAGGCGCGCCTCGATGGAGCCGGGATCGGCTGCGGGAGCGGGTTCGGAAGTGGGAACGCTTTCTGCGCCCTCGACCGCGGCGGTGACGACCGGCGCAGCGGTCGCCGCTACTGCCACGGCGGCGGGGACTGCCGTAGATTCAGCGGACACAGGCGCATCCGCCTGAGTGGCATCTTCGACCGCTGCGGGGGCGGCTGCATCTGCCCTGGCAGGGGCTTCGTCCGCTGTGGACGCATCGGCGTCCTCGCCGCGGACGATCTGTTCGGCCTGCGAGACGGCGCTCGCGCTGCGCGCCAGCGCTTCGGCGCGTCTGCGCGCTTTGCGCTTGTGGCGGTGGACGAGCAGAACGATGATAAGGATCAGAACAGCCAGCACGGCGAGCGCGCCGAGCCAGATGCCCAAGACGTCGAGCGTCCGCACGGCGGCAAACTCAACGCTGTCGCCGCTCGTGGAGAAGGTGAGGTAGCTGCCCATCGTGCCGCAGTCGGCCTCCTGCCAGCTGCCGCCGTCTTCACGGGTGTAGATGCGCAGCTCCTTTTGCCCGTCGGGCGGGAGATAGCGCACGGTGTGCGTGTCCTGCCCGTCGTCGGCAAGGTCGATGCGCCACTGCTCAAGCACTTCGGCGTTGGCAACCATCGAAGGCATCTCGCCGCGGCTGAGGCAGGCAAAATAGCCCTTCACGCGGTCGAGCACAGTGCCGGACTGCACGTCGAACGCCGCGGGCGTGAGCGGCTGGGCGGTCACGGTGATGGCGTCGCCGTCGTTGTAGTTGCCCTCGACCAAGATGACAGCCTGTCCGCTCTCTCGCGTCTGTTCAGAGGCAAGGCCGGGGGTGTAGGCCTCGTAAACAGCGGTGACGACGGTGTCAAAGTGCAGATTCGTGAGGTCGGTGCGGTCCCAGTGGACGTGACAGCCGCTCTTGGCGGGCGGCTCGGGGATGTCGCTTTCGTCGATGGAGTCGCCGTAGTTGAAAGCGCGGCTAAGCACCGTCTTGTCGTCGGCGACGAAGGTGAGCGTGAAGGACTTCATGCTCTCGGGGAGATCGGGCAGCGTGAGAAGCTCTGCATAGCTGATGGGCTCGGCCCGCCCGGTATAGCCCTGACGGTTGATGCCGGGAAGATCGTCGGAGACATAGTAGTTGTGCTCAAACGTGCCCGTATCGCTGCCGGAGATCGCGCCCTGGTACTGCTGGCAGTCGGTGATATCGACGAGCGAGTAGTTCCAGCTCACGGTACTGCCGCTGCCGTCGACATTTTCCTGTACGCCGGAGCCGACGATGCCGCCGACATACTTCTTGCCGCTGAGCGTGCACTTGGAAAAGCTGCCGTGCACCGTTGCGCCGGTGAGACCGGCGATGCCGCCGGTATAGCTGCCGTTTTCGTTCGTGATGGTGCAGGACGACGTCTCACACGCAGTCAGATAGCCGAGGTCCATGCGGCCGACAATGCCGCCGACATAGCTGCGCTTGCCGGCCACATCGCCGGTGTTGACGCACTTCTGGATGATGGAGCGGTACTCATACTGCTTGCGGTAGATGTTCGAAAGATGGCCCGTGACATCGTCCTCGGGGTCGAGCGTGTATTCAATGGTCATGGAGCCTGTGATGCCGCCGGTATTCACATCGCCGTACACCGCGCCGCTGTTGCGGCAGGAAGAGACTTTACCGAACGTGACGGAATCGATGTCGACATCGGAGGTGTCGACAATGATGTCGCCCGTGCCGCCGCTGAGCGAGGAAATGGCGGAAAACAGCGTTCCTGTCAGCTCGTTGAACTTGTTGTTGATCGAACGAATATCATTTGCCAATGTGCCGACCGTGCCGCTGGCGGCGTTGTTGAGCATTGTGACCTGACTGCTCAGGCCGTTGATCGACGAGGTCAGCCCGCCAAGATCCGGTGCAGCGACAATCTGAGTCGAGCCGGTGACGGTGCCCGAGGCATTGCCCTCGTGGCTCGCGCCCGCGCCTGCGGCACTGCCGCCCCAGATGGTGGTGCTGTGACCGCTGTCGGAATGCTCGTGGTCGATGCCGCCGGCTGCGCCCTTGCCGCCGCCGATCAGAGTGTCGGAGGAATGGGAGCCGTCGCCGGTGATGACGCTGTCAATACTGGCGTTCAGCCGGACGTTGTTCAGCTCGTTGGCGGCGTTATCCACATAGCCGGACATGCTGTTCAGGCGCGAGGCAATCTCATTCGAGCCGCTTTCGGCATGGTTGGTTGCTGTGTTGACAAGACCGCTGAGCTCGTTGAGTTGTGTTTTGAGCTGCTGCAGCAGACCGTCGGAGATCTCCATGCGGATATAGGGCTCCATCTGGCCGGCGATGCCGCCGACGTCCTTTCGCCCGCAGATCGCGCCTTCATTGCTGCACGCGAGCACTTGTCCGCTGCTGCGGCCGACCACGCCGCCAATATTGTAGCCGATGTGCTGATAACCGACGGCGGCGTAGTTTGTGCTCGACGCGATCGCGCCGGAGGAATAGCCTGCAATACCGCCGGTGTCGGTGGCGGTGTTGAGCGTGTCGGCGCGGGAGAGCTTGGCGAGGTCGAGCGAGAATTCGAGGTTCAAATTGCTCAGGTCGATGGAGGGGTCGGTGCTCTCGATGTTTACATAGGCGCGGCCGCGGCAGGAGACGATGGAACCGAGGTTTTCGCCCACGATGCCGCCGGTCATGCTCTGGCCGAAGATCGCGCCCGAGGCGTCGCACGCGCGCACGATGCCCGTGGCGAGGTTGCTGCCCGCGATGCCGCCGACGCTGCGTTTGCCGGAAACGCTTCCGTTGAATGTGCAGCTTTCGATCGTGCCGTGGTTTTCACCCACGATGCCGCCGATATTTTCGCTGTCGCCAGACGGGGTGACCGTGCCCTCAACATTCAGGTTTTTGATGACGGCGTCCTTTTGCAGCACGCCGAAAAGACCGGCGGGGGAGACGCTCTGCGTGATGGAAAGGCCGCTGATGGTGTGGCCGTTGCCGTTGAACGTGCCGCCGAACGTCGGGATGGGGAGCTCGTCATCGTCGGTCAGCTCGATATCGTTGTCAAGCACAACGGTTTTACCGCGCGACCAGGAATCGAGCGTGCAGGAATGCGCGAGGGATCGTAAGTCTTCTGCGCTCTTGATGTGGATGGCGCCGTCCCCGTCTGCCAAGACCTGCGTGACAGGGAGAAGCGAGATGAGCAGCAGGCACGAGAGTGCAAGCGCGCAGAAGCGATAGAAATGATTAGTCTTCTTCATCGTCTTGCTCCTCATTTGCAGATCCGGAGATCAGATTCAGGTCAATGTCGCCCTCGACCGTGGCGTGCATGATGCCATGCACCGTACCATTGATGTTGCCGCGCACCATGCCGTTGACGGAGACCTTACCGTGACCCGATTTCTTTTCCGTGATGGACGGGACGGAGAACGAGGTCTTGTCGACGATGCCGCTGCCGATGAGCAAGATCTGCGGCAGGGCGAACATGACCATGATGATGGAGATGACCGTGCCGCGGCCAAGGCTCTCGCCGATGCCCGCGATGACGGGCTCAGATGTCATGCTGCCGATCAAAAAGCCGCAGATCGAGAGGATCGAGCCGGAGGTGATGATGGTCGGGAACGCGAAGTTGAGCGTTTCAATGATGGCGTCGCGGTGGTGCATCTTGGTCTTGGTCTCCTGAAAGCGGCTGGCGATGACGATGGCGTAGTCGATGTTCGCGCCCATCTGGATCGAGCTGACAATCAGGTAGCCCAGGAAGAAGAGGTACTTGCCCGTGATGGTGGGGAACGAGAAGTTGATCCAGATGCAGCCCTGAATGACCAGGATCAGCAGCACCGGCATACCGGCGGAGTTGAAGGTAAAGAGCAGCACTGCCATGACGATCAGGATCGAAACGATGCTCACGACCTTATTGTCCACGGCAAAGGACTTTTCAAATTCGTACTCGTTGGTGGAATCGCCCGCCAGATAGACCTTCTCACCGGGGTAATACTTCTGCGCGATCGCGGTGACGGTGTCGGTGAAGGCGTAGGTCTCATCGCCGCTGACCGGCAGCGTGGAGTAGATGAGCATACGGCTGTACTGCTCGCTTTGGAGCTGGAGCTTGGCGTTCGTCATCTGTGTGTAGGCGTCGTCCAGCGTGCTTTGCAGCTCATCGTCCAGCGTGACATAGCCCTGCTGCACCTCGTCGTAGAGAAAGAGGAACATATCGATGAGCGGAACAGAGTAGGTCGAAAGCCCGCCGACGATCTTGCCGTAATTTTCATGGTTTGCGGCATAGGCACCATAGAGGAACTCGGCGACCTCATAATCGAGATCGGTCAGCTCGGAGAACTGACGGGGCGTGAGCCTGTCGGTGAGCATATAGCCGCCCATGGCTTCGACGTTGGAAAGCCCCAGCGTGGAGTCGACCTCGTCGTACTGCTCAAGCTCGTCGAGAATGGCGCGCTCCTTGTCATAGTCGCCCGCGGGGACCACGAGCGCCATGAGGTTTTTGGTGCTGAAGTTGTCGTCGATCATATTCTCGGCGATCTGTGTTTCGTTGAGCTTGGGCGCGGAGATCAGCCCGTAGCCATAGGCGTAGGGACAGTCGGACGAGAGCCGCCAGCCGATCACAGCCAGCGCGACAAAGAGAATGGGAACGACATGGCGCGTGGCGTAGGCAAACTTGCCGACAAAGGAGATCTTGGGGACAAAGCTGCGGTGGCCGGTCTTGTCGATAAGCGGGCCGAAGAGCATCAGCAGGCCCGGCATGACAACGAACGCCGAGAGCAGCGCGAAGAGAATGGATTTGATGAGGCACAGCGCCATATCGGGGCCGAGCTTGAACTGCATGAAGAGCATGGCGACCAGACCGCCGATGGTCGTGAGCGAGCTGGCGCCGATCTCGGGGATGGACTTGCTCAGCGCCACAATGACCGCCTCGCGCAGGGGCAGGGAGCGGTGCTCCTCCTTGAAGCGGTTGCAAAAGATGATGGCGTAGTCGATGGAGAGTGCCAGCTGCAAGATGCTCGTCACGGAATTGGAGATGAACGAGATTTTGCCCATCATGAAGTTCGTGCCCTGATTGAGCACGAGCGCGACCACAAAGGTCAAAATCAGGACCGGCACCTCGCCGTAGGTCTCGGAGGTGAAGAGCAGCACGGTGACAATGACGATGGCGACATAGACCATGATGACGCTGATCTCGTGGTCGATGGTCTCCTCCTGCGTGTTGCCGAGGTCGGTGGAGACATAGAGATCGTAGCCGGCGAGCGAGTTCTTGACGCGCTCGAGCGCGTCGAGACAGCGCTCGTCGTCCTCGTCGTAGTCAAAGGTGACGGAGAAGAGCGCGCTGACGTTGTTGTAGTGCTCGTCGGTCTCGTCGAACGCCACGCCCTGCACGCCCTCGACATCCTCCAGCTTCTCCTGCAGATCGAAGGCGTCGGCGAGCGGGAGGTTGGCGACCATCACGCTCGCTGTGCCGAAGGTGGTGAATTGCTCGTCCATGACGTCGAGCGCCTGGCGGGTCTCGGAATCGGCGGGGAGATAGGCGGTCAGGTCGTTTTCCACCTGCACCCAGCTGCAGGAGAAGACGGAGAAGATCAGCCCGATGATGACGACAAGAAAGACAAGGTTGCGTTTATCGACGATGAAGCGGGCGAGCTTGAGCATAAAGCTCTCGCCGCTTTGTTCCGTTGGCTTTGCCATAGACGGACCTCCTGTATCGTGATATGCCCGGCGCACCGTGCGCCGAGGCGGAAAAATCAACACCTATTATATAGCACAGACAATATAAAAATGAAATATGGAAAACGTGAAAAATCTGTGAATAAAAGGGAGTCAGGCTGTGCCTGACTCCCAAAAACGAGAGAAAATCGGACCTATTGCGCACTTTGCCCAAACGGCAGGGGATGCCGCGCGGGACGTTACTTTTCCACGATGACCTTCTGGGCGTTCTTCTCGCGGATGGCGGCGTAAATGCGGGCGATGATCTCGTCCGGCGCGCCCTTGGTCTGCTCACCGGTGACCATGTCCTTGCAGGTGACGACGCCGGAGGCGACCTCGTCCTCGCCGAGGAAGAGAACGTAGGGGATCTTCGTCTTGTCGGCGTAGTTCATCTTGGCCTTGAACTTCTTGTTCTCGGTGTAGAGCTGAGCGCGCAGGCCGCGCTCGCGCAGTCGGGTGGCGAGGGAGACGGCAAAGCTCAGATCCTCCGTCATTGGCAGAAGCAGCACGTCCGCGGGCGCGGTGTTGAGCGCGTCGTTGAGAAGGCCCTGCTCGCCGAGCACATAGAACAGGCGCGTCACGCCGATGGAGATGCCCACGCCCGGCAGCTTGCGGTCGGTATAATACTCGGCGAGGTTGTCGTAACGGCCGCCGGAGCAGACCGAGCCGATCTGCGGATAGTCGAGCAGAGCGGTCTCGTAGACCGTGCCGGTATAGTAGTCGAGGCCGCGGGCGATGGTCAGGTCGACCTTGAAATTCTCCTGCGCGACGCCGAAGCCGCCGAGGTATTTGATGACGGTGGAAAGCTCCTCATAGCCGCGGTCGAACAGCTCGTCGCGGCCGCAGTAGCCCTTGAGGGAGGCAAGGACCTCTTCGTTCGTGCCGGTGATGGCGATGAACTTGAGAATCTCGTCGGCCTGCTCGCCCGTGAGCTTAATGTCGTCGACGAGAATGGCGCGCACCATGTCGGGACCGATCTTTTCGATCTTATCCACCGTGCGCATGATCTCGCCGCTCTGCTCGGTCAGGCCGAGCATGGAGTAGAAGCCGTTGAGCACGCGGCGGTTGTTGATGCGGATCTGGAAGCGCTTGAGGCCCATCGCCGAAAAGACGTCGTAGATGATGGCGGGGATCTCGGCATCGTTCATGATGTCCAGCTCGCCGTCGCCGATGACGTCGATATCCGCCTGATAAAACTCGCGGAAGCGGCCGCGCTGCGCGCGCTCGCCGCGGTAGACCTTGCCGATCTGGAAGCGGCGGAAGGGGAAGGCGAGCTCGTTGTAGTGCAGGGCGACGTACTTCGCCAGCGGCACGGTCAGATCAAAGCGCAGGGAGAGGTCGCTGTCGCCCTTGGAGAAGCGGTAGATCTGCTTTTCCGTTTCGCCGCCGCCCTTAGCGAGCAGGATCTCGCTGGCCTCGATGATGGGGGTATCGAGCGGGGTGAAGCCGTAGCGGCTATAGGTCGTGCGCAGAATGTCCATCACGCGCTCCATCTGCTGCTGCTGCGCGGGAAGCAGCTCCATGAAGCCTGAGAGGGTCCGGGGCTTGATTCTTTCCATATCTATCTTCCTCCGTGAAAATCGTTGTGTGCGAATCTGCCAAAATCAATAATAATGTATTGTACAAGTTTACAAAGAAAATGTCAACCCCTTATTTGCTTATAAAGTATCACAACAGCGCATTAGCACACGAAACTAAGGCGATACCCGTTGCGTTTTGCGCAAAAGGGCGGTATAATAGCGGCAATATTGAAACAGGAGAAGGCTATGACCGATTATTTTTCCTATACGCTCGATGCCGACGCCATCCGCGCCATCAGCAGCATCGGGCTGGCTCACCTCGGCGACGCGGTGTACGAGCTGCTTGTGCGCACCTATCTCTGCGCGCACGGCAAGGCGACCGGCAAGGGTCTGCACCGCGCGACGGTGGAGCTTGTCCGCGCGCCGAAGCAGGCAGAGCTGGCCGACGCCATTTTCGGGGAGCTGACGGACGAGGAGCACGACGTGTTCCGCCGTGGGCGCAACGCCAACGTCCACACGATCCCGCACAGCGCCGACCGCGCGCAGTACCAGAAGGCCACGGCGCTCGAGGCGCTCTTCGGCTGGCTCTATTTACAGGGCCGGCACGAGCGCATCAACGAACTGTTTAACCGGATGATGGAGGCGAACGATGCCGCTTGACGCGATCTGCCTGCGGGCATTGACAAACGAATTGAAGGGGCAGCTCCTCGGCGCGCGCATCGACAAGGTGCAGCAGCCCGCGCGCGACCAGATCGTGCTGCTCCTGCGCGGCAATCTGCGCCTGCTCCTCAACGCGGGGCCGAACCAGCCGCGCGTGCAGCTCACGGAGGTCCTGCGTGAGAATCCCGCCGAGCCGCCGATGCTCTGTATGCTGCTGCGCAAGCACCTCGTCGGCGGACGCATCACGGAGATCGAGCAGAGCGGACTGGAGCGCATCGTGACGTTCACCGTCCGCAGCGTGAACGAGTTGGGCGAGTCCGGCACGAAGAAGCTGGTGCTTGAGGCGATGGGCCGCCGCTCGAACCTCCTGCTGCTCGACGAGGACGACCGCATTTTGGATTGTATGCGCCGTGTGGAGTTTGAGGTCTCCGGCGCGCGGGCGCTGCTGCCGGGGCTGTACTATCAGCTTCCAACGCCGCTTGACAAGCTCTCGCTGCTGACCGACCCTGAGGGGGCGGTCGAGCTAGCCCGCCGCGGCGGGGGAGCGGAGGAGACCGTCGAGCGCTTCCTGCTCGACCGGTATCTTGGCATCTCGCCGCTCATCGCGCGCGAGCTGGCGCTTCGCGCCTTCGGCGCAGCCGACGCCCGCTTCGCGGACCGGAGCGACGGCTGCGAGCGCCTTGCCGCGGAAATGGAACGCTTGGCGGAAGCTGTGCGGGAAAATCGCTTTACACCGACCATGCTTTCGCGCGAGGGAAAGCCGGTGGATTTCACCTATTGTTCCATCACGCAGTACGGCGCGGAGACGGTGCAGACGACCTTTCCGACCTTTTCCGCGCTGCTCGACGCCTTTTACACCGAGCGCGACCGGCAGGAGGCCGCGCAGCGCCGCGGGCGTGAGCTGACGCGCACGGTGACCTCCGCGCATGACCGCGTGGTGCGCAAGCTCGGAATGCTCGAAAAGGAGTACGCCGCCTCGCAGGACCGCGATACGCTGCGGCTGTACGGCGACCTCATCACCGCGAACCTCTACCGCATGGAGCGCGGGGCGGCGCGGCTGACGGCGCAGAACTACTACGACGAGAACGGCGCGGAGCTCGACATCCCGCTCGACCCGCTGCTCACGCCGCAGCAGAACGCGGCGAAATACTACAAGCGCTACACCAAGGCCAAGACTGCGGAGAAGCATCTGCGCGAGCAGATCGACAAGGCCATCGGCGAGCGCGACTACCTCGAGAGCGTGCAGGGCGAGATCGCGCTGGCGCAGACCGAGGCGGAGTTCGCCGAGCTGCGCCGCGAGCTGCAGGAGACCGGCTATCTCCGCCGCAGCGGAAAGGAAAAGAAGGGGCGCGAGAAGCCCATCGCGCCGCGCGAGTTCCGCTCGTCGAGCGGGCTGCGCATCCTTGTGGGCCGCAGCAACGTGCAGAACGACGCGCTCACGCGCAAGGCGGACAAGCGCGACCTGTGGCTCCATACGCAGAAGATCCACGGCAGCCATGTCATCCTCTGCACCGAGGACGGCGCGTATGACGACGAGAGCCTGCATGAGGCCGCGCTGCTCGCGGCGTATTACTCGCAGGCGCAGGGCGGCAGCAATGTCCCGGTGGACTACACGAGCGTCAAATACGTCAAAAAACCCGCGGGCGCCAGGCCTGGCATGGTGGTCTACGAGACTTACCGCACCCTCTATGTCACGCCGGACGAGGAGACGATCCGCCGTCTGGACCGCAAAAATAAGTAAAGAAAAGAGAGGGCGGCCGCCCTCTTTTTCTTCTTATGCGTGTTAGGCGTGCGCGTCGCCCTCGATTGGCTCCGTTTCGCGGAAAAGCATCGTGATGCACCATACGCCGGCAAGGCCCACGAGCGTGTAGATCACGCGGCTGACCGTGCCCATCTGACCGCCGCAGAGGAACGCGACGAGGTCAAAGCCGAACAGGCCGATGCTGCCCCAGTTGAGCGCGCCGATGACGGCGAGCGTTAATGCCACTTTGTCGATGACCATGGATCTCCCTCCTAATCATGTTTGGTTGGCTGTGCATAGTGTCCGCAAAAGGCAAGAAAATATACATCCTTAAAAATTTTCAGCAAAAGCAGAAAAATAATCAGGTAAAATTTGCCGCAATGGATTGCTTTTTGCGCGGGGGATATTGTATAATCTACACGATATCTACCGCACGCAAGGGGCGCCGCCCCGTTTCAACAACGAACATCAGGAGGAAACACCATGAACGAAAAATTCAGTAAGCTCGGCTTCTATCCCGCTGACATCCTGCTGCCCAACAAGGACGTCGATATGGAGAAGTGGGCCGTCGTCGCCTGCGACCAGTTCACGTCCGAGCCCGAGTATTGGGAGCGCGTGGAAAAGACCGTCGGCGATGCGCCGTCCACCCTGCGTCTCATCCTGCCCGAGGCCAACCTGAAGGCCCCCAACGTCGACAAGTTCATCGCCGACATCAACGCCTCCATGGACAAGTATCTCAAGGAGAACATTTTTGAGACGCTCAAGGATTCTCTTATCTACATCGAGCGCGGCCAGAGCGACGGCAAGATCCGTCACGGCCTGATCGGTATGGTCGACCTCGACCAGTACGATTTCACCCCCGGCTCCGGCGCCCTGATCCGCGCCACCGAGGGCACCGTGCTCGACCGTATCCCCCCGCGCGCCCGCGTGCGCCGCAACGCGCCCATCGAGCTGCCCCACGTCATGCTGCTCATTGACGACCCCGAGAAGACCGTCATCGAGCCCCTGACCGCCGCGGCCGATAAGATGGAGAGCGTCTATGACTTCGACCTGATGGAAAACGGCGGCCATATCAAGGGCTACAAGCTCTCCGCTGCGCAGATCGACGCAGTCGCCGACGCGCTGACCGGCCTCACGACCGACGAGGCAATGAAGAGCAAGTACGGCGTCTCCGGCGTCGCGCCCCTGCTGTTCGCCGTCGGCGACGGCAACCACTCCCTCGCCACCGCCAAGGCCTGCTATGAAGAGCAGAAGAAGGGCAAGACTCCCGAGGAATACCTCGCGCTGCCCTCCCGCTACGCACTTGTCGAGGTCGTGAACAACCACGACGATGCGCTCCAGTTCGAGCCCATCCACCGCGTGCTCTTCGGCGTCGACCATGAGAAGTTCATGGAAGAGTTCAAGAAGTTCTACCCCAACGCCCACGAGGGCAAGGGCGAGGGCCACGTCATCGAGGTCTGCTGGAACGGCCACGACGATTTCGTCACCGTCCCCGACCCGAAGGTCCAGCTGGCCGTCGGCACACTGCAGACCTTCATCGACGAGTACCTCAAGCAGTTCGGCGGTGAGGTCGACTACATCCACGGCGATGAGGTCACCCGCGAGCTCGGCTCCAAGGAGGGCAACATGGGCTTCCTGCTTCCCGCGATGGGCAAGGAGCAGCTCTTCAAGACCGTCATGGCCGACGGCGTTCTGCCGCGCAAGACCTTCTCCATGGGTCACGCGCAGGACAAGCGCTACTACGTCGAGGCACGCAAGATCCGCTGATCTAATGTAACCATTGCAGAAAAGCGCCGCCTTGCGGCGCTTTTCTCATCAGGAGGATTCCCTATGGATTTGAAAACAGCCAGGATATGGCAGGACGTATTGCTCTGGGGCGGCGCAGTGGTCTCCCTCGTCGGCGCGTGGGGCTTTCAAAACACTGTCGCCGCGCTCGTCGGCCTCAAGATCGGAAGGGCACACGTCTGAACTCCAGTCACATCACGATCTCGT
>OODI01000813.1_pt1 | contig 13947 bp, 9 predicted proteins | sample 1671141 | NCBI WGS metagenome assembly OODI01 (sample SAMN06348126, study PRJEB24527) | human gut metagenome | biome: human gut; feature: ankylosing spondylitis patient; material: feces | host: Homo sapiens | place: China | collected 2015-10 | reverse complement strand
GCGACCACCGAGATCTACACTCTTTCCCTACACGACGCTCTTCCGATCTGTATTTATACTTCCGTCAATGTTTATGATTTTTGACAAAGTAATATGTGCTACAAGCGCAGGCTTTAAAAACAAGAACCTGACAGCTTAGTAATCTGATTAATCATAAATGAGGGATAAAATACTTTTTGACCCTCATAACATAAAAATATGACCTCAAAAACAAAATCAGGAGGAATAAGACATGAAATTACCAGAATTGAAAGAAAAGTTAAAAAGTAAATATATTGTCCGTGTTGTAGCCGGAGTCCTCACAATAGCACTTGTAGGTACAGGAATCGGAGCAACAGCGGTTTTTGCAGAGAAGAACAGCACCGCAGTCACAGCCGAGGCAGACAGCACAACAGGAAGCAGCAAGGATGCTGATGACATAGCAGATAAGCTCATGGACAGCGTATCATTAAAGGATAACGATGCAGACAAGGACGAGAGCGTATATCTCATCTCAGATGCAAACGGCAACGTAAACAAAACAATCGTAGTAGATCACCTTAAAAATAAAGACAAAAAGGATACCTTGGAGGATGCTTCAAACCTTTCAGATATCGAGAATGTAAAGGGCAAGGAAAAATTCACACAAAGCGGTGATAAGCTCACATGGCAGGCCGGCGGCAAGGACATTTATTACCAGGGCACAGCAACAGAGGAACCACCTGTAACACAGAAGGTTACATACTACCTCGATGGAAAAGAAATCTCACCTGAGGACCTTGCAGGAAAATCAGGAAAGGTCAAAATCCGTTTTGACTACACAAATACCACATCATATACAGAGACAGTAAACGGCGAGAAGCAGACAGTTTCCGTACCATTTGCAGCAATAACAGGACTTGTACTCGGTGATGGCTTCGAGAATATCGAAGTGACAAACGGCAAGGCTGAGGTAAGCGACTCATCAAGCGTAGTGCTCGGCTATGCACTTCCGGGCTTAAAGGACAGCCTCGGAATCAAGGACAAAGACCTCGATGGCGATGTAAATATCCCTGAATACATGGAAATGACAGCAGATGTGGAGAATTTCTCAATGCCTGCAGCCATGACCTTCGTGGTAAACGCATCTGATTATGTAAGCACAGACGGAATTGACACATCAGACCTCGATGACATGATAAATGACTTAAAGGATGCCTCAACACAGCTTCAGGATGGCTCAAAGACACTGGCAGAGGGTACTGACACACTTGCTGACGGACTTTCAACATTACAGAGCAAGCTTGGCACATTCGCATCAGGAGTTGGCACACTGAAGAGTGGACTTAAGACATATACTGATGGTGTTAGTACATTAAGTGGTGGACTGAATACACTTGGAAACAGTACAGGAGCCCTGGTTTCAGGAGCAGATAAGCTTAATAGTGGAGCAGGCCAGCTTGCAAGCGGAAGTGCAACACTTAAGGATGGTTTGAAATCATATACGGATGGAGCAAATGGTCTTGCAAAGGGAGCAAGTGATTTGGATGCAGGTATTGGAACTTTGGCAGAAAAATCAGGAACATTGGTGGATGGAGCTACGAAGCTTGATGATGGAGCTAGTCAGTTATCAGCAAGTGCAAGCAGTATAAATGAAGGAATAAAATCACTGGATACTGGATTAAAGACACCGCTTACGGATAAGGAAAAGGCTGGATATCAGGCGGCTGCAAAGGACAGTGTTGATAAGCAGTTTTCTAATCCTGATAATAAAGCTAATTATGTAAATACTAAAGCAAACGCGTCTAAAGTTTATTATGAGACTATGACAAGTGATGATTCTGTAAAGAAGGCAGTTCAGTTGCTTGAAAATGATTCAGACCTTATGAAGATGATAAATACTACTGTAGGTACTACAGTTGAAACCACGATAAAGGGTAGTGTTACTAGTTTAAAAAATGCAGATACAGCTACAATTAAAACAACATATAATAATAATCCAGAACTTCAGCAGAGTGTTAAAGATGTATTAAATTTGCCACAAATTATACCAGATTATGATGCATTAGTTAGTGCAATAGTAAATCAGAAACTCAATGATATGGCAACCAAGGTTATGCAAGGTGTTGCAAATAACTCAAAAGATAAAGTGGGAGAAGCTGTAGCTGATGCGGCAAAAACTGGGGCAGAAAGCGCAGCTCAAAGTGCAGTTATTACAGGAATTGAGTCTACAAAATCTAATGTTTCGGCACAGATTAATGAAAAACAGGAAAATGGATATAGCCTTGTAACAGGAGCAGATGCTCTTTCGAAAGGAGCGTCATCACTTGCTAATGGTACTAAATCTTTGATAAATTCAATTCCTACTCTTACAGGTGGAATCAAGCAGCTTAAAGATGGTTCGTCTCAGCTTAGCGCCGGAGCAGCAAAGCTTACAGCAAACAACGATACATTAAATGCCGGAGCAACAGCACTCAATGCCGGAGCAAGCCAGCTTTCAGCCGGAACACAGTCACTCATGAACTCAGTACCAACTCTCACAAGTGGTATCAAGCAGCTTGTAGACGGTTCAAACACACTTGTAGCAAACAATGCACAGCTCAATAGCGGAGCATCACAGCTTGCAGATGGAACAAATCAGATAGTTTCAGGTGTTGACCAGCTCACAACAGGCTCTAAGACACTTGCAGACGGTGCACACACACTTGCAGACGGTATGGTACAGTTCAATGAGGAAGGAATCAACAAGATTCTCGACGCATACAACGGCGACTTAAAGCCATTCACCGACAAGCTTCAGGCAGTAATTGACGCAGGTGAGGAATATCAGACATACTCAGCAATCGCTGATGGACAGACGGGCAGCGTTAAGTTCATATATAAATTAGCTTCAATAGATGCTAAGGCAGATAGCGACAAATAATTAATTAAAGGATGTTTAAAGATTAGGGGAGGCAAAAATGGGCTGGATAGAATATCTGTTAATCGTGGCGGGAAGCTCACTGGAGATTTTCGTTGCGATGGAATGTCAGGGATCCCTGATCCAAAAAGTAAATAAAAAACAGCTTACAGCCATTTGCTTCATAGTTGCAGTTTGCCAGTTGTTAGCAATGTACATCGGATATTTTCTGTCAAGCTTTCTTAATGGGAAATATTCGGTGAAGGATGAAGCACTTTTAGGAGAGATAATTTCTATCGGAATACTGATAGGACTGGGGATCAGGCTTATAGGAAAGGCTATAAGAAACGAAAGGATTGAGGAGCATTGTCAGGCGCAGCTTGACATGAAAAGGGTGCTAAGGATAGCAGGAATCACCGCATTTTATACGGTTCTTGCAGGAATAGCATTCGGCTTCCTCGGTACTGGACTTTTCACCATTATGATAATGGTGGCGTTGCTCACTGTCATCTGTATAGTGGCAGGCATTTACACAGGATATCACTTCGGTTTTGAGCAGAAGACAAAGGTATATATCGTGGGGGCGATACTCTTTTGGGCGGCTGGAATTGATGTGATAGTAAGGCTTGTAAGTGCAAAATAATGCATAGGGCTCTGTTCGTAAGGACAGGGCTTTTTTGCTGTCCATTGAAGTATGAAATACTTTGCTTGAAATAAGGTGTAAACTTCTCATGAAAATAGTTTCTCGAAGTTGGTGTATTATCATTATGTCAGCAAGAACTGACATGAAAAAAGTAAACCACAGGTTTATTGAAAAAACAGGATGAAGAAAATAAAATTAACAGTAGACGGAATTGTAAGGTATAATGGAAGGAGAGACAGCTATGGCATAGAAAATGCTGGTAATACAGGCATTTTTTAAAGAAATGGAGAATCATTATGGGAAGAGAAGAAAATGTATTAATATTTCAGGATACAGAGAGATTAAGCAAAACGAATGGAAAGCTTAATGCTGACTTAAAGACATCTGCAAGCGGACAGAAACTAATATTGGAAACAGATGCTTTGGAGAAACCGAATCTAAATATATATGATGAGCCTGCAAAAGTGATTGTTTCAAAGAAGAGAACGTTTGAGGCTGCAAAGGCATATAGAGATAATAAGGTAGCAGTACACAATTTTGCCTCTGCTTCAAATCCGGGCGGAGGTGTTGTAAGAGGTTCAACAGCCCAGGAGGAGTGTCTGTGCAGGTGTTCATATCTTTATTTCTGTCTGAATTCACCTGATATGTGGGATGGATTTTATACACCTCATAAGCAGGCAAGAAATCCATTACATAACGACGATATCATTTATACACCGGAGGTAACGGTATTTAAAAGCGATACAAATAACCCGGCTTTATTGCCCGAGAATGAGTGGTATAAGGTAAATGTAATTACTTGCGCAGCACCGAATTTAAGAGCCATGCCAAGCAATAAACATAATACAGGCGATGGCAAAAAGGCAGCAAAAATCAGCGATAAGGAAATGCTTGAAATACATGAGAAGAGATTAAGACGCATACTGGATGTTGCCGTTTCTGAAGGAAATGATACAGTAATACTTGGAGCATTTGGATGTGGAGCTTTTATGAATAAAGCAAATATCGTTGCATATGCTGCAAAAAATGTGATTAAAGATTATATGCATGCATTTAAAAATATCGAGTTTGCGATATACTGCAGCCCACAGGACGATACAAACTATAAGACATTCAGATTGATAGAGGGAGACTGATAATGGAGGTGTTTCAGGATTATCGGAATGCCAAAATTCAAACGCAACGATATGGTTGTTTTTAAATCGGTGACAACGAAAAATCTTTACAAATAAAATAAATTGATGTATTATAACACCACACAAAACGTAGCAATCGATAATAATAGCCTTACATCCATAGAAAAACAGCGGTGTCTGATGCGTATGCAGAGGATGTTGTAATTAGTAAGTGACGTACTGAACGAATTTACACAAGGAGGCATTTATATGAATTATCCAGTATTAGATATTAAAGCTACCGGAGAACGAATCAACTAGCTCCGCAAGGACAATAACCTAAGGGTGATTGATGTTGCGGAGTATATGGGCTTCGAATCAACGCAGGCCGTTTACAAGTGGCAGCGTGGTGTTTGAGTTATAATAGGACCAAGTTAGATGAAACCCAGTAAAATCAAGGGGTTATGCCTAATTTAGTCCTTATTTTTATACCAATTTAGCGGTAGATAAGGCAGCGCTGTTATATCAAAACCGAAAATCCAAGTCAGTATCACAGATGTCCGCAATCAGTCTGAGAGTGAATCTGTGTGCTTAGATTAGGTACAATTTTATATCAAAACATTTAGTGAGGACTAAATTAGCACTTGAGATGGAATATTCCATCAGCTGGTTTGGTCCTCTTTTTATTTGAGAGGAGTGGTCGAATGGGCAAAGTGTTAATTTGGTTCGTAATCATTATTAGTACAGTGGTTCTCTACTGTCTTATGAAAGTTAAGGCAGAGAGTGATGAACTGTATGAGGAATTAATGAGAAAGCATTTTTATGGCAGGTCTGATGATATTCCTGCATCTGACCAAACTAAGCACTTGAAAGGGTGTGGGTAATTATATGAAATTTTGCAAAACAATAATGCAGACAATACAGAAAAGGAGTGAAAGGAACATGAATAACAAGTTAGAAGTAATCGGCATTGATCATGGCTGGTCAATGATGAAAACAATCTCTCAGGTATTTGTCACAGGTGTTAAGGAGATTACAACAACTCCGGCACTTTTCGGCGATGTACTTGAGTATGAAGGAAAGTTCTATAAGGTTGGAACTGTGAGGCAGGAAGTAAAGGATACCAAGGTCGAAGATGACAGCTTTTATCTTCTCACTCTTGCAGCAGTTGCTAAGGAACTTAAAAGAAGAGGTCTTGCAGAGGCAAAGGTATTCCTTGCTGTAGGACTTCCGCTTACAAGGTTTGGAGCAGAGAAGAATGATTTTATCAAGTACCTGACAAAGAATAAGCGTGTAAGCTTCAAATATGAGAATGAGTCATATCATATTGAAATTGATGATGTGGCAGTATTTCCTCAGTGCTATGCAGCAGTAGTGGACAAGATTCCTGCTATGGCAAAGAAAACACTGATAGTAGATATTGGAAGCTGGACAATCGACATTATGCCGGTAATCAACAAGTCACCGGATGAATCAAAGTGTGTGACGATTCCAAAAGGTCTTATTACCTGTATGCGTTCTATCAATGAGCAGTGTGTAAGACAGCTTAACGGAGAGGTAGACGAGTCAGAGATACAGAACATCATGCGATATGGCAGGTCAGATATTGATGATGAATACTTTGCCATTATCAAGGCAGAGATAGAGGATTTTGTTGATAAGGTATATAACTCAATCCGTGAGTTTGGGTATAACTTAAAGACTACACCGATTGTATTTGTCGGTGGCGGGGCAGTTGTGATGAAGAATTTTGGTAGTCATGATGCTAAGAACATTTCCTATAACCTTGATGTAAAGGCAAATGCAAGAGGATATGAGCAGCTTGCCACAATGGGACTTAAAAGCACTAAGCGATTATCATAAGGAGGCAGATGATGGGAAGAAGACTTGAATATGAAGTAAAAACTTCTGTCCGCCTCAACATGAGCAATCCTCAGCATGTGAAAATCAATGATGTGATTCAGAACCTTGATCCGAAGATTTTCAAATCTAAGAACCAGTTCATCATAGATGCGATTCAGTTCTACATTGATAATTATGGAAAAGAAACTTTTGTTATCAAGAAGAAGGAAAAAGAGAGGGCTGAATATATCCGGTCAGAAGATATTGATGACATTAAGGAAGAAGTCATTGAAGCAGCAACCAATGAGGCTAGGAAAGAGGTCATAAGGCTGTTAGGCGGAGTGATATCCGGGATGAATGTTGGTCAGCCGGTAATAATGCAGGCAGCCAATAGTGAAGCACAAGAACCTACAGAAGATGTTATGGACGATGCAGATGTTGCAGGACTTGCAATGGGATGGATGTCGAAAGGAGACTGATTATTATGAGAAGAGTTATGGGAGCCGTAGGAACAGTAATTTTAGAGATACTCAAGTGGATATTAAGGATAATTCTTGGAGCATTGAAGCTGGTCTTAGGACTTGCCAGAATAATTCTTCTTCTATTCGCTATGGTGGCAAGGATATTTCTTTCATTCGTAAGAATGGGCACATTCTGAGAGGAGGTGAGCGTATGCAGGTAAAGGGTTTATTCTTAAATTACAAGAAAAACAGAAGACTTATGCAGTATTTCTTTAGAATAAGAGAGCTGGTATAATGAAAGGAGTTTAAGATGCACAGAATACGGGACAGTCCTATGTGTCCCGTGCATTACAGATAAATAGTTCACCGCAAGGGTGGATGGCACGGAACACAAAGCCCGTCCCTCTTGCGGAGAAGGGATGGGTGATTACTATGAAGAAGATAAGTATTATCTTATTATCCGCAGTACTGGTCTTTTCAATGGCTGCCTGTAATGGTGGTAAGGAAAAGGCTGATAATCAGACAGAGAAACAGACGGAAAGCGTAAAGCCAACTGAAGAAGTAGCAATGGCAACGGAAGTTGTCACAGAGGTCACAACCGAAGCTGGAAGTGAAGAGACAGAGAAAGATATTGCCGAGGTTAAAGATTCAGAAGAGAAGAATGATAAGGAAGATAACCGGTCCGCTGATAATGAAACTGCTTCAAGGCAGGAAGAAAAGCCAGAGCAGAATGACGAGCCGGAACAGAAAGCTTCAGTAAATGATAATGAGGAAGCTGGCGGAAATCAGAGTAATGCAGGTAATGGTGGTCAGACTACAGACAGTCCGAAAGACAATGTGAGCAATCCACAGCCTGCATCCGTGGCATACAGTCCACAGAATGTTGTGTCACTTGCAACAGCAAAGTGTCAGGCAGGAGGGATGATTACCACACAGCAGAATTTACAGAATCATTTGAATGACGGCAGTATCACGCAGGAAGAGTACAATGAGTATTATCCTTACGATGGTATGGAAGGCTCTTATTATAGTGTGTTTGTAGAGACAGACCTCAACAAAGCAAGTACCATTGATGGACAGCGGTTATCATCTGAGGATGCAATCGCAGGATATATTGCAAGTATGTTACTTTTGGAAACAGATCCGGTATTCTACATCAGTTATGATGGAGTTTACACGACAGGCGGCACAGACTATTACGAGTTTCGATGTCACAGATAAATAAAAACGAATAGAAGCAGAAGGAAGAAAGATGTAAGCCATAAACTTATGTCTTTCTTTTTTTATGCGTAAATTAAGGAGGAAAGAGCACATGAAACAGAAACTAAAGCGTTTTATGGCAGGATTTATGGCTATGCTCACACTGGTTGGAACACTCTTTACGAATGGAACAACAGCATTTGCAGCCAGTCCGCAGGCAAATATTGCGTTCTGGAATGCGTCAGTCAAAAATTCCGGAGAAGTAAGTGAGCTGAAGCCCGGATATAATCATGGCAAGATTCTGTATTCAATTCTTGACGGAAATTCTGCATATTGTATGAATTTCGGATTAAGAGCAGATGGCGGTCAGCTTATGAACAGCTACGATGATGCGAGCACATCAATGTCAGCACAGCAGAGAAAGCTTTTAAGTTACTGCCTTTATTATGGGTTTAACAGTACACAAAAGGCGGCACCAAGCAATAGTCAGTGCAATGAGTATATCGCAACTCAGGCAATGGTATGGGTTATTGTAGCAGATATCTTTGGAACCGGAAGTGGTGATTCGGCAGCAAGAAAGCTCTGTAACACAGCACCAAGTCCTGATTCTTCATACAGCTATTATGAGAGACTCAGGGACAATATCAGCAGCTCCTACAATGCAACACTTCCAAGTTTTGCATCACGCAGAACCAGTGAGGCACCAACTTATGAGCTGAAGTGGAATGAGGGAAGTCAGAGATTTGAAACAACATTATCTGACAGCAATGGTGTTTTATCGGATTTTGATTTTGGCATCAGCGGATATTCTGTTGATAAGAATGGCAACAGTATTACAATCTCTTCAACGAGCGTGAATACTACAGCTACAACAGGAACATTCACATCCAATGCTGGCAAGGTTGAGACAACATCAAGCTGTGTATTCTGGCTTACAGGAAAGAGCGGATATCAGGAGTTTATTTCTGAAAGACCGACAGCAGATCCTATCAAAGCATATATCAAGGTCAAGACAGAGAATATCGGATATGGTGAGCTTACAAAGACAGATGAGTCAAGCGGAGTGAAGCTTTCCGGTGCAGTCTATGGAATCTATTCTGACAGCGGATGCACAAACAGAGTACAGACCATGACAACAGATGGAAACGGATATGCAAAGTCAGCTGCACTTGTCGCAGGCACTTATTATGTAAAAGAGATTACCGCACCAAAGGGATATGTCCTTTCCGGTAAAGTTCATACACTTACTGTAAAAGCAGGACAGACAACGGGAATCTCTGCAACAGATAAAGAGCAGCTTGGAGCAATCACAATCTATAAAGAGGGTGAGGTGCTTAGCTCATGGAATGGAAGTAACTTCACTTATGAGAAAAAGAAGCTTTCCGGAGCAGCATTTAAGGTAACTGCTGGAGCAGATATCTATAAGGCAGATGGTACAAAGGTGTATAGTGCTGGCGATGTTGTGGCAGAAAGCCTTACAACAGGAACTGACGGACAGGTGGTATTATCTGACCTTCATCTTGGAACTTATGTGGTAACTGAGATTAAGAGCATTGACGGGTATACAATCAATACCACACCTCAGACAGTAGCAGTTGAGTATAAGGACCAGACTGTGACAGTACAGTATGAATCAGCTACGATTGAGAATACAAGACAGAAAGCGGATGTATCTGTCGTAAAGAAGGACTCTGACACAGAGAACCCTCTTGATGGCGGCAAGTACACACTTTATGCCGGAAATGACATCAAAAACTATGCCGGACAGGTTATTGTGACAAAGGGTACAGCTCTTGAGACAGTAACTACAGGTGAGGACGGAAAGGCAAGCTACAGCGTGGATCTGCCAATCTCTAACGGATATTATATCCAAGAGACACAGGCACCATATGCGTATATCAGAAACAGTAAAGATGTTTACAGCTTCAATTTCAATGTATTACCTGAAACACAGGCAAAGGCATCATTCAGTCACACATTTGTAAATGACAGAACTACAGCAAAGATTCATATCTACAAGGTAGACAAGGAATCAGGTAAGGCAGCAGCCCAGGGAGATGCAAGCCTTGAAGGTGCAGTTTATGGTCTTTATGCAAGAAACGATATCGTGCATCCGGACGGAGCAACAGGAGTCGTATTCAAAGCAGGTGACCTTGTAGCAACACTTACAACAGATAAGAATGGCGAGGCAGAGGTCAATAACCTTTACCTTGGAAACTATTATGTGAAAGAAATCACTCCATCAGAGGGGTATCTCTTAGACGAAGAGGAGCACGATGTAGTATGCGACTATGAGGGAGACCTTGTAGCAGAGGTATCAAGAAGCACAACATCAGCAGAGCAGGTCATCAAGCAGCCATTCCAGCTTATCAAGGTATCTGACAATGGCGATGATACTGAAGCAGGCTTATTGGCAGGTGCAGAGTTCACAGCTTATTTGAAATCATCTTTACCTGTAAAGGCAGATGGAAGTTATGACTTTGACAAGGCAACTCCGGTAGTAATCGGGGAAAACGGAGCAACAACAATCACATCCGATGACAAGGGACATGCAGTTTCCATTGCAATTCCTTATGGAACTTATGTGGTAGTAGAGTCAAAGACTCCGCATAACATGAAGACGATCAAGCCATTTGAGGTAAAAATCAGCGAGAACCATCCTGACAAGCCTCAGACATGGAGAGTATTCCTTGACAGGGAGTTTACTGCAAAGCTTCGTGTAATCAAGAAGGATTCCGATACAAAGCAGACAGTACTTGTACCAAACGCAGAGTTTAAGATCTTCAATATTGATAAGAACGAATATGTGAAGCAGTACACAACTTATCCGTCAAAGGTCGAGCATACTTCATTCTTTACTGACGATGATGGAGATTTAATCTTACCTGAAGCACTTAAAATCGGTAACTACCGTATTGAGGAAGTATCTGCACCATACGGATATGTTGTAAATGATAAGTATGTCAACATCTCTGTTGATACTGACACAGCATTTGAGACAGATGGTGATACAAATGATGCAATCATTACTGTGGAATATTCCGATGCCCCTGCAGTCGGAGAGATGACTGTAGAAAAGAAGGGAGAGGTACTTGACGGATTCAAGGGAGGACTTCTTGCAAGCTCATATGAGAAAGAGTTTGTTTATAGGGAAGGTTCACTTGCCGGAGCAAAATTCAAAGTTTATGCTGCCGAGGATATTTACACAGCAGACAACCAGAAGGATGCAGACGGAAACCGCATTAAGTATTACAGCGAGGGGGACCTTGTGACAACTCTTACAACTGGTAAGGATGGAAAGGCAACAGCTAAGAATCTTCCTCTTGGACAGTACAGAGTTGTGGAAGTGGAAGCTCCATACGGATATGTATTAAATCCGAATGAGCAGAAAGTGACATTCACATATGTGGATGATAAGACACCTGTTATCAAGGAGAGCCTTACTTTCTCAGATGACAGACAGAAGCTTGATATGTCTGTGACTAAGCTTGATGCAGAAGATAACACACCGATTGCAGGTGCAGTATTTGGTCTTTATGCAGACGAGGATATCAAGAATGTTGCTGGCAAGGTAATTATCGAGAAAGGCACACTTCTTGAGAAGGCAACATCTGATGAGAATGGAAAGATTGCTTTTGTTAAGGATTATCCATTTGCAAAATATGTTGCAAGGGAGCTTGTAAAGCCTGCCGGATATGTGACAAATGAGGAAGCAGTAAACTTTGATACAAAATATCAGGGACAGGATGTTAAGACTGCTGTATATAACAGCGAGTATAAAAACACTCCTACAACCTTTGAGTTTACAAAGACAGATATCACAAGCGGTGCAGAGCTTACAGGTGCAACACTTACTGTACTTGATAAGGATGGAAATGTGGTAGACACATGGACATCTGATGCTAAGGAAGCACATGTGATCAAGAGACTTGTCGTAGGAGAGACTTACACTCTTCGTGAGGAATTTGCTCCTTACGGATATATCAAGGCAACAGATATACAGTTTACAGTAGAGGACACTGGCAAAGTGCAGCATGTAGAGATGAAGGATGAAGTTCCTACAGGTTCCATCGTTATCAATAAGGACGGCGAATTTGTAACAGATACCACTCTTATGAAGGGGTACTGGTACGACTTTATCTTCAATTTCTTCAAGGACAGCCTTGCAGGAGTAACTTTTGATGTATATGCAAAAGAGGATATCGTAAGTGCTGACGGACTTGACACTGTATATCATAAGGCAGGAGACAAGGTGGCAACCATCGTGACAAATGATAAGGGTATCGCAAGAATTGATGACCTTCCACTTGGCAGATATTATCTTGTTGAGACAAAGACCATTGATGGATTTGTATTAGATGATACACCGATTGAGGCAGACCTTTCCTATATCGACCAGAATACAAAGGTTGTTTTCGCAGGAATGGATGTGACAAATGAGCGTCAGAAAGTGCAGATTACTGTAACCAAGACTGATTCAGAGACTAAGGAAGCACTTGAAGGAGCAGTATTCGGCTTATTTGCGAAAGAAGATATCGTGAACAAAGATGGCAAGGTAATCGTAAAAGCTGATACACAGATTGAGAGAACAGTAACAGGCAAGGACGGAAGGGCAGCATTTACCTCTGACATTCCACTTGGACAGTATTATGTCAAAGAGATTGAGGCACCAAAGGGCTATGTGAAGTCTGATAAGATTTTTGATGTGGATGCTTCATATCAGGGAGATAAGGTAAAGGTTATCGAGTTTGAGGCAGCATTTGAAAATGCACCGATCAAGGTAGAGATTTCAAAGACTGATATCACAGGCGAGAAAGAATTACCTGGAGCAAAGCTTTCAGTTATTGATGCTGATGGAAAGCTTGTTGAGAGCTGGACATCAGAGGCAGGAAAGACTCATATGATTGAGAGACTTCCTGTCGGAAAGTACACACTCAGAGAGGAATCTGCACCATATGGATATAAGGTGGCAAGTGATGTAACCTTTGAAGTAAAGGAGACAGCAGAAATCCAGAAGGTATCCATGAAGGATGAGCAGGCAGTCGGTAAGATTGTCATTGAGAAAACTGACAAAGTAACCGGAAAGCCAATCGAGGGTGTTGTATTTGAAGTAAGAGATAAGGACGGAAAGGTGCTTGATACACTCACTACTGACAAGAATGGTCATGCAGAGAGCAAGGAGCTTCCTATCTGTACTTACAACGAGGATGGATCATTCAAGGAAGATATCCATTATACAGTAGTTGAGACAAAAGCAGCTGACGGATATATCCTTGATGAAACAGCTCATGATGTAACTCTTCGATATGATGACAATGCACCGGATGTTGTTGTAGCAACTCTTAAGCTTGTCAATGTACCGACAGAGCCTAAGCTTCCACAGACAGGCGACAATGCAAATCCGCTTCTTTATCTTGGAATTGGTGCACTTGCACTTATTACAGGTGTTGGAGTAGGACTTCGTGGAAGAAAGAAAAAGAATAAACAGTAACAATTAACCTTGCGGGGAATGTAAGCCAGTGACTTATGTTCCCTGCTTTTTTTGATTTGGAGGACAAACAGTGGTAGGAGAAAGAATCAGATATTACAGAAAACGACAAAAAATGACACTCAGGGAACTGGGCGAGAAAAGTGGTTTTGAAAATAGAGGTGATGTAAGAATTGCCCAATACGAAAATGGTTCAAGAGTTCCAAGGACGGGAACGTTGAACAGGATTGCAAAGGCACTTGGCATTCCGCCGGAAGAATTATTCTGTGAGGACTGTAGAAAGTGCATGTTTCTCAAGAATTATTACAGAAAGAAAAGAAAATCTCATACCACTTTTGATA
>OODI01000804.1_pt1 | contig 14042 bp, 10 predicted proteins | sample 1671141 | NCBI WGS metagenome assembly OODI01 (sample SAMN06348126, study PRJEB24527) | human gut metagenome | biome: human gut; feature: ankylosing spondylitis patient; material: feces | host: Homo sapiens | place: China | collected 2015-10 | reverse complement strand
GATTGATCATGCTCACCTTGCCGGTCATGATGCGGAAACGGGTGTTCAGGCCGGTAATACGGTCGTAGGCAGAGCGCAGATACTTGTTGGGCAAGGTGCTCATCAGCAGCTCGTGGAAGTCGTCGTCCGACTTGCAGAAGTCCTCGATGCGCTCGCTGTGGTGCATCAGCTCGGCGTAGGCCTCCAGCTGCTCCCGGGGGATGGCATTGCCGTAAGTACGCAGGGCGTAGGGCTCCACCAACAGACGCATTTCAAACATGCTGTGCACGTCCTCTTCGGTGATGCCGGAGACCATCAGTCCCTTTTTGGGCAGAATGGTGATCAGCCCCTCCTGTTCCAGACGCCCCAGTGCATCCCGCATGGGGGTGCGGCTGATGTTGCCCATCTCGGCGCAGAGCTTCTGCTCGTTCAGAAACTCGTTGGGGCGGTACTCGCAGTTCAGGATCTTGGTCTTGAGGTACTGGTACGCCTGCAGCTTCAGGCTGAGCTTTGCCTGTGCGTCCTGCTCTTTCATAAGCACACTCTCCTATTCTTCTTGATCTTCTTCTCCAAAAACGTTCTAAAACGTCCGAACCGGCAGCGCAAACCCACCGCTGCCGGTTTCTTCTTCTTCATGTTCAGCCAGCTTGTATCCCGGCTGCAATCCAACCACTTTATCTAACATATTATTTCACATCAGGGCATTTTTTACAAGACTTTTTACTTAACTTTGGCGTGTTTTCCGTTTTATACAAAGATTACGCCCCCATTTTGCTACTTTTTACAATGTTTTTTGTGCTTGTCGCCAAACAGACCCACTTTCCGTCCGCTTCTTTTGCATCCAAGGGCAAACTGTGCTACAATAGAACCAAAAAACAACACATCTACACCGGAAAGGACCGAAACTCTCATGGCACGAAGCGATGGCTACAACACCCGCACCCGGCAACTCATCTTAGACTACCTCATCAACAACCGTCAGCACGCAGTAAGTGCCTCCAACATTCTGGAGCATCTGGAGGCGCAGGGCGCAAGCCCCAACCCCACCACCGTGTACCGTTATCTGGACAAGCTTGCCGGCGAGCAGCGCATTATGAAATATGTAGCCGACAAAGGCGAGCGGGCGGTGTTCCAGTATGTGGACGAGGGACGCCACTGCCGGGAGCATCTGCACCTCAAGTGCGTGCAGTGCGGGCGCATCTATCACTTGGACTGCCATTTTATGGATGAGGTGCGCGCTCACCTGATGGCAGAGCACGGCTTTACCCTGCAATGCGAGGGCAGCGTGCTGTACGGGCTGTGCCGTCATTGCGCGCAGAACGCGGCACCGTCCGCAGCGGAAGAACAGCCCGCAAAAAAATGCGCCTGCTGTGTTGACACGGACAAAAACCCGTGATACAATGCAGACAATAAAAGCGTTGACCGGGAAAAGTAAGGTTTCAGGTTTTTCTTGCAGAGAGCGCGGGACGGTGGAAGCCGCGCAGAAAACGAAGCCCGAAGAACACCCGTGAGCCGCTCCCTGAACCTGCGTGTGCAGCAGTAGGGGCAGACGTGCGCCGCTCGTTATCGCGGCAGTGCTTTCAACGGGGAGAGCGCACAAAAGTGACTGACATGCCCAGCGTGTCGGTAATTTAGGTGGCACCACGGATACGGCAGCATTCGTCCTAGCAAAATGGGATGAAGGCTGCCGTATTTTTTTATTTGAGACCGCTCCGATCCGGAGAGGCGGCATTGCCAAGCAATGACGGAGCGGTCACTTGAGAGGGGTAAGAACTATGTGTTGTGTAATGGGTTACACCGGGCACGATCTGAGTGCCGCCAAGTTCAAGGATTATCTGCTGCGCACCGTGATGCGCGGCCCGGACGACCAGCGGGTCGTGGAAGGGCCGTTCGGCCTGATGGGCTTTGGCCGGCTGGCCATCATGGGCCTGACGCCCGAAGGCATGCAGCCGTTCTACCGCGGAGCCGACTGTGTGGTCTGCAACGGCGAGCTGTACGGCTTCCGCTTTGAAAAAGAGATTTTGAAGCGCCGGGGCTACAAGTTCCAGTCCGACTGCGACTGCGAGATCCTGCTGCCGCTTTATTATGAGTACGGCCTCGACATGTTCCGCCATCTGGACGCCGAGTTTGCCCTCATCCTCTACGATTCCCGCAAGGACCGCCTCATCGCGGCCCGCGACCCCATCGGCATCCGCCCGCTGTTCTACGGCTACTCCAAGTCCAGCCACCAGATCGCATTCGCGTCCGAGATGCAGAACCTCATCGGCTGGTGCGACGACATCCGGCCCTTCCCCATTGGCAGCTACTACTGCGACGGCCGCTTCGTCCGCTATGAGGACATCGCCGATGTGCCCGCCCCCATGGAAGACGACATGGAGACCACCTTGACCAACATCCGCGAAAAGCTCATCGCCGGTGTGGAAAAGCGTCTGGACGCCGACGCACCGGTCGGCTTCCTGCTTTCGGGCGGTCTGGATTCCTCGCTGGTCTGCTCCATCGCAGCCAAAAAGCTGGGCAAACCCATCCGCACCTTTGCCATCGGCATGGACACCGACGCCATCGACCTGAAGTATGCCCGCCAGACCGCCGACTATCTGGGCAGCGAGCATCACGAGGTCATCATCAACCGGGAGATGGTCCTCCAGAGCCTGGAAGAGGTCATCCGCCTGCTGGGCACCTGGGACATCACCACCATCCGCGCCAGCATGGGCATGTATCTGCTGTGCAAGGCCATCCACGAGCAGACCGATGTCCGTGTCCTTCTGACGGGCGAGATCTCCGATGAGCTGTTCGGCTACAAGTACACCGACTATGCCCCCACCGCCGACGCCTTCCAGCAGGAGAGCCAGAAGCGCATCCGCGAGCTTTATATGTACGATGTCCTCCGCGCCGACCGCTGCATCTCCTCCAACAGCATTGAGGCCCGTGTGCCCTTCGGTGATCTGGACTTCGTCCGCTACGTAATGGCCATTGACCCCGAAAAGAAGCTGAACAGCTACGGCAAGGGCAAGTACCTGCTGCGCAAAGCTTTCGAGGGCGACTGGCTTCCGCCGGAGATCCTGTGGCGTGAAAAGGCCGCCTTCTCCGATGCCGTGGGCCACAGCATGGTAGACGACATCAAGGAGTATACCGAGAGCCTTTACACCGACGAGGAGTTCCAGCTCCGCCGGGCAAACTATTCGGCCCACTGCATGCCGTTCACCAAGGAGAGCCTGTTCTACCGCGAGATCTTCGAGAAATACTACCACGACCAGAGCCGCACCATCGTCGATTTCTGGATGCCCAACAAGGCATGGCCCGGCTGCAACGTCAACGACCCCTCCGCCCGTGTGCTGGCAAACTACGGCGCATCGGGGGTGTGATTCTCCCACAGATACAAAGAGCTTCCGGCACCGTTTGGGATGCCGGAAGCTCTTTTTTGTGTTCACATCTTGATTTTCTGCGCCGCCCTGGCAATCTCTGCCAGAAGGTCCACGAGGTGTCTCTCGTCCATCCGGCTGCTGTTGTTGGTAAAAGCGTAGAAACAGCCCTGCACACAGAACGACAGCAGGATGCCGCGCTTGGGGTCGTTGGCGAAGGTGGGGTCCTGCGCGGTCAGGCGCTCCCGCAGGCCCTTTTCGATGCGGTTGGCAAAGATGCCCTGACGGGAATCGGCGAAGAGGATATTCACCGCCGTTTTGTTCTGGACAAAGGCCCGGAACAGCTCACGGGTCAGCGCCTCCGTCCGGACCGGGTGCAGCTCCACCGCCGAGACACTGGCCAGAATGTCGGCAATGAGCTTGTCCTCCAACCGGCTGGACAGTGCATAGATATCCTCATAATGGGCATAGAACGTCGATTTGTTCACGCAGGCCAGTGCGCACAAGTCTTTGATCTTGATCTTTTCCAGCGGCATTTTGCTGCGCAGTTCCAGAAACGCTTTTTCGATGGCGCGGTCGGTCTTTTCGATGCGGATGTCCAAAAATAATCCACCTCTTTCGGTATTTTGTCGGATACCCAACCCTTTTCGGATTTTGTTGATAGACAGAATCTGCAGGTTTTGTTACTCTTTTTTATACAGGACACCCGCGTTTTCCAATGCTGCTTCAATGCGGTGGAACGTTTTCTCGTCCGGGCAGCAGATGGTGTGCAGATGCACCCCGCCGGTCATCCGGCTGAGCAGGCATTCGGGGGTATCCGCTGCCTGCTGGATGAAGTTGTCCACGTCATACCGGCTGGACAGGTTCAGGTTGCCGCGCAGCTCGCCGTACAGCGGGTTCTCCACGGCCACGTCCACCACGGTGCCGCCCTGGTCCACCACCGCATACAGTTCGGTGCGCATCTCCTCCGCCGTGCGGTGGACGCAGGCCAAGATGCCGGTGTAGCCGCCGGGGGCCGGGTGGAACTGATATCCCCGCGGCGTGGCTTCGATGGCCGCACCGCCGGCCCGCAGCAGGGCTACATCGCCCACCACGATCTGGCGGGAGACGCCCAGCTCCGCCGCCATCACACTGGCGCTGACCGGTGCGTCGGCGTTGCTCAGCCGCTCCAATATCACTTCTCTGCGCTGTACAGCATTCATCCGAATGCCCCCCTGTTTTCTGATTTTACCTTATAATAACAGACCCCGCAGGAATGTGCAAGTTTATTTCAGGCGGAGGAGCGTGGCGTAATTGGAGGGCAGCTGCACCTTCATCCGGCCCCACTCGATCTCCGTCAGGATCGGCTGGCTGCCCACACAGTCGGCCAGCAGGTCTTCGGCACCGGTGGCCTCCACCGGCAGCTGGAACTCCAGCTGCGCGGGGCTGTCGCCGTTGTTGAAGACGGCCACGACGGCTTTGCCGTCCAGCACACGGGCGAACGCATAGCACTGGGTGGTCAGCTGCAACTCTTTCACCTCGCCCCAGGTCAGCTCCGGGCACGCGGCCTTCAGCCGACCCAGCGCTGCGTATACGCTGGTGACCGGGTTGGTGGTCAGCGCATCCTTGAAGTCGTCCAATTCCAGGCAGGGGCGGAGCGGCCAGTCGCTCCCCCACTCTTTTTTGCCCTCAATTGCAAATTCCGAGCCATAATAGATGGACGGAATGCCCCAAAGCGTATATACTAGAAGAGCAATATGCCGGATGTGGTCGCGGTTGCGCAGTTTATTGGGCAGCCGCTCCACATCGTGGTTATCCGAGAAATTATAGAGCCGGGTATCGTGGCAGAGGCCCTGCAGACGCCGCATGGTATGAGCGATCTCGAAATAGTTGTGGTCGTTGTGGCCACTCCACAGACCCTTATGCAGTTCGTAGTTGGTGACGGAGTGGAGCATCTCGGGGTTGGCCCAGCGGCTGTAGTCGCCATGGATGACCTCGCCCATCAGCCAGAACTCGGGCTTCACCTCGTTGGCAACGCGGCGCAGGCCCTTCATGAAATCGAAGTCCAGCACATCGGCAGCGTCCAGACGGATGCCGTCAATATCGAACTTATCCACCCAGAAGCGGATGGTGTCGAAGTGGTAGTTCTGCACCTCGGGGTTGCGCTGGTTCAGCTTGACCAGCAGGTTGAAGCCGCCCCAGTTGCAGTAAGAGAAGCCGTCGTTGTACTCGTTGTTGCCCCAGAAATTCACGTCGCAGAACCAGTCGCGGTAGCGGGCGTTCTCGCGGTGCTCCTTCAGCTCCTGGAACGCGAAGAAATCGCGGCCCACATGGTTGAACACGCCGTCCACGATGACCTTCTGGCCGCGCTCATGGCAGGCGGCGACAAATTCCTTGAACTCCTCGTTGGTGCCGAGACGCCGGTCTACCAGACGGTAGTCGATGGTGTCATAGCCGTGGGAACCGCTCTCGAACAGCGGGCCGATATAGATTGCCGTACAGCCAAGCTTTGCCGCGTGTTCTGCCCACGCATCCAGCTTTTTGAAAGCCCCGGGGACAGGCTGTCCGTCATTTTCATGCGCGCAGCCGCACAATCCCAGAGGATAGATGTGATAGAATACCGCATCGTCATACCAAGCCATTGTCTGTACCGCTCCTGTTTTCAAAAAGTTACAGCAGAGCACTTTTCCGACAAAAGTGCATTTGTGTCCTATTCAGTATAGCACATTTTCCGACAAAAGTGTGGTAAAAGTGTTGTATATTTCTCATTTTACATATTCCATCGTCCGTGTTCTGTAAAAATTGCGATAAAAGGAGTCTTTCGTATGAATCTTCCCGCCATCCCCAAATCCTTCTTCAACGGCGACTGCTTCGACGCCTACCGCATCCTCGGCGCGCACCCCTGGCAGGGTGACCACGGCGAAGAGGGCTGGCGCTTCGCAGTCTGGGCTCCCGGTGCCACGGCTGTGGAGGTCTGCGGCGGCTTTGACGGCTGGGGCGCAGGCATCCCGCTCCAGAAAGCCGACACCGGCGTGTGGAGCGGCTTTGTCTCCGGGCTGTGCGAGGGGGAGCTCTACAAATACCGCATCCACGGGGCCGACGGCAGCGTGGTCATGCGGGCCGACCCCTACGCTTTCGCGTCCGAAGTCCGCCCCGCCAACGCCAGCCGCCTGACCAAACTGGACTTTTCCTTCGACGACAGCGCATGGATGGAGCGGCGGGATAAATGCCGTAATCTGCCCATGAACATCTACGAACTCCATGCCGGCAGCTGGAAGCATAAGCCCAACTCCACCCAGCCCGACGGCTCGGACGGCTGGTACGATTACGAAGAGCTGGCCCGGGAGCTCATTCCCTGGCTGCTGGAACACCACTTCACCCATGTAGAGCTTCTACCGCTGGCAGAACACCCCTTCGACGGCAGCTGGGGCTACCAGACCACCGGCTACTTCGCCGTCACCAGCCGGTACGGCACCCCAGCCCAGTTTGCCTCCTTTGTCAACGCCTGCCACCGGATGGGCATCGGCGTCATCATGGACTTTGTCCCCGTCCACTTTGCGGCCAACGCCGACGCGCTGGCCAACTTTGACGGCACCCACCTCTACGAATACGACAGCGACGTGGGCCACAGCGAGTGGGGTACCTGCAACTTCAACTACTACCGCCGGGAGGTGTGCAGCTTCCTGAACAGCGCCGCCGCCCTCTGGATGGAGGTCTATCACTGCGACGGCATCCGGATGGACGCCATCTCCCGCGCCCTCTACTGGCAGGGCGACCCTGCCCGGGGCGTCAACGAGGGCGCCGTCACCTTCCTGCGGAACCTCAACCACGGCCTGAACGATCGCTGGCCCACCGGCGTTTACATGGCCGAAGATTCCACCAACTTCCTCAAAGTCACGGCCCCCACCCGCTACGACGGCATCGGCTTCGACTACAAGTGGGACATGGGCTGGATGCACGATACGCTGGACTACTTCGCCACCCCCTTCGGCCAGCGGCCCGACGCATACGGGAAGATCATTTTCAGTATGCACTATTTCTACAACGAGCTTTACCTGCTGGCGCTGAGCCACGACGAGGTCGTCCACGGCAAAAAGACAGTCATCGACAAGCTCTGGGGTACCTACGAAGAAAAATGCGCCCAGCTGCGCACCCTCTATTTTTATATGTATGCGCACCCGGGCAAAAAGCTGAACTTTATGGGCAACGAGCTGGGGCATTTCCGGGAGTGGGACGAAAAGCGGGAGCTGGACTGGGATCTGCTCAAGTACCCCTTCCACGACGCATTCCAGAAATATTTCGGTGCTCTGAGCCGCCTTTACGCCACCCAGCCCGCCCTCTACGCGGGCGAGTATGACCCCCGCTGCTTCGAGTGGGTGGCCAGCGAGAGCCGGGACGAGGGCGTGTACGCATGGCTGCGCAAGGGTGCGGGACAGACCATCCTCTGCGTCATGAACACCCAGAACACTGCCCACAAAAAGTTCCCGCTCTACCTGAGCTTCCCCGCCGGGGCCGAAGAGCTGCTGAACACCGAGGCCCCCTGCTGGGGCGGTGCGGACAAGTCGAAGCCCAAAGCTCTCCATACCTCGGACGGCGGCGTCTATGGCCGGGACTACACCCTCACCGTGGACCTGCCCGCCATGGGCAGCCGGATGTTCCGGCTCACCCCCGAAGCACCCCGCCCCGAGGCTGCACAGGCCAGCGCCCGCCGGGCCGCTGCCGCACGCCGCAAGGCAGCCCGCACCCAGAACGCCAAGGCGGATGCCGCTGCATACAACTCCAAAAAGTAATATTTGTTTCGGAATATCCCGTCTGCTGAAAACGCAGCGGGATATTCTGCGTTCTGGCGCGGTCTGCGGCTGGACAAGCCTTGACGGAGCCGTTATACTGTTAGATGGAAAGTTGTGTTTTGCATTTTCCGGAAGTTAAATGAAAGGAATCATCCTTCTATGCCATCTGCTGCTGTTCGCCGGCTCTCGCCTCTGCAATGGGCGGGGGTCGGTCTGGGCGGCTGTGCGGTGCTGCTGGCTTTTCTGGGGCTGCTTGCACCGGCCAGCGCCTTCTTTTTCCCGCTGCTCAGTCTCTGGGCCAGCGTGGGGCTCTTTGTTCTGGCCCTCTGCGTTCTCCGTGTGGCAGGCGTAGAGCTGGACTTCTTCCACAAAGCCGTCGTCTTCGGCATCTGGGCTGTGGCTGTCGTCTATTTTTACTGGACATTATCGAGCCGGAGCTTTGTATACGTCTGGGATTACGCCAACTACCTGCTCAAGCAGTACGACGCCGAAGCCGCCTTTGCCCAGAGTGCAGGCGCGGGCCTCGCATACATCTTCGGCTCCATGGCCGACGACTACACCAATTTCATCACCCTCTTCACCGAGTTCCCATTCTGCCTCACGAGCCACACCGGCGACGCCTATTCCTTCAGTCAGGTGTTCTGCATCCTGCCCACCCTGCTGGTGCTGCTGGCGGGCCTCGTCGTCAAGGTCGGGCAGATCCTGAATGTGAAGAACCGGACGTACTATTTCCTCTTCGGGATGACGCTCACGGCGGCTTATCCCTTCCTGCGGATGAGCGCGGTGCTGGCCCAGCCGGACTGGTTCGGACTCATCTTCGCGTTTGCGATTCTTCTACTGACGCTGGATCTCCGATTCGACAAGCTGGAGCCGGTGCGGTTCGGCCTCATCTTCCTGGCCACTGCCGCCATCATCCTCGCCCGCCGGTGGTTCCTCTACTTTGTGGTGGGCTACTACTTCGCCTACGCGCTGCTGCTCATCGCGGGCTGTGTGCGGTTGGCGAAGGGCGGCGAAAAAAACGCCGCCCTTGTTCGAGTCAAAAACCTCTTCCTCTTCGGCCTTGCGTCCGTCGTGGCGATGGTCATCCTGCTCTGGCCGATGGTGTCCCACATCCTCGCCTACAACTACGCAGGCCGCTACTCCTATTATAACGGCGGCGGTCTGGCCCTCGAGGCGTTCTATCACATCGGCCGGATGGGCCTGTTCAACATTCTCCTCATGGTGCTGGGTCTCGCCTTTGCGGCGAAGCACAGAGCGCCCTCTCTGCCCTGTCTCGCCGGGTGTGAGCTGGTGGTGAGCATCCTGCTCTTCACCCGAGTGCAGAACACCGGCTCGCATCAGTTTCTGCTCTTCCTGCCGGGATACTTCATTCTCTTTCTGCTGGGTGCCGCCGCGCTGGCCGAGGGCATCACGCGCCGCCGGAACCTCAAGCTGGGCTGCTGGGCCTTCGTGCTGGTGCTGTCCATGTCAGTGCGGTGTTCGCCGCTGACTACGCTGGCCATGCCGGGTTTCGTCATCGAGCATTTCCCGATTCAAATTCCGGCCACCCAGTATTTCATCTCGCTGGACAAGCTCACCTACGATAGGAAGGACATCGGCCAGATACAGGCCATCGCCGACTGGATCGACACCCACTGCGATGAGGGGGAGCTGTGCTACATGATCCCCCACGATATGCTCTACAACCCCGACCACTTCAAGAACTGCCGCCTGCCGGACGCCCCCATCAACGACAAGCTGGCCTTCGGCTTCTCAGTCCCCGGCACCCACAACTTCCCCATGCAGTTCTTCGAGGCCAAATACGTTATCACCTGCGAGCCCTTCCCCCAGACTTACGTCGGCAGCGGCGAGATGTCCATCAAGCTGAACGACCAGTTCCTCGCCGTGAGAGACCAGTACTTCGCCTTTGAGCAGAGTTTCGATATGGGCAATGGCACCACCTTTACCATCTGGAAGCGCACCGCTGCCCCCACCCGGGAGGAAGTGGAATATTATCTGAGCGCTTTCGCTGAGGAAGACGCCCAGTACCCTGAAATGTTCTCCCAGGTGGCCGAAGCCTGGCTCACCGCTCACGGGCTGTGAGCTTGCCCTTTCTGCCGAAAACGTGTATAATTCGATTTATTGCTATAAAACCTGCAGCGCCGCCCGCCGGCCTGCTTACGTCATAAGGAGTACGCCACTATGGATAAGAAGAACACGCCTGAAGTGAAGCTGGGCCAGTACAAGGGCCTGGCTGTCACCCGTCACGTCCGCCCCGTCACCGACAAGACTGTGGACATCGAGCTTGTCCACCAGACCCGGATGCACGCCGTCTACCACCCCACCACCGAACCTGCCAAGCGCGGCTTCCGCGCCCTGCTGGACTTTGCCGGCTACATGGACGGCAAGGAGATCCCCGACAGCCGGATGGAGAAGGTCATGGTCGTGCTGGGCGACGGCAAGCTGATGCCCGCTGCCGAGCAGGCCATCTACGGCCACCGTGCCGGCGAGGTGTTCCGCTTCGACTTTACTTACCCGCAGGACTTCCGCCTGCCGGAGCTGTCCGGCAAGACCGCACAGTTCGAGATCGAACTCCGCTCTCTGGCCGAGAAAGTCACGCCCGCACCGGATGAGGCTTTCGCCAAGAGTCTGGGCTTCGACTCCCTCGATGCGCTGAAGGCTGACCTTCGCGCCAAAAAGCAGAAGATCCACGAAGAAGGGGCTGACCGCGCCGCCGGAAAGCAGCTGCTGGACATGGCCGGTGCCAACATGACCGTGGACCTGCCCGCCGAAATTCTCGACCGCACCGCCCAGAACGAAATGAAGCTGCTGAAAGAGCGCCTCTCCCGCAGCGGCATCACCCTCGAGCAGCACTGCAAGAACAGCCGCACCACTCCGGAAGCTCTCGAGAAGGACTACCGCGCACAGGCCGAGAGCCGCATCCGCTTCGTGCTGGCAGCCCGTGCCATTGCCGAGGCAGAGAACATCGTCGTCCACCCCGAGGAAGTCAACGCCGAGTACCGCCGCCTGTCCCAGCTGCAGGACACCCCCGAGGCTGAGATCCGGAAAGCCCTGCCCGAGGATACCATCGCCGCCGCGCTGGCCGCAAAGAAAGTGCAGCGCTTCCTGCTGGACAACGCACAGGTCACTACCGTGACCGATGCCCCCGAAAAGGAGTGATACCGCTATGGGTCTGTTTACCCGTTATGCAATGGACGCCCTGATGAAGACCTCCCACCCCGAGGTCATCCGCCGTCAGTGCTGGAATCTCCACCCCCACCGCACCCCCTGCACGGCCTGCAAGGACATCTGCCCCTACGGCGATGCCATCTTCACCCGCCCCAACCTCGTTAAAGACTGGGACCCCTGCACCGACTGCGGCCTCTGCGTGTCCGCCTGCCGCTCGGGCTGCATCGTCCCTTCGCCCGAGCAGGTACAGCGGGACACCTCGCTGGCTGATACCGATAACGACACCCTCTGGCTGGGCTGCGAGAAAAGCACCCGCAAGAACACCACCGTCCGCACCTGCATCGCCTCCTTCTCGTGGGAAGCGCTGGCCTATCTGGTTCTGAACAAGAAGCTGGTCCTCGACCTGACTCCCTGCGGTGAGTGCGAGAACGACGTCTGCGCCGCCCAGCTCCGCAAAGAGCTGACCCGTCTGGTGGAGTTCCTCGGCCCCCAGCTCTTCGAGAGCCGGGTCACGCTGGCCTATGAGCAGGACGAAGCGCCCTACCATGTGCAGGAGCTGAGCCGCCGGGAGATGTTCTCCCACATGACCGAGGGCTCCCGCGCCGGCACCAAGAAGCTGCTGCAGATGCTGCCCGGCCTACGCAGCGAGGAGGACAGCGCCGCCGACTTCCGCCTCATGCTCCACCAGCGGACAAAGCAGCTCAAGGCTGCTTCCGAGACGCCGCTGCGCTACGGCTGGTATCTGCCGAACTTCACCCAGAAGTGCTTCGGCTGCGGCAAGTGCGAAAAAGCCTGCCGCTCCGGCGCGCTCAAATTGGAAGACCTGCCCGACGGCCAGACCCGCGTGGTCGTCACGCCCTGGAAGTGCAGCGAGTGCGGCGTCTGTGTCGCGGCCTGCTCCAGCAGCGGCATCGACGGCATGAAGCTCCGCCAGCTCACCACCCTCGGCCCGGTGAGCGTCTACAAATGCAGCAAGACCCTCTGTGCCGACTGCGGCAAGCCCATCGCACCGAACAGCTCCGAGGGCATCTGCTCGGTCTGCCGCATCAAGCGCCGCACCAAGCAGCGTCAGGAGGAGGCCGCAGCCCGCGCCAAGGAGCGGATCGCCGAGCGCGAGGCCCGCAAGGCAGCGGAGGAGGCGGCAAAGGCCGCTGCCGCAGAGCTGGCCGCTGAAAATGCCGCAAATGCTTCCGGTGCCGCCGCAGCCGAAACGGCAGCGGTTCCCGTCTCTGCCGCACCTGCCGCTGCGGCGGCAACAGCTGTTTCTGTTGCAGAAACAGCATCTGCACCCGAAAAGGATTGACGCGGCCGCAAATCAATGCTATACTCAGTCATGACCACACTGTTTGGTGGCCGGGACTGTTACAAAGGAGTAACGGATGGATTTCCGTTGCTCTTTTTTCATAAAAAACGGTCCATTTGTCCGTTGCCGGGAAACAGCGGACACCGCACAACGCGATGCTGTCCTTTGTACAGCAAAAACAAGAAAAGAGGGAATTTATGATGAACACTTCCATCTCCCGCCGTCAGTTCCTGAAGGCCAGCGGCCTGGCAGCCGCCGGTGCCTGCGCAGCCGGCCTGCTGACTGGCTGCGGCGGCTCTTCCTCCGGCAGCGCTTCCGGCGCAGCCTCTTCCGGTTCCGGCTCCAGCTACACCATCCTGTACAACAGCCAGCCCGCTACCCTGAACTACCTGACCACCGGCACTGACCTTGAGATGGTCGTGGGCGCAAACTGCGTGGATACGCTGGTCGAGTACGACAACAAGGGCGTCATGCGCGAAGGCCTGGCCACCAGCTGGGACTGGGATGTCGACACCCTAACCTGGACGTTCCATCTGCGTGAGGAGAACTGGGTGGACTGCAACGGCGAGGTCGTGGCCCCCGTCACCGCACAGGACTTCGTGGACGCTCTGAAGTACGTCCTGACCCCGGACTACGCCGCCTCCAACGTGGGCCTTGTCACCGCTTACATCGCAGGCGCTGACGACTACTACAACTACCACCTCTATCTGAACAACGCCAACACCGGCGTCGTGGACGATGACGGCACCACCTACACCGTGGACGGCAGCGGCGTCGTCACCGTGACTGCCCCCGACTCTGACCCCGCCACCTACGCACCGGTGGACTTCGACGCCGTGGGTGTCACCGCTGTGGATGACCACACCCTGACCTACACTCTGACCTACGACTTCCCGGGCTTCCTGAGCCTGCTGTGCTATCTGCCCTACGAGCCCGCTTATGGCCCGCTGCTGGAAGAGACCGGCGACCAGTTCGCTACCAGCGCAGAGACTACCTACAGCTGCGGTGCCTTCTATCTGGCCGCCTACGAGTCTCTGGAGACCTGGGTCATGAAGAAGAACCCCGAGAACTACGACGCTGACAACGTCTTCATCGACACCATCAGCCGCATCTACAACGCCGAGGCCAGCGTCAACGGCCCCGAAATGATCAAGCGCGGCGAGATCGACGAGGCCACCATCGGCTCCGACATCCTCGACAGCTGGCTGTCCGACGACACCACCAAGGACATGGTGTCCATGGACCGCCCCAACACCAACTACACTTACTTCTATATGTTCAACTTCATGCCCTTCTCCCACGAGTTCTCCAACTGGAGCGTGGAGGGCATGGACGCTGAGTATGAGCCGGAGAACTGGGCCAAGGCCATCAACAACACCAACTTCCGCAAGTCCTTCCTCTACGGCATCAACAACTAGATCGGAAGAGCACACGTCTGAACTCCAGTCACATCACGATCTCGTA
>OODI01000802.1_pt1 | contig 14099 bp, 15 predicted proteins | sample 1671141 | NCBI WGS metagenome assembly OODI01 (sample SAMN06348126, study PRJEB24527) | human gut metagenome | biome: human gut; feature: ankylosing spondylitis patient; material: feces | host: Homo sapiens | place: China | collected 2015-10 | reverse complement strand
ATACGAGATCGTGATGTGACTGGAGTTCAGACGTGTGCTCTTCCGATCTGTGCCATGAAAGTTGTAAAAAAAGATCAGTCACTTGAAGACTTCAACCCGCAAAAGATCTCTATCGCGGTCAATAAGGCCGCCATGCGTTGCGATAAAACCGTTGACGAGCCTTCTTGTCACAAAATCGTTGAAGCCATCCTCCGTCGTATCAAAGACCGCGACCAGGTGACCGTCGCTGAACTTCATGAGCTTGTCATTGCCGTGTTGTCGGTGACCGGTTTTGAAGACGTCGCCAAGTCATACGCCGAGTACCGCTATTACAAAACCAATTACGCCAAGACTTTTGAAAAGTTGCGTCAAGACGCCGACGATGTCCTTCGTTTGGGCGATCGCGAAAATGCTAACTTTGACAGCTCCTTGGTGTCCACCAAGGGTTCTTTGATCAAGGGTTATTTGACAAAGAGCCTTTATAAACAGTTCTATCTGTCTGCCAAAGAAAAAGAATTGATCGAACGCGGTGACATTTACATCCATGACCTGCGCGACATGATCTTGGGCTGTGTGAACTGCTGTTTGTTTGATATTAAGACGGTCCTTCAGGGCGGCTTTGAGATGTCTAACGTTCAATACACGGAACCGAAGACGGTGCTTTCTGCCCTGCAGGTGATCGGCGACATTACGCTTGTGGCCACAGCTCAACAATTCGGCGGCTTTACGTTAGCTGAATTGGATAAGGTTCTTCTGCCCTACGCTCACAAGACCTGGAATAAGGCTTTTGGGGATGCGCAAAATGAATTGGGTTTGAACGAAGACGTTGCCCGTCAATACGCCGATAAGATTTTGCTTCGCGAGTTGGAGCAAGGCTTCCAGTCTCTCGAATTGAAGTTAAACACGGTGCCTTGTAGCCGAGGCGACTTTGCTTTCACCACGATTTCTTTCGGTCAATGGGATGTCTCTTTGCCCGAGGATGACAAGCGCCTCTTGTGTCTCATCAATTCCGTTATGCTGCGTGTGCGCAGAAACGGCCACGGTCCCGACCACAAGCCCGTGGTCTTTCCGAAGTTGGTTTATCTCTACGATAAGAAGCAAGTGCACGGTGATTTGCACAGCGCGCAGCTTTTCGACGAAGCCGTTAAGACTTCCTCAACCTGCATGTATCCGGACTACCTTAGCATTTCAAGTGAGTACGGCACGGTCTCCCGTCTTTTCAAAGAAGAAGGCGTCATCACGAGCCCCATGGGTTGCCGCGCTTACCTCTCTCCGTGGAAGGATCCGGAAACCGGCAAATATGTCACAATCGGCCGCTGCAATATCGGTGCTGTGAGCTTGAACATCCCCTTGATGATCAAGGTGGCCATGACCGAGCATCCCTTGGATTGGCGTGAAAAGTTCTGGGATTTGCTCGACGATCGCCTGCAGGTGATTCGTGACTTCTTAAAGAAGCGCTACGATGTGATTCGCAACCAACGTTGCTCTTCCAACCCCCTGGCCTTTACGCAAGGCGGCTTCTACAAGGGTACGAAGGATCCCGATGACCGTGTCGGTGACTTGGTCGATTACATGACGGCCAGTTTCGGTATCACCGCATTGGATGATGCAACTTATCTCTGGACGGGCAAGCGAATGATTGAAGACAATTCTGCGTTTGCTGTTCAAGTGTTGCGTTACTTGCAACAAAAACTGAATGAATTCAAGGCAGAAGATCATTACCTCTATGCTATTTACGGTACGCCCGCTGAGAGCCTTTGTGCTACGCAGGCTCGTCAGTACGACGACTACTGCAAGGAAATGGGCTTGGTCAATGAATTTGCAACGGCTGAACACTACAGTACCGAATACTTCACGAATTCGTTCCACTTGAATGTTACGGAAGATATTTCTCCGTTTGAAAAACAAGACCATGAATTCAAGTGCTTCCATTTGTGTGAAGGCGGTCACATTCAATATGTTCGCTTGACGAACCCGGAAAACTATGAGGCCGACAAGGCGATCATTGAACGCGGCATGGAAATGGGCTTCTATCAAGGCGTTAATTTCGATGCGGCCTACTGCAACAACTGCGGCAAGCACTCGACAAACGTTATGTTTAAGTGCCCGCACTGTGGCAGTGACAATTTGTCTGTCATTAGTCGTGTCTGCGGTTACTTGGGTTACAGCAATGTAAACGGTCAATCGCGCATGAATGATGGCAAGATGGCCGAAATCAAACGTCGTGTGTCGATGTAATGAGGCTTATCCATGAGGTACGCTCAATTACGTGAATTTGATACGACCAATGGTCCCGGTGTTCGAGTTTCGCTTTTTGTCTCGGGCTGCACATTGCACTGCAAGGGTTGCTTTAACCCTGAGTCTTGGGACTTTGAAGCCGGTGATGATTTCAATAAGCAAACTATTGAGCGCATCATTGAGTTACTTAAGCGCCCTTATATGTCGGGTTTGAGTGTTTTGGGCGGCGATCCGTTTGAAGAACAGAATATTGGTCCTGTCACAGAATTGTGCAAACGAGTTCGCGAAGCCTGTCCGGATAAGACTATTTGGGTTTGGACTGGACGCAAATATGAACACTTTAAAGCCCATGAGATTATGCGCTACATTGACACCTTGGTCGATGGTCCTTATGTTGAAAAACTCAAGGTGAAAGAACAAGGACAATATTTCGGAAGCACGAACCAAAGAGTAATTCCGATTCATCCCGTCCAATAAAATCAAGGCCCGCAATGGCGGGCCGAATTATTTTCAATTAGTGAAACACAGGAATGACGTACAGCAGTACTGCGAGAAACTGAAGTACGGTTCCTGCAAAAACAAAAACGTGCCAGATTGCGTGGCTATAAGGAATCGCTTTCCAGATGTAAAAGATCACGCCCAGACTGTACGACAAACCACCAGCGGTCAATAACCACAATCCCCCGTTTGCGAGATTTTCAATCAGTGGTTCAATGACCAGAATAACCAGCCAGCCCATCGCAAGATACAAAAGCGAATTGAGCCATTTACTTTTTTTAATTAGCAGGCCCTGTAAGGCGATACCGGCGATTGCAATGGCCCAGACAGCAATACATAGAGCAATTCCCGTTACACCTTCAAGTGTGACCAAACAAAACGGTGTGTAGCTGCCGGCGATTAAGACATAAATCATTGAATGATCAAGCCGCTGCAGGATTTGTTTGGCTTTGGGATTAGGAATAGCGTGATAAAGCGTTGAGGCGACATACAGAAAAATCATGCTTGCGCCAAATACACTGACAGCGGTAATCACCGTTGGAGACCCTGAGTAGGCAACGGCAAAACCGACTAAAATCGCTAAACCGGCAATGCTCATTAAAGCCGCAACACCATGCGTCACGGCATTGGCAATTTCTTCCCCGGTTGTATAACGCTTGGTATGATCGGTCGCATGTACTGAAGAAAGAACCATGACATAACCCTCCCCTTTTTTGCGATTTTAGGACAGTCCTTTTGAGTTAAAACATGTCTAAAATCACGACTTTGTATCAACTCATTTCAATTCGATCATGAAAAAGCTTTTAATTTCGATTTCTTGTTGTTTGATGGCAGGTTCTGCTATGGCCGCCGTTCAAGTGGGCTCCAGCCAATTTGCGGAAAAATTAACAAAAGAAGGTACGGAACTCGTTTTAAACGGCGCCGGTCTGCGCGAGATCTTTTTTGTTGATGTTTATTCTGCTGGCCTTTATTTGAGTCAAAAGTCCAATGATGCGAATACAGTGATTACCATGAAGGGACCGAAGAGTGTCCGCTTGGTGTTGGAACGCGATGTGGATGCGGCCGACTTTGTTGATGCGCTCAAAGACGGTATTAACGACAATACGAGAGAAAAAGAAAGAGAAGAACTTAAAACGGAACTGCAGTCTTTGATTGCAGTGATGAATCTGATCGGTGATGTTAAAAAAGGCGACCAAGTGGATTTTGATTTCACTGATAAGCATGCAACGAGCGTCAGTGTGAACGGAAAGTTGATCGGTGAAAAAATCGGCGGTCTTAAACTTTATCAAGCTGTTTTAAAAATCTGGCTGGGCGACAAACCCATTGATTCTGGGCTAAAAGCCGATCTTTTAAAGTAATAAATTAAGTAAAAAGCTCCGAAATTTTCTTAACTTCGGAGCTTTTGACTGTAAATAGTCAGAGACTATTCAAGTTGTTCATTAATATTTTGCTAATGAACTAGCCTGTTAAATAAGGTGCCTTAGTTATCCGTAGCAAATTCGTAGCCAAATTAAACTGGGATTTTTCTGCATCTAAAACAACTTAGGACACATAAGAAAACCCCCTATGGATTGTATTCCATAGGGGGCATAGTTTAACAGGGTTATTGTAGGTTATAGCGCTCTTTGTATTTAGCGCGGCACTTCTCAAGATGCTCTCTTACATCCGACAACTGCCAACGAAGCGCGTTCTTCGCCTCGGCAATGGGGTACGGAGCCGGTGCCTTGCCATTGCGCGCCCAGTCCAGCCAAGTGACCGGGCTGATGTTAAACGCCGCAGCGATGTCAACTGCCGAAACCATTGTCGTTCCCGGTAACGTCGGGTCCATTACATCAATTTGTTGTTTGGTCTTCATTTGGTGTCTCCTCAAAATATTCCGGTGAAATAACTTTTAGGTCTAGTACAAAGCACCGTTGTCGATACCCAGTGACATTACTAACGCCTAGCGCAATGTCCATTTTTTTGTGTTCTTTTAAGGCGTTTACTTTTTCAAGTGCAGTTTTTAGCGCAATTAGGGAACCTTCACGGTGTTCCGCCAGATAGTTATTGACGTCGTCCGAGCACACAATAATTGTGTTGTCGTACTTCTCATATCTGGGTTCCGCACGTGTACCGTTTTTGCTTGCGTTAGCTGCAACGCTATTGATTACTCTGACTTTAACGGGACCTTTCTTTGGCAAAGCGATTGCTAAGGCTGGCTTACGTCCGTAGTGATCTGTAATCAGCGTGTAGTCAGAAAGCACTCCAAGAATGTCTCGTATCAGAGTTAGTGCGTTCTTGCGTTGCGCCAAGCTAAGTTCGACAAGGTGATTGCCTTGAGCGATAGCGAATCTCCGTAGCTCAGACAAATCTAGTTGGCTTACACCAAGCTTAGCCATGATTTCAGCAGCTACTAGAGAGCACGCAATGTGGTACCGGTAAAAACGCGCTTGGCTTTCAGTAAAAAGCACACCTACGCAGTCTTGGTTTTTTGAAGGGTCCAGTATTTCTTCAAGACGATACCGAATCTCCTCAGTGTGATTTACTAGGTATTTAATAAACGCATCGCCTACAACGCCAAGATTTTGTTCCATTTCCCTGATCTTGCTTGCTACAAAATTAGGATCAGAAAACTTCTTCACGTCTGGATAATCGTCTATGCTGATTTCAAAAATGCGCATCTGCTGAGCACTGGCGTTTGACTTATCAAGCGCTAAGGCGCTTGAAATACTGGTGTTGCCTGTGATGATGCATTGTGAACGCCAGTTCTGCCGTTGCTTAGTCGACCCATCTCTACGCAAGCGATCTCGGTTAGAGCCATCGGCTAGGTTGTAGAGCAGCTCAGAGTAATTAGACTTAGAGCCGTCGGTCATTTCATCCAATATGAGCGGTAGATTTTTAAAAATAACCAACCGCTGTGGCAACGCGAACTTGGTTGTCCCAGCAAAACCATTGGTTGTCGCCAACGTGCTGTCACCAAAGGCGTAAAAAGCGGCACGTGCAGCGGTGGTCTTACCAAGGCCAGACTCTATGCCGGTCAGTGCACAAGGAATCCCTTTATACTCAGAATTGCATAATGGGACGAGGGGTGATCCCCAAACAGAGCAGATCGCATACTGAAACGGCTCCATCCCTTTGTTCGCATAAACAGCATTGAACGCAGATGCGTAGCCCTCAACTGTCCCGATAGGATCAGGAAAGACCGTTTCATTATCGCGAATTGCCTTGTCTATTAAAACACGTATCCAAGATTCTTGACCTTTCCTATAAAGGCGTGAGCCAATAACAAACGACTCGTTGTCCTGCCACCCAAACGTAGGAACTGTTATTGTTGCCTTAACCCGTAGGTTGATCGCCGCTATGCTGTCTTTTACATATGCCTTCATATCCCCTTCCGAATCATTATTTCCGGTGGATATAACACCGTACTTGGCAAGGTTTCTAATCAAATCCTGCCCGGTGCATCCGGCGCTTTCGATGGTAAAGCTCTGCCAAACCTTGGTGAAGGAGTCACATTTAGAAAATACATACTGGGCTTCACCAGCTGTGTTTTCTGTTCTATCAACAACCTTAAACCGGGTTTTGCAGAACGACCTCGATAGCTGCCCGCCTTTCTTACCCTCAACAACACGAAGCAATCCAGCTTCATCCCCTCCCCAGTAGTAACCGGGGACAATGTCTACATCAGCTTCAGATGCAGTCGCAGCACCGAACTCCCCAGAAATCGGTTCAGCCTCAGGCTCAGGCGTGTGCGCCTCCTCGACTTCCATCTGGACCAACTGCGCATCAGTTAGTCTTCCAAGATTGCCGGGATTGAACACCTTGCCACGATTGGGACACCGTAGACACGGCTCAGGATTGTCCTGCTCGAACCGAGCGCACGATGTTGCGTAGTCCGAAGAGAACGTGTTCCAGATGCGGTCCACAGCTTCAGGACCTTGATCGTGGTTTTTCAGGCGGTCGGCCGTCCATTCATGGGCAATGCGGTAGCCGTCCTTGCATTGGCGAAGGACACCGATGATGTTGGCCATCGTCTTGTAGTCGACGTCGCCCTTGGTGTCCCGCATGATGCGCATTTGCTCACAGCCTTCGCAGCACAAGTCCGCGTCGGCTTTCGGAGTGAAGTCCTTAACGAACTCAGACTGCCATACCTTCTTAACCGAAGGGTCATCAGGTTCTGCCGTGAACTCGGGAGCCGCATTGCTTTTACCTTGTCCGGCAATGGGTAGGTCCTTCGTCGCTTTGTCGATAACCGCTTTGAACGCTTCGTACCGGATCGGTGCCTTCTGTTCCAACAGAGCCGTCACAGCAACAGGGTTTCCATGCTTCTTGTTGGTCGAGCCGACCGGGCGTAGGATGCTCGCATCGTCAGCGGTTCTGGTTGGGTCAGCCCATACGCTTTCTTTATATAGAAGCGCCTTGAGCCTAGAAGCCGTGTCCTTCCACTCGTCTCTCTCCAAGTCCTTATTCATAATGAAGTAGGCATGGATGCCGTAGCCTGAAGAAACGACTAGCGGATTAGGCAACTTGTACTTCTTGCAGAACCCTGCTAACGCAGCACAAGCCTCACGCTTGGTCGCATAACCTTTTCCGGCGCTCGCCTTATCAGCGCCGACATCAAGGTCAAGCCAGAACGAGCGGATGCGGTCTCGGTTTTCAGCCACGCGATAGGAGCGCTTCTTACCATCGGCGTCCACCACCCTTGCCTGTTTATAAGAAGCACAGGCGTGGTACACGGCGTAGCTGTTTTGGTCCAGCTCCAATATCTTTTTGGCTAACTCCGCTTTGGTTTGACAGGCGACATGCCGCATGGCGCCGTCCTTGGTCGGCTGATAAGCGATGAAGTAGACTCCCTGATGAGGCAGGATACGTTCAAGAAATTCTTGAGTATTCATAAACAAACCTCTATGTGGTAAAAAATGCACCGTTTTTCGCCCGGTGCCACGGCGTTTACCACTAGGAGTTAATCGTTACCAAGGGATGTCGCCGTCGCCAACTGCTTGGTCGAACATGCCGGCGAGCTCACCGTCCGTCATCGGTTGAGCATGTGCTTGTTGTACAGGTTGTTGTACAGGTTGTTGTACAGGTTGTTGCACAGGCTGTTGAACCGGTTGCCGCACGGGTTGTACGTTGGGGTTCTGCATCCCACGTGTATCAGGAGCAGGTTGAATAGGAATCGTCTTATGGGCAGGTTCTTCGGAATATTCCGGGTCCTTGCCGATAATGCGTTGAACAATGTCGCTCTTGGCGGCATCAGCAACAGCACGGTACTGTGCTTCGTTCAAGAAGCTGTGGAATTGGAAAACCAGCTTCGGCGTTGCCGCTTGGATGTCGAAACTGATGCGAGTGACAACGGCGTTGTACGGCACATTGCGCTTCATCAACTGTTGCGTGTATTGGCCCAACGCGCGAAGACTGGCCGGCGGAACACGGAGAAGATAAGCGTCTCCGCTGGGATCGCTCATCACCGCTAGGCGGATAGCATCGGAGCAAGCCTTGCCCTTACCCGCTTGGCCATTCTCATTACGCGCCGTACCGAAAACGTTGCGCTTGCACAAACGGCAGTTATCGCATTGCTTGTGTTCGACTTGCGGATCAGGATGAAGCCCGTCGTTACTGAAGCACGTCGGCTTGTTATCGTCACTGCCTTCCGTGTAACCGCTCTCGTAATATGACTTGACGATGCCGGAAGCATTGGCGATAATCACAAGAATGGACGACACGGGAGCCTGAGGATCATCAGGACGGGTCATAATGGTTCGTTCGCCATCGCGGACAATCGTGAAGACCTTGCCCTTGATGGAAATCGTCGGGAACCCAGTGGCCAAAGCGGCCAACGTGGCGTTCATTTCATGCGCGGTTTGTTGTTGTGCCTGTAAGAACGCAGGGACGGAAGCGTTTTCAAATGTAGTAATTGCGTTTGTCATAATGTAATACTCCTGTGGTTAGGAACGGCGGATGCCGACATCTTGGAAGCGTGAAAGTTCAATACCCGGTGGGAGGGTGTTCTTTTCTAGGATGTATTCTTGGATGGCCGACTTCGAGCCGCGCACGTCCAACAACTCCCAATCATTGTGCTCCTTAATGTACTCAAGGAACGCATCTTTATCGGATGTCAGCACACTCACCTTTTCAGTTAAATAAGCAGTGCCTGAAGGGGTCTTCAAAGAATCCACACCAAGTTGCCCCATAACTTGTTGCAGCTCACCGGAAATTTGTGCTTGGCGCGTCTTAATCTGGTCTTCGACCTGTTTAAACTTCGCCTTCTCTTCAGAAAGCTGGTCGCGCAAACGAATAAATTCGGTGATTAAATCACGTGGTGTTGCCATGCTTTTTTCTCCTAAAGTTGTAACGTCATTATTACGCATAATTACACTTACAACTCGTGGTTATGATAAAAGATTTTGTGAATCTTTTGCAATAAGGGAAAGTAAGGTCCCTTGCAAAGACTGCTTTTTGTCCAGTCGCTTGTAGATCGCTTCCTCCAATGGGGAGCTGACAAGGTGGACAATGACAGTCGTTCGTTTCTGCCCGGGGCGTCTGACACGAGCGCATGCCTGTTGGTACACCTCGTTGCTGTACGTCGGACCGAACCAAACGATTGTTGTTGCAGCCGTCAACGTCAAGCCGTGGGACATTGCTGCCGGGTTAGCGACGATCACGCGGATGTCGTCCGTGTTCTGGAACGTGCTGAAGATTCTGTCACGCTCGCTCTTAGAGACTGAGCCGTCGATGATCTCGGCGGAAACACCCAAACCTCTGAGTGCCTGAGTGACATTATTCAACGCTCCAGTGAACGGAATAAAGCAGATCACCTTGCCTTCGCTTTCATCGACAAGCTCTTTCAGAACTTCGATTCTCGGCTGCATCGGCAAGAGAACCTCACCGCCGTTGTTGTCGTACGCCACGCCACAGCTGATCTGCAACAGCTTGCTGGCTTTCGTCGCTTCACTCACTGCGTTGACTGTCTGTCCTTTCAGTTCAAACACGAGCTTGTTGAACATATCCTTATAGGCTCTGTCCTGCTCTTTTGTGAACTCCACCTGCCGTGTCATTACGGTCTGAGGCGGAAGGTCAAGGCAGTCATCCAATGAGAAGCGGATCGACGGCTGCATCGTTGCGTACACCGTGTCCACCGCGTCGGGCTTCGGCAGCCATGTGAACTGGTTGATGCGAAACATCACCTTGTTCTGGAAGTGGCTGAAATACTTCGGCAACCCCGGTGCTCCCGGCGTAACCAGTTTGCACTGAGCCCATGCGTCGGTCGGCTGGTTCGGCGTAGGCGAGCCGGTCATCCCCCACACACGGCGCGGCGTCTGCTTGTTGCAGATTTCGTTCATTACCTTCCAACGAGTTGTTCTTTGGTTTCTAAAGAGCGCCACTTCGTCAATAATGACGAGGTCTATGTCCTCTCGTTTCTTCAACTCGTTGACGATAATCCCAATGCCGTCCGTGTTGACGATGTAGATGTCGGCTTCGCCCTTGAGCAGTTTCTTTCGTTTTTCGGCCGTGCCGTACAGCACATTGACTTTGTACTGCGGGAACGACTTAAAAACTTCATCCGCCCAAGTCCGCTCCATCGTTGACAGCGGACAGACGACCAACACACGGTGGACGAGCTTCATGGAGTGCAAGAAGTCAAACGCCCAAAGCGACGTCATCGTCTTACCCAAACCCATCGAGTTCAGAATGAAGCAACGGTCGTGCATCGCGGCGAAGTCCGCCGTAGCTCTCTGTGCTTCAAACGGCTGAAACCGTCCGGGGAATGTGTAGATCGTTGACAACGGCGTCGGTACGTCCTTCACTCCATTGATCGTCAAGGTATGCACCACGTCCGGGCTATGAGGCACCGCCACCACCGCCTGATCCGGGCCGTCTTTTAAGACAATCCCTTTCGGCACGAGGTGAAGTATCTCCTGCACAGAGGGTGCAAAAAGAGCCAAGGCTTTCTTGGCTGGAAAAGGTTTAACTTGAATAGTCATTTACGGGTTGTATCCTGACTTTCCGCGACGCCAGCCGCGGTTCTTCTTTTGTGACGTCACTCGCAAGTTGCTTCGGTCGTTGCTTCCGCCACGATCCAAGGGAACCTTATGGTCGACATCCTTACCATCGCCCTTCTTCACAACGCCTTCCCGCATCAAAGCGGCGCGTGCTCTATTACGAGCCATACGCTTTTTGACTTGGTCGGGGCGAGCGTTATATTTGGCGTCATAAGCCGCCTTTTTAGGACCTCCTTTGTTTGTCATTAAACCTCCTTATTGAGCCACTACTTTGGTAATTTGCCGACAGGTGTTCCTAGTAGCTCTTCAGGAACACCCCCTCGGATTCGCGCATAGATAGTGCCTCGGTCAATACCGCACTTCTCGGCAAATTCTGTAACAGTCATCCCATGGATGATGTGGTTGTTGCGCTTGTTCCGTTGTTGTGTTTTCATGTCGACCCAACGGCAATTCTCTTTAGAGTAGTCACCGTTTACATCAATACGGTCAAGGGTTAACCCCTTCTTCCAAGTGCTGTGCATATCTTCGTAAAAATAAACAAACCCTTTTAACCATCGCGCACAGACTTTTATTCCTCTACCCCCATAGTTCGGGTAAGCTCTTTGCGCCTTATCGTAGCAACGTTGCTTCATGTGCTGCCAAATGTGATACATAGGGTGTCTAGCGAACCCATGTCTAAACCCAGCATCGGATCTATGTTTGTGATATAAGCAACCACACGAAGGAGTTCTTCCAAGCTTTGCGTCGCCTTTTACGTCGGCGATTACTTTCTCGCACTCCTTACCACAGTCACACTTAAACAGCCATATCGCGTTGTGTTTACGGCGCTTGCCTGTATCCTTAACCGCAGTAAGGATTCCGAAGTGTTGTCCTGTGTAATCTTTAGGTATGCCCATTCCGTTTCCTCCTTAACTGCTCATATTCCCACAACCTTGCACATTCTTTGTCACACCATCTCCTCCCCTCTTTAACAGGCTCACCACAGTAAAGGCAGTAGCCGGTCTCCTCTGCATCCTTTACGTCATGGGCCTTGTACTTTCGACTCAGCTCTTCAATGGCTTCCATGTCCTGCTGAGTTTTATCTAAAACGTCCATCATTCACCCCAAATCACTTCGCCTACGAGCGGCCGTCCTTTGATCGCTTGGTCAACCGTCTCGGCTTTGTCAGCAAGAATGGCCAAGCCACCAGTTTCGGCAACCATGCCAAGCTCTCGTCGCTGGTTAGCGGTTACGTTTCTCAGCTTACCCGGTGCTTTCGTCTCGATAGCAACGAACTGCCCGATAGTTTTGCCCACCATGTCCGGTGTAATCACCGTTGGGATGCACCCAACAATATCCGGGATACCCGTTCGCCCCATGCCGTTAGACATAACAAAAAAGTAGTAACAGTTATGTGCTTGCAGCACCTTTCTAACTGCTTGCTTCACTCGTCCTTCTGGTGTCATTGCCATCATCCCTCCTTCGTACCGACAAGAATGAACGGCGCACAGCCTGCTTGGGTATTTTCTGGAGCAGGCATCACAACGAGCTGCTTCAGCACCATTGCTTCCGGCATCGCACTTAAATAGAAAAAGGCGGAATTAACCGCTCCGGAATCGCCGTCGCTCAACAACTCGCAACCTTTCACAGCATGACTGACGTTTTCATAAACCAACATGCAGCCGTTTGGCTTCAGCACTCGAAAACCTTCTTCGTACTGAGCTATCCATGCGCCTTGTATAACAACAGCGTCAAATGAGTTATCCACGAACGGAAAGGCACTGTCCTGGGCTTTGACACAGGAGGCACCATCTACGTCTTTGTCTGACACAGTAAATAGGATGTCTGTCGGGTAGTCCTCCGACCACCCTTCAATCCCTTCGTCCACGCCAATGAGCAGAACATTCAACGGACGTAAGGCCCCTTCCCTGTGGGGGAAGGAAGCCAAACGCCGAACGTGCTCTTTAATGGACGGAGCCAATAACATGTTCGGCGTCATCGTTTAGTCCTTAGTCAGTTCTTTGATCTTTTTAATAAGTTCTTGCCGTTGTGTTTCTCGATTTCTTTCAGCAACCAACTTCTCATAGAGCTGCTGAAGCTCGGACACCGACATAGATTCCAAGTCAGTCTCTTCCTCTTCAATTTCGTCAACTTCTTGAAAGTAGTGCAAGAACTCCTCCAATGTCCTCCCGCCTTGGTTAGCCATCTCAGTAACGATCGTCTGGTAGAAACCCATTCGAGTAGCCAGTTCGTCTACTGCGTCAAATAGCTTGCCTTCCGGGCAGTTATTTTCAAGATAGTCAAGTAGTTGATCGTCAGAATAGTTTTGAAATGTATTAGACATAATGTCTCCTAAATACCGTGGAATCGACAATCCGTAACCTCGCAGTAGTGTTTGCACAAACCGCACGGCGTGGATTTCCAAGCACCTGTTTGGTGAGCGTCAAGCAACCGCTTGTACGCCGGGACAAATGTTTTCAAAAGATCAGGAAGCTCTGCTCTTGTGTAAGTTTCTTTCTCGATACATCCGGCTCTGAGCCAGAATGTTCTAATACTTACAATAACACTTTCAACTTTTAGGCAAAACAAAAGCGCGGCGCTTAATTTTGCAGCGTCGCTCGGTGCTTTTTGTCCTGTCTTCCAGAAGAATAGCACGGCTTCTTTTCCGTTGACAACCATGTAATCCACTGTTGATTTAGCCCAAGCTTTATCCAAGGAACAGGGCTTTAACTGTCTGTCGACAGCCAGTGTCTTAAACACTGAGTGCTCGCCCGGAAGGGCTCGAACTAAATCAACCATGTGCTGAAATCGGGCAAACTTTTCAGGAAATGGATTGCCTACTAAAGCTTGCCCCAACAACTCATGGAACTGATTGCTGTAATCCGCAGCGGGTGTCGGTTTAGCTTCAATGTCTTTTATGACCTGAGTCCGATAAAACCTCTGCGGGCACATTGTGAAGGATTCAAGGGTTGTCGCGCTCCAACTTACGTTTTGCTTCATACTCTTTCTTCAGTCTTGCGACCTCAGCTTCGAGCTCTTTAGTGATCCTGTCGTAAACTTTACGACGTTTAACGAGCATGTTTCCGCCTTCTGGGCTTGTCAGCGCCTCATAAGAGGCTTCTTGTTCCCACTTAGATTGGTACTCTTTCATCGTGCCACTGATCTCTTTCACAGTAGGCACCTTTTTAGCGCCATTCTTAAAAAAGAGAAGCTGTTGGATTAAGCGCCTACGATGTCGACCTCGCCTAACAGCCTCAGCAAAACTTTCTCGTTTCTTCTTAACCTCGTCAATCTCCAACCGTATGTCTTCAATCTTTTGGATTTCTGCGTATTTTCTCTCAACCTTATCTAAAAAAGCTTTATAGGCTAAGTAGTTCGATTTCGCATACTCCAACAAACAATGAAGTACATCCGTTGTTTCTGATC
>OODI01000797.1_pt1 | contig 14130 bp, 9 predicted proteins | sample 1671141 | NCBI WGS metagenome assembly OODI01 (sample SAMN06348126, study PRJEB24527) | human gut metagenome | biome: human gut; feature: ankylosing spondylitis patient; material: feces | host: Homo sapiens | place: China | collected 2015-10 | reverse complement strand
CGGACGGCACGGGAATTTCTGTTTTAGCATTATTTATAATTATATCACACTATTCTTTAACGAATTATCGCTAATTTCGGACGAATTTTTGCAATTCCGATAGAATAACTAATAATTTATAATATGGAAAACTTGAATTTAGCGCTCCTGCTAATGGTAGTAGGTATGGCAACGGTTTTTGCCATCCTGCTGATTGTTATCTACTTAGGTAAACTCCTCATCGCTCTTGTGAATAAATATGCTCCCGAAGAGGTTGCTCCTGCCAAACAGGCGGCAAATGCTCCCGCGGCTATTCCCGGCAATATCATGGCGGCCATCAACGCGGCTGTTACGGTGGTGACGCAAGGCAAAGGCAAGGTAGCGAAAGTAGAGAAAATCTGAAATAACTAATCTTATATAAACACACACAGGAATAATTTAGTATGAAAAAAGAAATTAAGTTCAGTTTGGTATTCAGGGATATGTGGCAAAGCGCCGGAAAGTATGTTCCCCGTGTAGACCAACTGGTAAAGGTAGCTCCCGCCATTATCGAGATGGGATGTTTTGCCCGTGTAGAAACGAATGGCGGCGGTTTTGAACAGGTAAATCTTTTGTTCGGCGAGAATCCCAATAAGGCTGTGCGCGAATGGACGAAACCTTTCCACGAAGCCGGCATCCAGACACATATGTTGGACCGTGCGCTGAACGGTTTGCGCATGAGCCCTGTGCCCGCCGATGTGCGCAAGTTGTTTTATAAAGTAAAGAAAGCGCAGGGTACGGACATCACGCGTACTTTCTGCGGACTGAACGATATACGTAACATCGCCCCCTCCATCACTTATGCGCACGAGGCGGGAATGATTTCGCAGTGCTCTCTTTGCATCACCCATTCACCTATCCATACAGTGGAGTATTATACGGATATGGCATTGAAGCTTATCAAACTGGGTGCGGACGAAATCTGTATAAAGGACATGGCCGGTATCGGTCGTCCGGTATCTCTGGGCAAGATTGTGGCCAATATCAAAGCCGCCCATCCGGAAATTCCCATTCAATATCACAGCCATGCGGGTCCCGGCTTCAATATGGCGAGCATTCTCGAAGTATGTGAAGCCGGCTGCGACTACATCGACGTAGGTATGGAACCGCTGTCATGGGGTACCGGACATGCCGACCTGCTTAGCGTGCAAGCCATGCTGAAAGACGCCGGCTTCCAAGTACCTGAGGTCAATATGGAAGCCTACATGAAGGTGCGTGCCCTGATACAAGAGTTTATGGATGATTTCCTCGGCCTGTACATCAGCCCGAAGAACCGTCTGATGAACTCGTTGCTGATTGGTCCGGGACTTCCGGGCGGCATGATGGGCAGCTTGATGGCGGACTTGGAATCCAATCTGGAATCTATCAACAAATATAAGGCTAAACGTAACCTGCCGTTTATGAAGCAGGACGAACTGCTGATTAAACTCTTCAACGAAGTGGCTTACGTATGGCCGCGTGTAGGTTACCCGCCGTTGGTAACCCCGTTCAGCCAATATGTAAAGAACCTGTCCATGATGAACGTGATGGCTATGGAGAAAGGCAAGGAACGTTGGGGCATGATAGCCGACGATATTTGGGATATGCTGTTGGGCAAAGCCGGTAAACTGCCGGGTGAGCTTGCGCCCGAAATCGTGGAAAAGGCGGAACGTGAGGGACGTAAATTCTTCAACGGCAACCCGCAGGACAATTATCCCGATGCGCTTGATAAGTACCGCAAGCTGATGAAAGAAAACAAGTGGGAACTCGGAGAGGATGATGAGGAACTCTTTGAGTATGCCATGCATCCGGCGCAATACGAGGCGTACAAGAGCGGCAAGGCCAAAGAGGACTTCCTGGAAGACGTGGAAAAACGCCGTGCCGAACGTGATAAATCTCCTTTGGATGACGCCAAACCCAAAACGCTTACTGTACAGGTGGACGGACAGGCTTATCGCGTGACGGTGGCCTACGGCGACATAGATCTGCCGGCTTCCGCTACCGAGAAAGTCACCGCTCCCGTAGGCGAAGGACAGGAAGTGGCGGCTCCGCTCGAAGGCAAGTTCTTCCTGACCAAGAATGCGCAGGAAACTCCGCTCAAGGTAGGAGACAAGGTGAAAGAAGGCGACCTGCTTTGCTACATCGAGGCGATGAAGACTTATAATGCTATCCGTGCCGACTTTGGCGGAACGGTTACCGCTATCTGTGTCAATCCGGGTGACTCTGTTTCTGAAGATGATGTATTAATGAAGATTGGATAATGGAAGATATATTTGCGAAACTTTATGATATGACGGCGTTCAGCAATATCATTGCCGATCCGTCGTTCCTTGTAATGTATGCCATTGCCTTCATTTTGCTGTATCTGGGCATCAAGAAGCATTACGAACCGCTGTTGCTGGTTCCCATCGCTTTCGGTGTGCTCATAGCCAACTTCCCCGGCGGAGAAATGGGCGTGATTCAGGCGGATGAAAACGGTATGGTAATGGTGAACGGAGTGCTGAAGAACATCTGGGAGATGCCGTTGCATGAGATTGCGCACGATCTCGGACTGATGAACTTCATCTACTATATGCTGATAAAGACCGGATTCCTGCCGCCCATCATCTTTATGGGTGTGGGTGCGCTGACGGACTTCGGACCTATGCTCCGCAATCTGCGCCTTTCCATATTCGGCGCGGCTGCACAGCTCGGTATCTTTACAGTGCTGCTGTGCGCGGTAATGATAGGTTTTACACCGCAGGAAGCCGGCGCATTGGGCATTATCGGTGGCGCAGACGGTCCTACGGCTATCTTTACTACCATTAAACTTGCTCCGCACTTGCTGGGTCCTATCGCTATTGCGGCCTACTCGTATATGGCGTTGGTTCCGGTTATCATTCCATTGGTCGTGAAACTGCTTTGCAGCAAGAAGGAACTGATGATTAACATGAAGGAGCAGGAGAAGCTGTATCCTTCAAAGACCGAGATAAAGAACCTGCGTGTATTGAAGATTGTCTTCCCGATTGCCGTTACTACTATTGTAGCCCTTTTCGTACCGACGGCGGTGCCTTTGATTGGTATGTTGATGTTCGGTAACCTGATTAAGGAAATAGGTTCCGATACCAGCCGCCTGTTCGATGCGGCGGCCAACAGCATTATGAATGCGGCAACCATCTTCCTGGGATTGAGCGTGGGTGCTACCATGACGAGCGAGGCGTTCCTTAACTGGACTACTATCGGTATCGTTATCGGCGGTTTCCTTGCGTTCGCCTTGTCTATCTCGGGCGGTATCTTCTTTGTGAAACTGTTCAACCTGTTCTCCAAGAAGAAGATTAATCCGCTGATTGGCGCAACAGGGTTGAGCGCTGTGCCTATGGCGAGTCGTGTATGTAATGAAATCGCTACCAAGTACGACCCCAAGAACCATGTGCTGAATTACTGTATGTCCAGTAATATTTCCGGTGTTATCGGTTCTGCGGTAGCGGCGGGCGTACTGATTTCCTTCCTCGGGTAAGGGGGTGATGATATAAAAGAATGTGTTAAAACTATGAATGACAGAATGAGAAGCCATTCATAGTTTTAACACATTCTTTTTTACGCTTGCCTTTATTCACTGATGGCTTTCCTGTATTCGGCCACTGCCATTTTTGCGGCAAGGTGCGCGTTGATAAGGTTGGTTTGCGCTTGCGTCCACGAAAGTTGCGCGGAAAGCACATCGACCATGCTTGCCCTGCCTTCATTGTATGAGAACGTAACCAAGTCGAGATTCTCTTCGGCAAGCGCCATATTCTCTTGAGCTGTCTTTACCTGCTGTTCCGTTTCCGTCAGTTTGGTGGTAGCGGCGGATAATTCTTCCAAAATATTATCGGCTATATAGCTTTGCTGTAATCTCTGGATACCTATATATGCTTTTTGCTGGCGGTTGGTCTTGAAGCGTGCCCCCCATCGGAAAATGGGGATGTTGAGATTGAGCCCCGCAATGGGGGTTTGGGGTACGTCCTGTCCCATATAGGCGATACCGGTATCCCATCCGGTAGCCAAAAACATACTGAGTTGGGGATTGTACCGGCTGAGGGCGGCCTTGCGTTGCGCTTCGCTCTTGGCGATACTGACATTGGTTCCGGCATAGTCCGCACGGCGTCCTAATACTTCGTCGAGACTCAGTAAATCGACGGGAGGAGAGCCGGCGCCGATTTCGCAAAGACTGTCTACCGCGGCGTCCGGTTTTACTCCCATCAGAATATTGAGTCGCTGCAAGGCGAGGGTATGGTTCTGACGGGCTTTGATGAACTGCAGTTCAGCCTCCTTCTTGCGGGTGGAAATCATTAGCAAGTCCGTACGGCTGATGGCGCCGTCGTTGAATCTGTCTTGAATGATGCTGTATTGCCGGTTGACAATCTCTTCAAAACGGGCGGCAGCTTCGAGTGTGGCCAATGCGGCCGAAGCGTTCCAATAAACAGCATCGCTCTGGTAGTGTATCTGGTCGAGTGTCAGCTCTATGGCAAGTTTATCCAGTTCCTCGTCGGCTTTGGCTATTCTCTTTTGGGCAATGAGCGAGCCGCCTGTATAAAGAGGCTGCCCCAATGTAGCCAATGCCTGGTAGGTATAGGGACGGTATTGTCCCGCAGGACTGTTCCAAGCGTCCAGGTGGCTCAAGTTGGCAGTCCCTTCGGCGGTAATGTCTATCTTGGGCAGGAAGCCTGTCTGCGCTATTTTGCGGGCCTCGGTGCTTGCTGCGGCTTTCAGGCGTTGTTGCTTCAGCTGTTGGCTGTATGCTTCCACTTTATCCCGATAGGCCTCGCGGCTGAGATACGTTTCCTGCGCCTCGGCGCTTATGCCAAGACTGATTACTGATAATATAAGTATAATTTTTCTCATCATTCAAATAGTAAATCGTAAATAGTCAAATCGTAAATCCCTTCATCCTTTTATTCCCTGTATCGCACAGTAGGCCACAGGCAATACAAACAGGGTGAGTATCGAAGCTACCAGCAGACCGCCCATGATAGTGGCTGCCATACCGCCGAACATGGCGTCGAACAATAACGGCAGCATACCCAGAATGGTGGTGCCCGATGCCATGGCTACGGGAACGATACGGGTGGTCGTTGCGCTGATGACCGCTTCGCGCGGCGCTTTTCCGGCAGCCGTTTCCGCATCGATTTGGTCTACGAGGACAATGGCGTTCTTGATGTTCATCCCGATAAGTCCCAGTAAACCCAAGATGGCGAAAAAATCGAATGTCTTGCCCAATAGCAGCAGCCCCAATACGATGCCGATAAAGATGAGCGGCAACATCAGCAATATGACAATGGGCTTGCGGTAGGTCTTGAACAGGAACAGCAGGGTGACGAACATCAGGAAAAACGTCAGCGGCATATTGGCTGCCAGTGCGGCATTGGATTCGGCTTGGCTTTCCTGTTCGCCGAAGTACTTCATGGTATATCCTTCGGGGACGTCTATTTCGTTCTGCACCTGTTCCCATACACGGTTGAAGGCGGCAATGGCGTTTACTCCCCGGCGGGGGTCGGCTTGTGCCATCATAACCATTTGGCGGTTGTAGTCCTTTACATTGGAGAACTTATACTGATAGTCGAACTCACCGACCACCTGTTCCAGCGTGGTGGTTTCACGCGTAGTCCCGAATACGGGCAGTGTACGCAGGTCGTTAATGCGGAATGAGTCGGTTGTATTATCTTTCAGCAGGATAGGGAGTACTTGGTCGCCTTGCCGGTATTCTCCCAATGTCATTCCGTTGGTGCCGATTTGTATGCTTTGCGCCATGCTCTGGCGGGACACGCCTAACGGTTGCGCACGCTCCTGGCTGTATACGGGTTTCCATATGGGAATCTTGTTACCCCATGAATTGCGTATATTAATAAGGTCTTTGTCACGGTGCATCATCTCCAGAACCCGGTTGGTCAGCGCCACTAAAGTATCCGTGTTATTGCCGATAAAGCCTATCTCGATAGCGGCATCTACGGCAGGCGAGAGCTTGAAGAGCGTGGTGCGGGTGATGGCATTGGGGTAATTCTCCTTCATATAGCTATCCAGATTCTCCTCATATTCCTTGGTATATTTGCTGTCTGTCACTTCTACCAGAAGGTTGGCGAAGTTGGGCTTCGGACCGACGGAAGTGGATGCCAGATAGTAGCGTAGCGGGGTACTGCCGAAGGTGACGGAAACCCGTTTCACTTCCGGCTGTTCCAGCAGATGGGCTTCCACTTTCTTCATTTCCTTCTCTACATCGCGGATACCGTATCCGTCGGGATAGAATACGTCGGCACGGAAATAGGGCTTGTCCAGTGAGGGGAAGAAGTTTTGCGGCATCAGTCCCATGACAACGAGGGAGAGGATAAACAATACGACCATGCTTCCCAACGTCAACGCTTTTTTGCGTATCAGCAGGCTGAGGACAGATGCGAACTTATGGTAGAAAGGCTTGTCGTAGGGGTCTTTGTTGTTGCCGGTTCGGGCTTTCAGTATGAAGTTACCGAAAGTGGTGGTTTGCGTCAATGCCAGTACCCAGCTTAATCCTAACGAGATGGCCAAGACGATGAACAACGGCTTCACAATCTCGGCGACGGAAGACGGCGCAAGATAAAGCGGCAGGAAGGAGCAGATGGCTATAAACGTTGCTCCAAGCAGTCCCCATTGCGGTTTGGTGGCGCCGTCTATCAGCGCTTTCCGTCTGTTTACACCGCGGGCTATGGCGATTTGCGCGTTGTCGGTCACTACGATAGCGTTGTCCACCAGCATTCCCATGGCGATGATGAAGCCTGCCAGCGAGGTACGGTTTAATCCGACTCCCAAAAATGACATGATAAGCAGCGTACCGCCGATGGAGAATATCAGTGAAGAACCGATGAGCACGCCGGCACGCATACCCATTACCAGCATGATGATGACAATTACAATCAGAATGGATTCTATCAGGTTGATAATGAAACCATTGTTTGCTTCTTTGGCTATGATGTTTTCGGGATAAAGGCTTTCCAATTCCAGCCCTACGGGAATGAGAGGCAGCAGCTCGGCGAGTTTCTTGTCTACCAGTTCGCCGGTTTTTACCACATCCTTCTGCGGGTCGGTGGAGACACCGATGCCGATAGCCCGTTTTCCGTTGACGTGCATGATAGTACCGGGCGGGTCCATATAGCCCTTTTCGACAATGGCTATGTCGCCCAGCTTGACCTGGCCGCCGGGAGTGGTGATTAGCTGGTTACGGATGTCGTTGACGGTGGTATAAGTACCGTTGGCGACAATGCGCAGTTGTTGTTCGCCCGCGCCGATTTCACCCGTATTGATAATCTGGTTCTGCGATTGCAGCAGGCTTGCCAGTTGTTTGGGGTCAATACCCATCCCCGCCAACTTGTTTACGGAGATAAAGATATTGATTACTTCCGTCTGTGTGCCGAACAGGGCTACTTTCATCACTCCTTCGGCGGTGATGACCTGAGTTTTGATGCGTTCCGCCCAGTTGCGCATTTCTTCATAAGAGAAACCGTCGTCGCCGACCAGTCCGTAATAAATGCCGAATACATCGCCGAAGTCGTCCGATACCGTTGGCACGGAAGCTCCGGCGGGCAGTTGGGGCTGTATGTTGAGAACCTTACGACGCAGTTCATCCCATTTCTGTGGGATAGATGCTGCGGAGAGCGAAGGTTGCAACTCGAACGTAATCTTGGAAAGTCCGTACATGGATTCCGACTTTATCTTGTACACTCCGCTCATACTCTGTATTTCGCGGGAGATAGGTTCGGTAATGAGCCGTTCCACTTCAGTGGGTTCGGCTCCGGGATAGCGTGTCATAATGACCGCCGTCTTGATGACAAAGGGGGCGTCTTCTTTCTTTCCCAAACGGGCGAATGAGAATATGCCGCCGATGAGCAATACGGCAAGGAAGAAATAGACAATCTTTGTATTGTCTAATGAATATTTGGCTAAGTTCATATGTAAAAGGTGATAGGGTGATAAAGTTATAAAGTGATAGGGGAAAGGCTGTTACTCTACCTCTTTTACTCTCTGCCCCTCTACGAGTTGGTATACTCCGGCGATAACAACGGTTTCATCCGGTTTCAGCCCTTTGGAGATGAGAATATTGGCTTCACCGGTCGGTGAATATACGGTTACTTCGCGACGGCTTACCCTGTTGTCTTTCACAATCCATACATAGGTGTTCTTGTTCTCACTGTCGCCGAATACGGCGCTTAACGGTACATTCATCAGCTTTTCCTCTATGAAAGGGGCGATGTCCGAGGCGAGACGGATGTTACAGGTAAATCCGGGCTTCACATCATATACGGCACGGTCCGAAGCTGGGTCGTCGCTGATGATGGTAACCGGGATGCCCGTACCGTCTGTTGAAATATCGAGATATTCTTCCAGTTTGGCGTTGAATATCGTACCCTTATAAGTATCGAACTCCACTTTGAACGTGGCGTCTTTGGCACGAAGCAGATACAGGTAATCATCGGGTACGGTGAATTTTATGCGCAGTTTCTGCGTATTTACCAGCCGTACGATCCCCTCTCCCGAATTGACACGCTGATAGTTCTCTACCAGACGCTTTTCGATGGAGCCGTCGAAAGGGGCGAGCAGTTTTGTATCCCGCATATTGTTGGTGGATAACTCGTAGGCGGATTTGGCCTTTTGATAATTGGCTGCGCTGATTTCATACTCCTGCAAGGAAATGGCCTGGCGGCTCAGCAGACGCTCGTTGCGCTCGACCTGCGCGGCAGCGGTTTCATAGGCAGCCTTGTCGGCGGCATATTGCAGGGAGATATCCCGGGGGTCGATGGCGGCGATCAGTTGTCCTTTCCTTACCCTTTGTCCTTCCACTACCGGAAGGTTGATGATTTGTCCGCTGACACGGAATGCCAGTTTCACATATTCCACCGCTTCTACCATGCCGGAGAAATCCTTGAGAATTACTGACTGTGAACGTACGGTAGCGGTTTTCACAGGTCGAACGAGGGTGGTTTCTTCCCTCTTTTTTTGCCCGCAGGACGTAATGATGAACGTCACCGCCAAGGCGAACAGATACATTTTCTTCATTTATTCCGATTAAGACAAGTCTTTGAGGTTGACGGTCAAAGCCAACCCTTGTCTTAATTCATAAACGTTTTGATATACCTGTATGTTCAGTTGGCTTCCGGCGGTCAGGCTGATTTTTATCTCTTTGCTTACCTGTATATGCAGCGTATTGCCTAAGTAGTTCACTTTGAACGAGTAACTGCTCCATTTCTCCGGTATGACGGGTTCTATCTTGAGTGTGTCGTTCAGTATTTGCAATCCCGCAAACCCGCGTACGATAGCCAGCCAACTGCCCGGCATACTGGTGATATGCAGTCCCTGGTCTCCTTCGTTGTTGTAGTCGTCCAGGTCGAGGCGGGTGGCGTGTAAGAATAATTGATACGCTTTCTCCACCTTTCCGATGCGTGCGGCAAGAATGGAATGGATATGCGGGGAAAGGGACGATTCGTGCACGGTCATCGGTTCGTAGAACTCAAAGTTGCGGCGGATGGTTTCCCGGTCGAAGTTGAAATAATAGAGGTATAGCCCGAGCAGAACGTCACCCTGCTTGATGTAACAGGAACGCAGGATACGATCCCACGACCAGTACTGGTTGATGGGGCGCTCGCCATCGGGAATGGCATCGGCGCTTTGCAGAACTTTGTCCATATAACCGTCGTTTTGCACGAAGATACCGCGTTCCGGGTCTTCCGGCAGATATATCCGTTCGATAATATCCCGCCAGCGTTCGCTCTCTTCCGTATAGTTCAGACGGGTGATACGGCGTATGCGGGCGTATTCGTCGGGGTATTGCCGTGCGATGATTTCAAGGAAACTGAGAGTGGTTCTGAGACAACGCATGCAGGAGTAGTTGGTGTACCAGTTATTGTCTACGTTATTCTCGTATTCGTTGGGTCCGGTAACTCCCAAAATGACGTATTGCTGTTTGGGTTGTGAGAAAGACACCCGTTGGCTCCAGAAGCGGCTGATGGCTATCATTACTTCCAGTCCGTAGCGGGCGATGTAATCCAGTGTGCCTGTGAGGGTGGAGTGTTGCAGAATGGCATAGACAATCATGTTGTTCCGGTGAATCTCTTCAAAGGTAATCTCCCATTCGCTGTGACACTCCTCTCCATTGCTGGTGACTTGCGGAAAGAGGGCGGCTCCATTGTCGAATCCTAACTTGCGGGCATTCTCAATGGCTTTAGGCAGTTGTTTATAGCGGTACATCAGCAGGTTCTCGGCAATCTTCTTCGGAGTGGAAAGCAGGAAGAAGGGCACGCAACACAATTCGGTATTCCAGTAAGTGTTTCCGCCGTACTTTTCTCCGGTGAAACCTTTGGGGCCGATATTCAGCCGAGGGTCGTCTCCCCGGTATGTCTGGTAGAGTTGGAAGATATTATAGCGTATGCCTTGCTGGGCTTCCGGGTCTCCTTCGATGATAACGTCGGTTTCGTCCCATATCTCCTGCCAGGCTTGCCGGTGCTCCTGCACCAGAACATCCCAACCCGTACTCCGGGCTTTCCGGGCTTCCGAGACGGACGCTTCTATCAAGTCCTGCCGCTCATAATAGAGGGACGATGCGATGGCAATGTATTTAATGAGCGTTACGGTGTCACCCGGTTTCACTTCTACACCTACGCTGAATCCGGTTTGCTTTTCTTTTTCGATACGTATCGGGTTGGCGAATGTCTCTTTATTGTTCTTGAAAAACCGATAGGTCATGGCATAGCATATTTGCGCGTCTTCCCGTCTGGTCTGCGTCCACAGATAGGCGCAATCGCTGGTGGTGCCGGAGCGCAGGATATTCCAAATCTTTTCGTCAGGATGCTCGGCTTGGTTCACGATGTCGCCGTCGAAAGTAGGCACGAGGGAAATCTTGCCTGTGTAGTTGACGGACGTAACGCTATATTTTATAAGGCAGAGGTTGGGATGAGCCATGTCGGTGATGTGTTCCACGTGCAGACGGAGCTTGTTTCCTCGCGGAGAGGTGACTTCCGCATCCCGATAGGAGATACCCGCTTTCATGTCGAGGCGTCTGTTGAAACTGTCTACATCCCATTGAGCCAAATCCAGCTCCTCATCGATAAGGCGCAGGCTGATACGGCTCCAGTCCGGAGCATTGGGAATGCGTGTGTAGAACCGTGGAAAACCGTTCTTCCACCAGCCTACACGGGTTTTGTCCAGAAATGTGATGCCTGCCACGAATGCGCCGCGATAGCTGTCGCTACTGTATGGCTCTTCAAAATATCCCCGTTGTCCGAAACGGCCGTTCCCAAGACTGAATATGCTTTCCGACCATCGCATGCGGTCGGCTTGAAAACTATCTTCTATAATATTCCATTCGTCAGTTTTAAGGTATTTCTTCATGGCAGTCTTTTTCTGTGTTATCGGTGTAAAGATAAACAAATAAAAGGATAAACAAATAAGATGCGGGAAAAAGAAACGCCCCGTTCCTTGGTGAGGAACGGGGCGTCGGATGGTTTACGACCTTTCTCCTTTGGTCTCTTTTATCAGATATACGCAGACGGCTCCGATAATGAGCATCACACCCGCCATTACCAGCATGTTTATTTCCGGGGGAAGCATTCCTTTCGGTGTAAACAGTGCCAGAATACTTCCGCCTAATGCCGCTGCCACGATTTGCGGGATACAGATGGTTCCGTTGAACAGTCCGAGGTATGTGCCCATGTGCCCGCCGGACAAGGCGTTGGTCAGAATGGTGAAAGGCAACGCCAGCATGGCAGCCCATGCGCAACCTATCAGCAGAAAAGAGATGAACAGCACATACTGGCTGTGTACAAAATAAGTGGATATGAAGCCGATGCCGCCCAACACGAGGCTCAGCGCGTAAATGAAGCGGCGGTCTTTGAACATAGGGATGCAGACCGCCCAAAGTACAGAGCCGATGGCTTGTACGGCAAACAGTACGCCTACCCAGTTGGCAGCTTCCTGATATTGCAGGCTCTTGGTGTCAAGAACTATTTTAGTGATTCCGTTTACAGTGTGTTCAACGGTCGGTGCGTCAAAAACATTTGCGGCTATGCTGCCGTTGGTGTATGTCCACATAAACATAAAAGCGAACCAGCAGAAGAACTGCACCAGTCCTACCGTCCAAAAGGCTTTCGGCGCTTTAACCAGCAGCTTCAGCATATTGACTTTCTCATGTTCCTGTTCTTCTGTGATGCCATGATATTCGGCATATTCCGCAGGCGGCATTTCCTTGACTTTGACCGTTGTATAAATAACGCAGAATATCAGGATAGCGGCTCCGATGTAGAACGAATAGATTACAGAATCGGGAATTACCCCCTGCGGCGCCGTATTGCTGATGCCCACCCACGCAAATATAAACGGGAACAGATACCCCACCAGACTGCCGGCATTGCATAGGAAACTCTGAATGGAATAGGCGAGTCCTTTCTGTTTCTCATTCACCATATCGCCTACCATCATCTTGAACGGTTGCATCGCCATATTGATAGAGGTGTCCAGAAACATCAGCGATACCAGACCGAAAATCATGGCCGTACTTACCGCCATGCCGAAGCTGCCCGCATTGGGCAGCAGGCACATGACGAGCACCGCAACCAGCGAACCGATGAATAAATAAGGAATGCGACGTCCGAATCTCGTCCAGGTCTTGTCGCTGGCGGCTCCTACAATAGGCTGCACTATGATACCTGCCAACGGCGGTAATATCCAGAAATAACTCAAACTGTGCGGGTCAGCTCCCAAAGTGGAGAATATACGGCTGATATTCGCGCTTTGCAGGGCATACGCGATCTGTACGCCAAAAAAACCGAAGCTGATGTTCCACAGTTTCCAGAAACTTAAATCGGGTTTTACTTTCATTGTTCTTTTGTTTTTTATGATATTAGTTATAATTCATTATTTCGTCGTTCCCCTCACCACCAGATTCGTCCGTACAATCTTATTGGTGCTTTTCTCCTCACTCCCTTCCAGCTTGTCGGTAAGGATGCCGAATGCGCTCTTGCCGACTTCCTCTCCATGTTGCTCCACCGTTGTCAGTTTCGGGTCGGTACTTTGGGCGATGGCTCCGTCGGTGAATCCGCAGATAGAAACCTCGTCCGGTACTTTTAGTCCCACCAGCTTGCAGGCATACAATATGCCTGCCGCCGTTTCGTCGTTAATCGCAAAGAATCCGTCGGGGCGGTTGTCGCTTTCCAGCAAATCGGGTGTTATGGCAATGGCGCGTTCGCGATTGTCGCATAGCTTAATCATGCTGTCGTCTACGGGAACCTTGTATTTCTTCATGGCATCCAGATAACCGTTACGCCGGTTCTTGGTAATTTCAAGATGCGGATCGGCCCCGTAAAAGAAGATGCGTTTACATCCCGTCTGAATCATGTACTCCACAGCAGCAAACGAACCGGCATAGTCGTCGACCACTACTCGCTCCGTCTTCAGTCCGGTACAGATGCGGTCGTAGAAAACAATCGGAATATTATTATTTAAGAGTTCCTGATAATGATCGTATTGCTCCGTATTCTTGGCAAGAGATGCAATGACGCCACAGACACGGGCGGCGAGAAAAGAATGAACTATTTTTACTTCCTGCCCGTACGATTCGTTGCTTTGCGCCACGATTATATTGTAACCGGCTTCGGCCGCCGCCGTTTCGATACCGCTCAATACGCACGAAAAGAAGTGATGCACCAGTTGGGGCACAATCACGCCAATCGTGTTGCTGCGGCTTGAACGAAGGTTGACGGCAAGTACATTGGGCTTATAATTATGTTCGCGCGCGTAGGCATGGATGAGGTCACGGGTTTCCCGGCTGATATCCGGATTATCCTTGAGCGCTCTCGATACGGTGGAAGGAGAGACATTCAACGCCCGGGCAATATCCTTGATAGTTATCTGCGGTTTGTTCATGAGTATTATTTCTTTTTCAGCCAAAGGTAATGCAAACCGAAGGCAGTACAAAATAAGCTTGCTTATTTTTAATGCTGAGTGCGGCTTATCTTATTTTAAAGATAATGCAAGCCGAAAGCGGTACAAAATGAACTTGCTTATTTTAGCTTCTCCGATGCGATTGCAAAAATAGGGGAATCTCGGAATAAATGCTTTATTGTTGACAGCAATCGGGTTAAGTATAAATGCAAACGATTGCAT
>OODI01000796.1_pt1 | contig 14135 bp, 7 predicted proteins | sample 1671141 | NCBI WGS metagenome assembly OODI01 (sample SAMN06348126, study PRJEB24527) | human gut metagenome | biome: human gut; feature: ankylosing spondylitis patient; material: feces | host: Homo sapiens | place: China | collected 2015-10 | reverse complement strand
GTAGAAAGAACTTGTTTTCAGGAATAACACTTGAATTTAGAAAAGAATTATTAGTAAGGTAATATGCGTAAAAAGATTCTGTTTATAGCAGGAATGATGGCTTGCTGTACTTGGGCGGGTGCACAGGAAATATCCCGGACCTGGGTGGCTGATAAAGGCAATGGTACTTATCAGAACCCTGTTTTATATGCCGACTACTCCGATCCGGATGTATGTGCGGCAGGAGATGATTTCTATATGACGGCTTCCAGTTTTAATTGCATACCGGGACTTCCTATACTTCATTCCCGTGATCTGGTAAACTGGTCGCTGGTGAATTATGCGCTGCCGGTACAGGAACCCAAAGAGTTTTTCGATAAAGCGCAGCATGGGAAAGGTGTATGGGCTCCTGCTATCCGCTTTCATAAGGGAGAATTTTATATTTACTGGGGCGATCCGGATTATGGAATCTACATGATAAAGACCAGAGACCCGAAAGGATCATGGAGCAAACCCGTATTGGTGAAAGCTGGAAAAGGAATGATCGACCCGACGCCACTTTGGGACGAGGACGGGAAAGTATATCTGATACATGCTTATGCCGGCAGCCGCAGCGGAGTGAACAGCATTCTGGTTATTTGCGAACTGAATGCGGAAGGAACGGAAGTGATCTCCGATCCGGTACTGGTGTTCGATGGAAATGACGGAAAGAACCATACGGTAGAAGGACCGAAGCTCTATAAACGAAATGGTTACTATTATATTTTTGCTCCGGCAGGCGGAGTAGCTACCGGTTGGCAGCTGGTGCTTCGTTCAAAGAATATCTATGGTCCCTATGAATCAAAGATTGTGATGGCGCAGGGGAAGACCACCATCAACGGTCCGCATCAGGGGGGCTGGGTAGATACAAATACAGGAGAATCGTGGTTCGTCCACTTTCAGGATCAAGGGGCTTACGGACGTGTTATTCATCTCAATCCGATGAAATGGGTGAATGAATGGCCTGTGATCGGAGTAGATAAAGACAAAGACGGTTGCGGAGAACCTGTCACCACCTATAAAAAGCCGAATGTCGGAAAGATGTATCCGGTAGCTACTCCTCCGGAAAGTGACGAGTTTGATACACGGCACTTGGGATTACAGTGGCAGTGGCATGCCAACAAACAGGATACCTACGGATTTACGACCGATCTGGGATATATCCGACTCTATGCAGGCAGCCTTTCCAAGGAGTTCGTAAACTTTTGGGAAGTTCCCAATCTGCTGCTGCAAAAGTTTCCCGCCGAAGAGTTCACGGCTACTACCAAGCTGACGTTTACCGCCAAGCAGGATGGAGAGCAAGCCGGAATGATAGTAATGGGATGGGATTATAGTTATTTGTCTGTCCGTAAAGCCGGCGACAAGTTTATCCTGCAACAAGCCGTATGCAAAGATGCGGAACAGCAGCACCCCGAACAAGTGAAAGAATTGGCAAGCTTTCCGGTGGAATATCTGAAAATGCCGGGAGTGGCTGATAATGAGTGGAAGACCGTTTACTTACGGGTAAAGGTTGCCAAGGGAGCCGTTTGCACCTTTGCCTATAGTCTCGATGGAAAGAAGTATACAGCAGCGGGAGAACCTTTTACTGCCCGGCAGGGAAAGTGGATAGGAGCGAAAGTCGGTTTATTCTGCGTCACTCCTAATGACGGAAATCGCGGATGGGCGGATGTAGACTGGTTCCGGGTAACTAAATGATAAGAAAGAATAAGTGAGAATAAAAAATAAGAAACTAACACGAAGATATAGAACGAAAAAATGAAGAAGATTGTAGCAGGGTTGGTTGTAGTACTAGGCTTTTGTGCATGTGCCCATCGGACTTCCGGTACGTTGGATGTGAATAAAGCTCTGGATTATTGCGCGGAACAGACCCAACGTTCACTGGTAGAACTGAAAGGAGACTCGGGTATAGACTATACAATGATGCCACGTAATGTCATGGCAGACGAACATCATTGGAACTGTCGGAAAGCAACGAAGGAAGAATGGTGTGCCGGTTTCTGGCCGGGAGTGTTGTGGTATGATTATGAGTATACACAAGACAAGCATATACTGGAAGAAGCCGAAAAGTTTACGGCATCCTTAGAGTTCCTTTCCCGCATTCCGGCTTATGATCATGATTTGGGCTTCCTGGTTTTTTGCAGCTACGGCAACGGATATCGCCTGACCAAGAATCCCGCTTACAAACAAGTGATTCTGGACACAGCCGATTCATTGGCTACTTTGTTTAATCCGGTAGTCGGCACGATGCTGTCCTGGCCGCGGGAAGTAGAACCCCGTAACTGGCCCCACAATACCATCATGGACAACATGATCAATCTTGAGATGCTTTTCTGGGCAGCAAAGAACGGTGGTAATCCTTACTTATACGACATCGCTGTATCTCATGCCGACAAGACTATGAAGTGTCAGTTCCGTCCGGACTATACCTCATATCATGTAGCAGTATATGATACTATTACAGGTAACCTGATTAAAGGAGTGACTCATCAAGGATATGCGGACAGCACAATGTGGGCACGTGGACAAGCATGGGCTATTTATGGCTATACCGTAGTCTATCGTGAAACGAAAGATCCCAAATACCTTGACTTTGTGCAGAAAGTAGCCGATGTCTATCTGGAACGCTTGCCCGAAGACAAAGTACCTTATTGGGATTTCAGTGCTCCAGGCATACCCGATGTTCCGCGTGATGCTTCGGCGGCTGCCGTAGTTGCTTCCGCACTGCTCGAACTGTCTGCCTATCTCCCCAATGGGAAGGGCAAACACTACAAGGATGCCGCTATCGAAATGCTGACAAGCCTGAGTTCCGACAATTATCAGAGCGGTAAAAGCAATCCGGCTTTCCTGCTCCATAGCACAGGCCATTGGCCGGCTCATTCGGAGATAGACGCTTCTATTATCTATGCAGACTATTATTATATAGAGGCATTGCTTCGTCTGAAACGCCTGCAGAAGGGGGAAGGAGTATTGGGATAGAGATGTTAGTAAGCAGAACGATGTAAGCACAATCACCTTACATCATCAGTTGGACAGAAATAAAAAGGGGATGTGTCAGACTTCCCTTTTAACGAAATCATCCTCGCCACAGATAATCGTAGCGAGGATGATATTTAATTTATGAGGGTTTCAACACATCCTCTTTCTTTTTACTGGTTAGGGTTTAGGTTATTATTTCTTTACCTTGATGATGTCATAATTCAGATCGCTGACAGCTTCCTGCAGGCTATCGTTTACCAGACGCAGGGTAGTGTCATTTACAATCACAAAATACATTGGAGCCTCACCATCATTCGGAGTCAACTTAACAGCTTTGGTAGGTTTTTTGTTCACTACTTTTTGGATAGTCTGTTGTTTTCCTTTAGAAGAGAAGGTTTTATTCTTACCCTGACCTTCTGCATCGAGGTAAGTCATATCCAGTGTATACGTGGTATCTACACCGTCAGTTGCAGCGTTCAGAGTCAATACGTAGTCGATACCCGGACCGTCGGCAGCAGGGAGTGTACCTTCATAAACTTCGGTCACTTCTGTGATCGGAGCCATTTCTATAGAAAGACTGTCTGCTTCTGCCTCTGCGGCTTTGTTGGCTTTTGACTGGCAAGATGCCAAAGCAGCTACGACTGCTGCTAACATAATTACTTTTTTCATCGTTAAGTGCTTTAAGTTAATATAAATATAGTGAGCTTACTGCTCGGGTTATTTTTTCTTTATTCTTCGTCCCGTTTGATGACTAGCAGTTTGTCTACCCGTCCACGGTCCATATCCACTACTTCGAATTGCAGGTTCTTGTAGGTGAAGATATCTCCGGCTTTCGGGATACCGCCCAGCAGGAACATTGCCAATCCTCCGAGGGTTGTGAAGTCTTCGTCCTCCAGGTCTTCATAAGATAAGATTCCCATCTCTTCCATAAAGTCCTTGATGTTCATCGAGGCTTCCACCAACATCGAACCATCCTGTCTTCTGACGATATCTTCCTCTTCCGTATCGTCTTCTTCAAGGATATCTCCGAAGATGCTTTCGGTAAGGTCGTGCAGGGTAATGATACCTTCTGTACTACCATACTCGTTAACAACAACTCCGAACTTGTTTTTGTTCTTCTTGAACAGCTCTAAAATTTTATTTGCATATAAACTTTCGGGGATAAACAGAGCCGGGCGGGCTATTTCGCGCAGATTGAACTCCTTTTTATTGCCTACCATCAGAATAATATCTTTGACGGATACCACACCGATAATCTCGTCTTTCCGCTCGTCCACCAACAGATATTTGCTGTAGTGTTCTTCTTCGATTGTCTTCATCACCTTGTCTTTTGTATCGTCGGGATGGAAGATGACAAGGTCTCTGCGGTGCGTCATCAGTTCATTGGCACGTTTGTCCGAGAAACGGAACACATCACGCAGCATTTCCGTCTCTTCCTTGTCGATCACTCCCTGTTCGGAGCTTTGGTGGAGAATCATTTTGATCTCTTCCTGTGTCATCGGGCGTTCTTCGTTTTTTACGCCGATGATTCTGTTCAGCAGGCGGGTGGAGATACTGAGCAGCCAGACGAACGGATAGGATACTTTCGTCAATAAAATCATAATCGGACTGAACAAGGTTGCGTATCGTTCCGGATTACTGAGGGCAATGGATTTGGGAACCAGCTCTCCGATGATAAGAGAGAGATAGGTGATGATTACCACAGTGGTGATCATGGCCAGATTACGTGCATAGGCTTCCGCTCCCGGTATGAGGGAGAAGAGTGGAACAAGGTCGTCTGCGATAGCGACACCACCATAGGCACCGGATACGATACCGATCAGGGTAATACCGATTTGAATGGTGGACAAGAACTTTTCGGGTTCTTCCAGTTGTTTCAGTACTCCACGTGCAGATTTGTTGCCTTTTCCGGCGAGAGTTTCGAGACGTGCTTTGCTGGATGATACCAGCGCAATTTCGTACATGGCAAAGATGCCATTCAGTACAAGTAAGAGAAGTATGATAAGAAATTCCATAAATGGATTTAAATGATTATTGCCGTGAAATTACATGAAATCACGACATCATGCAAATATGTGCTGTATATTAATGATTTTTTAATAAACAATTGGTGCGGAATGGTGATGTATTCTTTGAAATGAGGGGGGCTTAAGAACAAAAGAACATATTCAGAGTATAATACAGCTTATGTTTTCTTATTTGTTCTTATGTCTAAAAAACTCTGTGAAACTCAGTGTTACTCTGTGGTGAATTAATTCATAACCCTACAGAAAGAAATTCCTTTCTCCGATAAGTTACAATCTCTATTTTATGAAAATCAATAAACATATCCTCTCTAACGGTCTGCGACTGGTACATTACCAGGATCTCAGTACTCAGATGGTAGCACTGAACATCGTTTATGATGTAGGTGCCCGGGACGAACACCCCGAACATACCGGCTTTGCCCATTTGTTCGAACATCTGATGTTTGGCGGTTCTGTGAATATACCCGACTATGATGCTCCTTTGCAGTCGGCAGGTGGCGAAAACAATGCCTGGACGAACAATGACATTACAAACTATTACCTCACCGTTCCCAAGTCGAATGTAGAGATTGGCTTCTGGCTGGAGTCCGACCGTATGATGGAACTGGCATTCAGTGAACAAAGCCTTGAAGTGCAGCGCGGTGTGGTCATGGAGGAGTTCAAACAGCGTTGTCTGAACCAGCCTTACGGAGATGTGGGACATCTTATCCGTCCGTTGGCTTACGAGGTGCATCCGTACCGCTGGCCTACCATCGGAAAGGATTTATCGCACATCGAACAAGCTACACTGGAGGAAGTGAAGTCATTCTTTTACCGCTTTTATGCACCTAATAATGCTGTGCTTGCCATTACCGGAAATATATCGTGGGAAGAAGCTGTCCGATTGACAGAAAAGTGGTTTGGTCCGATTCCCCGCAGGGATGTGCCTGTGCGACAATTGCCGCAGGAACCCGTACAGATGAAGGAACGCAGGCAGGTAGTGAAACGTCCTGTTCCCCTGGATGCACTGTTCATGGCTTTTCATATGTGTAGTCGCGAGCATCCTGATTACTATGCTTTTGATATTCTTTCAGATATCCTTAGTAATGGACGTTCCAGTCGTTTGAACCGTCGGCTGGTGCAGGAACAGAAATTGTTCTCCGGTATAGATGCTTATGTTTCGGGAACGCGTGATGCGGGATTGCTACATATCAGCGGAAAACCGTCAGCCGGAGTGTCACTGGAACAGGCTGAGGCCGCTGTACGTAAAGAGTTGCAGGAGTTACAGCAAGTGGCGATAGAAGAACAGGAATTGGAGAAAGTAAAGAATAAGTTTGAATCTACCCAGATATTCGGGAATATCAATTACCTGAATGTAGCCACAAATCTGGCATGGTTCGAATTGACCGGACAGGCAGAGGATATAGACCGTGAGGTAGAACGGTATCGCGCAGTGACGGCAGAACGTCTGAAGACAGTTGCACAAGAGACTTTTCGTGAGGAAAACTCGGTGGTATTATATTATGAGAAAGATAAATGAACAGATTAATTGCTACATACAAGGGGCATTATAAAGCCCTCTTTTACTTAGGACTTCCCATCGTTATCGGTCAAATGGGAGTCATTGTTCTTGGATTTGCCGATACCTTGATGGTGGGACATCATAGCACGGCCGAGTTGGCTGCCGCTTCTTTCACCAACAATCTTTTTACACTTTGCATTATTTTCAGTACCGGTTTCTCTTATGGGTTGACGCCTGTAGTGGGTGAGTTCTACGGAAACCGTCGTTTCATGGAGGCCGGACAAGCTTTGCGCTCAAGTCTGCTTGCCAATGTGTTGGTAGCACTGTTGCTGACGCTTATTATGACTGTCGTCTATTTCTGTGTGGAATACATGGGACAACCCGAGGAACTGATTCCCTTGATAAAACCTTATTTTCTGGTTCTACTTGCATCCCTGGTATTTGTCATGCTGTTCAATGGCTTTAAGCAGTTTACGGATGGCATTACTCAAACACAGACTGCCATGTGGGTGCTTCTTGGTGGAAATGCGCTGAATATTATCGGTAACTATGTATTGATTTACGGAAAGTTCGGTTTCCCGGAATGGGGATTGCTGGGGGCAGGTATCAGTACCCTGTTCTCACGCATTGTCATGGTTATTGCTTTTGCATTGATTGTTTTTCGTAGTCGGAGGTTCTTGAGATATAAGGTGGGATTCTTCCGTTTGGGATGGTCGAAACAGATGTTCAGGAAATTGAATGGACTTGGGTGGCCTGTCGGTTTGCAGATGGGCATGGAGACGGCCTCATTTAGTCTCAGCACGATTATGGTCGGTTGGCTGGGAACTATTGCTTTGGCTTCACATCAGATTATGCTCACTATTTCTCAGTTCACCTTTATGATGTTTTATGGGATGGGGGCGGCGATTGCCGTTCGCGTCAGTAACTTCAAGGGGCAGAACGATATGGTGAATGTCCGCCGCTCGGCATATGCCGGTTATCACCTCATCTTGGCAATGGCGGTGGTGCTTCTGAGTATTGTGTTTCTGTTGCGCAATCAGGTCGGGGGCTGGTTTACGGATAGCGTGGAGGTTTCTGCCATGGTATCTTCTTTGTTCCTTCCATTCCTGGTTTACCAGTTTGGTGACGGATTACAAATCAGCTTTGCCAATGCCCTGCGTGGTATCGCAGACGTAAAACCGATGATGTTCATTGCATTTATTTCCTATTTTGTTATATCTTTGCCTGTAGGATACTTATGCGGTTTCGTGCTGGGCTGGGGTACGGTCGGCGTATGGATGGCTTTCCCATTCGGACTGACGAGTGCAGGTATTATGCTTTGGCTGCGTTTCCGTTATAAAACGAAAGATAAATGAATAATGTCTCCAAGAAGAAGATAGCTGCCGGTTATGTGGTCCTGTTGGCAGTCTTGCTTTATTCCCTGTTCTTCGTGCACCGGGAAATGGAGAATCTTATGAGTTCGGATAATAGCGATATCCTGCGTACGGATAGCCTGATAGGGCTTTTGCGGGAAAAAGATGCTAATACGGTCCGCTTGCTGCGCACGCTGAGCGAAGCCAATGACAGCATGATTTCCGCTCGGGAGGTGGAGCAGATTATAGCCGAGCAGGATACCATTATCACCCAACAGCGTGTGCAACGTCGTGTTACTGCCCGTCGTGATACCGTTGTGACACAACCTAAGAAGAAAGGTTTCTTCCGTCGTCTGGGGGAAGTCTTCGTTCCACCACGCAAAGATTCTGCTGTTCAGGTACAAACTACCCTTGAAGTTGCTACGGATACTGTGCTTGATGCTTATAATCCTGTTGATTCACTGCACGCAAAATTACGTACCGTTGCCCAGCAAAAGAAAGCAACTAATAGTGTGATACAGCGCCGTAAGCGGACTTTGCAACGTCTTGATCATGCGCTGAGTGCCCGTATTGATAGTCTTTTGAAGGGATATGAACAGGAAACTCTGCTGCGTGCCCGTGAAGAGGCCGAGTATCAGAAAGCGGTACGACATCGTTCTGCTACGATTATTTCAGGCATTGCTGCGGGGGCTGTTGTGTTGTCCGTTATCTTTCTTGTCATGATCTGGCGGGATGTTACTCGTAGTAACCGCTATCGGCGCCAGTTGGAAGAAGCTAACCGCTTTGCCGAAGAGTTGCTTGCCTCTCGGGAAAAGCTGATGCTTGCCATTACCCACGATTTCAAAGCTCCCTTAGGTTCTATCATGGGGTATGCCGATTTGCTTTCCCGGCTCACTGTCGATGGGCGGCAACGCTTCTATCTCGACAACATGAAAACCTCCTCAGAGCATCTGCTGAAACTGGTTACCGATTTGCTCGATTTTCATCGCCTCGACTTGCATAAAGCTGAGATAAACCGTGTTACTTTCCATCCTGCACGCCTGCTGGAAGAAATATACGTCAGCTTTGAACCGCTGACTTCTGCCAAAGGATTGTCTTTGAAATGTGAGATAGATCCCGAACTGAAAGGAACTTTCATCAGTGACCCTTTACGCTTGCGTCAGATTGTGAATAACTTGCTTTCCAATGCAGTGAAGTTCACTTCGGAGGGTGGTATTACGCTGACTGCCAGTTTTGTGCCGAAAGGTGATCCGGCTTTCTCCGGAAATCACTTGAAGCTTTCTGTTATCGATACGGGAAAGGGAATGGAACCCGGTGACCGTGAACGTATCTTCCAGGAGTTTACCCGTTTGCCGGGAGCACAGGGAGAGGAAGGATTCGGCTTGGGATTATCTATTGTCCGTATGCTGGTACAACTGCTGGAAGGGCGTATCGAAGTGGATAGTGTGCTCGGAAAGGGGAGTACGTTTACGTTGCGGGTACCTTTGTATCCGGTGGCTTTGAATGATACTTCCGAAGTGAATGAACAGAAGAATGAGAATTCATCCTCTTCACCTGTTCAAACTCCTGCTTTGCATATCCTCTTGATTGATGACGACCGTATCCAGCTCACTCTCACTTCTGCTATGCTTGCACAGAGTAGCATCACTTCTGTTGCTTGTCTGCAATTGGATGAATTATTGGAAGCCCTCCGTACCGATACTTTCGATGTATTGCTTACCGATGTGCAAATGCCCGCCATGAATGGTTTCGACTTGCTGAACCTGTTGCGTGCTTCGAATATTCCGCAAGCTAAGACTATACCCGTGATTGCTGTGACTGCCCGTAGTGATATGCAACGTGAAGAGTTTCTGAAACATGGTTTTGCCGGAAGCTTGCACAAACCATTTATGGTGAATGAACTGTTTGCTGAATTGGATATTGAAAAGAGAGAAACAGGTCTTGTTACTCCGCAGAATCACGTAGAAACGGATGCTGTACAGACGGATAGGGTTGCAACTGAAGCAGTTCCTGCTTCTGCATTAAACTTCGCTGCTCTCACAGCTTTCTCAGGTGATGATCCTGATGCGGCAAAATCTATCCTGGAAAGTTTTGTCACAGAAACACGCCTGAATGCTGATCGCTTGCGACAGGCATTAGATGCTGAAGATACAGATGGCATAGCTGCCATGGGGCATAAGATGCTTCCTCTGTTTACTTTACTGGGAGCCAATGAACTTGTTGCTTTATTGAAAGAGCTTGAAGACTCACGCGGGCAAGTATTCAGTGAAAAGATAAAAGAGAAATCCTTCTCAGCACTTGCTCAGATTGAAGATGTCGTGGCACAGGTAGAGGAATAAATAGCCTTTTTGTCTTCTACATCAACCAAATGTCGTTAGAATTTGTTTACTTTGTAACGATTTAAACACTGACTATCGATTGACGTCCTAATGAGAAGAAAATGGTTGAAATGGGTGGTGTGGATACTGCTCACCCCTATCATATTGTTTGTAATACTGATGGTATTGCTTTATATCCCTCCCGTACAGAACCTGATACGGAAGCAAGCTACTGCCATCGCATCCGAGGCAACGGGTATGGATATATCTGTTGAGCGCATCGACCTCCGCTTTCCGCTGAACCTGCTGGTACGCGGTGTGCAGGTCATTCAGCCTATACAGGCAGATAGACAAATTTCCTCTGCTCCCGGCGACTCCCTTGCCGTGAAACAGGTTTCCGATACCCTGCTGACACTGGAAAGCCTGAACGTGCGCGTGCAGGCATGGCCGCTGATTCGCGGAAAAGTAGAACTGGACGAGGTTACTGTGAACGGAGTTTTCCTAAACTCTGCCGATTTGATAGAGGGTATCCGCATACGTGGTGTGCTGGGGCGTTTCTTCCTTGAAAGTCACGGCATAGACCTGAAGAAAGAAGATGCTGTCATCAACCGTGTGGAACTGAGTGATACTCATATGCTCGTTGTGATGAATGATACTACCACTGCCGAACCGGACACTGCGACTACCGCCCTTAATTGGAAAGTAGCCTTGCACAAGTTGGCACTGAAAAACGTTTCCGTTGATTTGCAAATGCCGTTGGATTCCATGCGTCTTGCTGCCCGTCTGGGTGATGCAGAGGTAGATGATGCGGTTGCTGACTTGGGCGGACAGATGTACGGTCTGAAGAAATTTGAATTGAGCGGTACTACGGTGAACTATGACACGGGTAGCCAATTGCTCAGTGCCATTAATAGCCTGATAGATACCGGTAGTCTTGCAGCTACCGATAGTACCGGTGTGAAACCTGCCCCGGGCTTCGATGCTTCGCACATCGCCTTGCGGGATATTCGCATTGGAGTGGACTCCGTGCTTTATCATGGACGGAACATAAATGCCGTTATCCGGGAATTCTCCATGAACGAGCGTTCCGGCCTGAGCATCACTTCACTGACGGGACGGGTATTTGCTGATTCCACTGTTATTCAGGTGCCTTCTTTAAAATTGCTTACCCCACACAGTGAAATGGATTTCACCGCCCAGACTTATTGGGAATTGGTAGAAATTCCCACTTCCGGACGACTCTCCGCCCGTTTCAATGCCCGCATCGGTAAGCAGGATGTAATGCTCTTTGCAGGTGACTTGCCTGATACATTCAAGGATGCATATCCTTTCCGCCCTCTTACCATCCGTGCCGGTACGGAAGGTAACTTCAAGCAGATGCAGATTTCCCGCTTCAATATCGACCTGCCGGGTGCTTTCACCTTGAATGGTGGTGGTGAGATTTGGAACCTTACCGACAGTTTGACGCGCAACGGAAGCATTGACTTTGATATCCGGACACAGAACCTGAATTTCCTTACCGGATTGACAGGTGTCACCCCCGACGGCTCTATTGTTGTGCCGGACAGTATGCACCTTGCTGCGCGACTTGGTTTGGATGGCCCCAATTATGATGCCAGCCTGAAGTTGAAAGAACGCGAAGGGCTGTTGAATCTGCTGGCTCGTTACAACACTTCTACCGAAGCCTATCAGGCAGACCTTTATGTGGATGCCTTGCAAGTGCACCACTTCCTGCCTAAAGATTCTATCTATACACTTTCGGCTAAGGTTGCCGCCAAAGGAAAAGGATTCGATCCCGCCAACCACCGTACCGTGGCTGCTGTACAAGCTTCTCTCGGCGAATTACAATACGGACACTGGAATATTTCCGGTATTGACCTGACAGCCGGATTGAAATCCGCTCTAGCCACTGTACACATGACGAGCGACAATGCCCTGCTGAAAATGCAGGCGGATGCCGATATGCGCCTTGATCGTAAATACCTGGATGGCAAGGTGGCTATGAATGTGGAGAATGTCGGTTTACATGAGTTAGGAATTTCTCCCAAGCCGTTGAAGCATCCTTTCGCTTTCACTCTCGGTGCCGAAGCACGCCATGACTCTATCAAGATGAGCATGGATGCAGGCGATCTCGACTTTCAGTTCCGTGCCCGCAGCACACTGAAGAAATTGCTGGAACAAGGTACTGCCTTTTCTACGCTTCTTACCAAGCAGATAGAATTGAAGCAACTCGATCATGCAGAATTACGGAAAGCACTGCCTTCAGCTGGTATGCAACTGAAAGCCGGTAAACAGAACCCTGTCAGTTATTTCCTGGCAACTAAGGATATTTCTTTTGATGATTTTGTGTTGCGTTTCGGCACTACCCCCCGACGAGGTATCAATGGGCGTACTGCTATACATGGTTTGCGTATGGACTCCCTGCAACTGGATACTATTTTCTTCGCTATCAGCCAAGATACTGCACGCATGAAGTTGCAGGGTGGTGTCATTAATGGTCCAAAGAACCCGCAGTTTGTCTTCCGCAGTACACTGACGGGTGAAATCCGTAATGAAGATGCCGAACTGACCTTGAATTATGTGGATGCGAAAGGAGATACCGGACTCGATCTGGGTATCAATGCCCGTCCTTTGATAGAGGGCCGGGGTAGGGGTAATGGTATTGCCTTCCGTTTGACACCTGCCGAGCCTATTATTGCTTTCCAGAAGTTCCGCTTTGTAGATAACAGCGACTGGATTTACTTGCATAAGAATATGCGCGTTTATGCCAATGTGGATATGGATAGCGACGATGGACTTTGCTTCCGCATGCAGTCCGACCGTTCCGACACCGTTTCCTTGCAGAATATCAATTTGGAACTCATACGTTTCCGCCTGGATAAACTGAGCGGTATTCTGCCATATATGCCCCGCATCACGGGACTTTTCTCGGCAGAAGCCAACTATATACAGACCGCAACCTCACTGCAAGTTTCCGCTGAGGCCGGTGTGGAAAAGCTGACTTACGAACGCCAGCCGGTAGGTAACATCGGATTGGGTGCCACTTGGCTTCCGGGTGATAAAGGTACACACTATCTGAATGCCTATTTCCGGTCGGGAGATCAGGAGGTAATGACCGCTGATGCCGTCTTGACCCAGAAGAATGGGCGCGATTCGGTTGAAGTCAACACTACTTTTGAGCATTTCCCACTCTCGCTTGCCAATGCTTTCATGCCCGACCAGGTAGTTGCCTTTACCGGTGACATCGACGGCGGACTCTATATCAGCGGTGCCATGGAGAAGCCTAAACTGAGCGGTGACCTCTCATTGGACAGCGTGTCCGTCTATGCCCGTCAGGCAGGTGCACGTTACTGGTTTGACAATCGTCCGTTGAAGATAGAGAATAATCAACTTATCTTTAATAAGTTTGCCATATACACCACCAGCCGGAATCCCTTTACGATAGACGGGAACATAGACTTCCGCAATATGGAAAATCCGACGGCGAAGTTGAACCTGCGTGCACAGAACTACACTTTGCTTGATGCTCCCCGTACCAAGGAAAGTATGATTTACGGCAAAATCTTTGTAGATTTAAATGCCACTGTACGTGGTCCGCTGGATGGACTGACCATGCGTGGAAACATGAATCTGCTGGGTAACACAGATGTGACCTATGTGTTGACTGACTCTCCTCTGACTGTAGAAGACCGTTTGGGTGAACTTGTCACGTTCACTTCCTTTACGGATACTACTTCGGTGCAGGCAACTGAGGTCCCCACCATGTCGCTCGGCGGTATGGATATGTTGATGTCTGTGCACATCGATGATGCCGTACGTTTGCGTGCTGATCTTAGCCCCGACCGCAGTAGTCGTGTGGAACTGGAAGGTGGAGGTGACCTGAATCTGCAATATACTCCGCAAGGCGATCTCACATTGTCCGGTCGCTATACGTTGATCGGTG
>OODI01000791.1_pt1 | contig 14199 bp, 12 predicted proteins | sample 1671141 | NCBI WGS metagenome assembly OODI01 (sample SAMN06348126, study PRJEB24527) | human gut metagenome | biome: human gut; feature: ankylosing spondylitis patient; material: feces | host: Homo sapiens | place: China | collected 2015-10 | reverse complement strand
TGATTGATAAAGTGTACCAAATAATTTTTTCAATAATTCTTGAAATACCAGAACTATTCAAATATTCTTTATTCCATGTCTCAGCACGTAAAAATTGCCAAAAAGCAATTCTAAGCTTTACATTCCTTATACAATCCTCCCGCCCCATATCAACTCGAAACTTTTTACAAATATACACCCACTTAGTTAGAGTATCTACAGTAATAAGACCCAAAGTTAAAAAGAACATTGCCCAAAATTTTTCACCAAATAATGAGGTACCTGCAGCTGCAATCGCTGCAGCAGGTACCCAAATGTCAATATTAGAAATCCTATTAATCATCCTTAACAAAAAATCCACTTTTTACCTCCTGTTATAATCTCCATAAGGAGAGTGATATTTTGAATACTAAAAAAAGAAAACGTATGAAGCTACCAAACGGCTTTGGTAGTGTCGTGCTACGCACTGACGGTAACCGCCGTCGCCCCTGGTCCGTAAAAGTCACTATTAACGGTCGCCAAAAATCAATCGGTGACACTGCTACCGAAATTGAAGGTTTGGCACTTTTGGCCGAGTACCACAAAAATCCTTCCCTTTTTGCACCAACGCTAATCACATTTTCCGAAGTCTTTGAACTTATGCGGGCCGAGCGATTTCCTAAACTGGCAAAAACTACGCAAGTCAATTACCTTTCGGCCTACAAACACTGCCATAGATTATACGGCAAGAAGTTCGCCGAACTAAAAATCGGTGACCTGCAAGCTGTTATTCGCGATACACGTGATGCCGGTGCCCACTACGCTATGCAAAAGAAGGTTAGACAGGTATTACATCATATGTACACATATGCCGTAAAATATGAAATTATTGACCCTGCCGCCAACATTAGCCAATACATAGACATTGATCAGCACGTGGTTAAATACCCTAAAACACCTTTTAACACTCGACAGATAAACAGAGTAAAAAAATTCGGTGATAAATGGGCTATGACGGTGCTCATGATGATATACGCTGGTGTTCGTACGTCCGAACTGCTATCTGTCGTTAAAACAGACGTCAAGCTGCGACAGCGATATTTTATCGTTCGAGAGTCAAAAACTGCTGCCGGTCGAAATCGTGCTGTACCAATATCAAAAAAAACTATACCCTATTTTGAATTTTGGATGCAGCAGCCAGGTAAATATCTCATTACAGACGATTACGGCAATCAGCTTACATATCATCAATACCGAACACGCTTTGATGCTGTAATGACAGCCAGCCGCTGCAAGCATACGCCACACGAATGCCGCCACACCTGCGCTACCATGCTAGATAATGCTGGCGCTAACGAAACTGCAATCAAACGTATTTTAGGCCATGCCAGTCAAGGAGTTACTAAGAGGGTTTATACCCATAAATCCCTCCATGAGCTAAAAAAGGCTATAGACCTTATTTGACGACCTTTTATGGTATTAACCCGGCACGAATTTACGCAACAAAAAAGCCTGTATCCCTTGATTTCTCAACTCTACAGGCGGTTTGAATTCGGTATGATATTTTTTCATCAATTTTTATTATAAAAGTGCAGTATCTATGCGCTTTTTCATCCTTTCACTATTATTTTTCTAAAATTATAGCATCTAAAGCTTCTTTGCTGTCGGCAGCATCAACCAAAGCTTGTTTCTCCCAGCCAGCCTGCTTACAGGCCCCTCTATGTAATCCCAAATCTACATTCCATTGAATGAGTTGTTTAACAGTTAGGTAGTGAATTGTTTTTTCGGTTCCACCATCAGGATAACCTCTCATAGGATAACCATTTGGATAATATTCCGAAAATTTATCAGGAGCTGAATTGATTGTATTAAGATCACTAGAAACCGTAAGCTGCGTATCCTTATCGCTATCGTATCTCACCATCTCTCCACTACATTCAGATGTAAAACCTCCTGTAATTTTACTTTCGGTCCAAGCATAAACTTCCAATAACTTAGAAGCTTTTAATTCATCAAGCCCTGGCTCATATGGCGGTATTTCTTTATATTCTCCTGTCTCTGGATCTCTATAATAACCATTTAATAGCATTGCAAATTCAGATTTTGTAACTAAGAACCCGTTTTCTTTTACATCTTCTGGTACATCACCATCTTCACGGTATCCGGGAGATACGCGTTTTCCATCTTTATCAAGTACAATGTAATATTTAAATTCTTTTTCCATTTTTATCATCCTTTCTTTTTTTACAGTGGGGAGAAAATGTCGGCGGAGGAGGTCAAACAGTGAGTTTACCTATATCTTTTGAGGTTGCTTTTACTGCTGTTGTTTCCGCTGACAGTTCTTGGTGTAATGCATCTTGCCATATAACGACAACTACCATCACCACAATGAATTATCAAAGCAATAAGCCTGATATTGCCCAATTAGGTCCAGTACAATGGTTAGCAATTGGTATATAGCCACAGTGGGGATATCTTCAGAAACAGGCTGAAAAATGGATATATCCAATACCTGTATTAGAAGCATTTATAGCAACAAAGACTTGTATCAGCAACAATCATTCTGCAGCGGGTTACGTTGGCTATTGGACATGGGATAAAGACATTACGACTGAGTATGCCTATTCTTGGAATAATTATCCTTCTTACTGTTTTATGATTGGCAAGGTATAGCAACAGTGGGGATATTGTTCATCACGTACAGCAACATTTCCAATTCCGTTTCCAACTGCGGCACTATTCATTGTTGCCGTACCAAAAACTACAAGCACGTCAGCTACGGCAAGCGGAGCAGAATATTTAGGTACTACCAGTGTTAATTTATACCTTCATGGAACTTCGGGCTGGTATTTCGTAGGCGGCCATTGAACAGTGGGGAAAAATATTAGGAGATACTGTTAATCTTAAGGTTATAGACTTCCCTGTTCCGTTCAACGAATGCTTTGGCGGCGTAACTTTATTCAACGGAGATCCGGTCGCCGCTGCAGAATACGCAACAATAACTGACATAACTAATGCTAATTTTAAAATTTATATGTATGCTAATAACGCTGGTACTGGTTATGCAAATGCGAATATTTTCTATTTGTTTTTAGGTACTTGAACAGTGGGGAATTAATAGCGCTGGTAACAACGGAAGCGAGGGAGAAAGCGGTTGGTACGCATTTCCTGTGAATTTTAATTCTGCTTGTTTTGCCCTATTTTGCGGACTAAGAAACACCGATACCAACAACCCAACAAACTACGATTCAGAAGTACAGCCACGTAACTGGACAACCACCAAATTCAACGTATACAAACAAAATTATGGCGGTAATCCATGGTTTGGTAGTTTCATTTGGTTTGCTATTGGCCGATAGCCAGCCAGTTACAAGCTATAACCCTACTGCTACCCTCTGAGTTACGTGTAGACATGAAAAAATTTGTATTTGTAATACTCGTTGCTGCAAAAGTATATTCGTAATTTATAGCCCTCTTACTTCCGTAAATACCAATTACAGAGTTAGTAAATTTAATTGGAAATGTTTGTGTTGATTCAGAATTTCCATATCCCCACTGTTTTTATAAGCCTATTGCAAGATACGTTCCATTCAATACGTAGTCTGGTGTTATACAAGATATCCCAGACAGGTTTATTGAAGTATGATCACCATACCATGTGCCGCTACCACTTCCTCTGCTGAATAATGTTGCTGCACTGCAAAAATTTGTAAATGCGATAGGGAAATCTGCTCTATTGTTTGATATATTTCCCCACTGTTTATTAGGCACCTATAGCAATCCAACTGACAAATCTTGAAGATCCATCGGAATAAACACGAACCTGCGTGTTGCTATAGGCACTTGCATTATCGTAATATCCACTACCAGTCTCGCCACCACCAAAACAACAAAGTGCCTCTGTAAATGGTATTGGAAACGAATAAATACCATTTGTACGATTCGTTCCCCACTGTTAAAAGCCTATAGAGAACCAATTCAGTTTATTTGTATCTGCTCCACTTGCTGATGCCATTTGTTTGAACCCATTAAGTGTTACTCCCATTGGCCAAACTTCTCGTTCGTGTGCGGCCTCAGCTCGATTGCTAATAAGAGAAAAATTAACACCAATCACATAGTTGGTATACGGGATATTAAAACTAACATCTGTATTTCCACTATTCATATTTCCCCACTGTGGTTTAAATGCCGAGAGTTAACCAAGCGCCAGTATATTCGGCAGCTAAACCTTGCCACCTAATTTGGAATCTAATACTGTCTAATGTTGAATCGTGGTAAGCTACGCTGATGTTACCTTGGCTTGGATTAAGCATTGATGATGTAGCTAGTGTAATGAATTTAACTTTGGTATATGGGATTGGTAACATAATATTGGTGCTGGCTGCCCCAACTCCCCACTGTTTCTACCAGCAAACGGCAAGGTATCCTAAGCCAGTGAAAGTATATCGAGAATCAAAAACGAACCCTGTAACCCCAACATTGACATTATTAAAGTGGCTCATTGAATGCCATAAAAATGTTGATCCTTTTGCATCATATCCTGTAGAAAAAGCACAGAATGTACCGTTTACTGAAAGTGGCAAAGTGAAATTAACATTCTTATAATAGGCTGGATCAAAAACAGTAAATCCCCACTGTAGAATTAAACCATTTGCGAATTTTACATAGCCATTTTGAGCCAACAACGAATCGACTATACCACCATTATTAGCGGCTCCAGCAAGCAAATGAACAAAAGCAGTTGTAGCAATTTGAGTATTATTTACTGTCTTGGCTGCTGTTGGTGCTGTAGGAGTTCCTGATAAAGCCGGGCTAACTTTCTTTGCATATTCGTCCAAATCTGTCGTTTTTGCATAATCACTTAGATCAATTCCTTCTAACGCTGCCAAAACATATGCACATGTTGCAATTATATCTCCACCTGTTCCTTTTTCCGCTGTAGGGGCTTTAGGCGCCCCGGTTAAAACAGGACTTTCTTTTTTTGCATAATCTGCTAATGCATTAATAATTGCTGCCATTGTAGCAATCTGTTTAGTATTAGTCCCTTTAATAGCGGTTGGTGCTGTTGGAGTTCCCGAAAAAGCCGGGCTAATAAGCGATGCCAAATTATAGAAATAATGTACCGAAAAAATCGCTGTACCATCAGTTATATTTTCACCTTCAGCAGCATTAGTAATAGCGCTTGGAATAGATGCACCAGAGGTACCCGCAGTTTCACAAACTAAAAAACCACCTGGTAAGGTGGCATCGGATAAAATATCATTCTTTTTATATATTGTATTTCTTTCTAAACTTCTAACAGGGCTATCCAATATAGCCGACAATTTGCTTTCTATGAGCAACTGTTTCCACGTTTTCTGTGCTGTTTTATATTTTAATTTAGCTATATCATTATTTGCATTTAATGCAAGCCATACAGAATAGTCACGTGCATTTATTGGTTCATCTTCTGCTATAGTAATCCCATTAGCAACTTTAGATGTAACACGCCATTTGCAAGCTCCGTCCAAAACCTCTTCTCCATCAGTATCAGGCCAAGTAGGTTCTGCTTCCGCAGTATACCTGCTCCATACCCGAAACCTGCCTGAGCCGTACTTGCTCCGTACATTCTCCACTCAGAGGTACCCTTATACGGAGAAAGCACGGAGTTGGTACGGAGCAAGTATAGCTCAGGTATAGTCCTGATACCTTCCAAAGGGGGTTAAAGGGATTATGAGACCAACCAACAGGGATTTAGCAAAGCAGTAGAACTTAAATCATAATATTAAACAAGAATAAAACCATGAAAAAAAATTATTTCTTATTTGCGCTGATACTTCTCTCTTCAATCAGTATGCTCCGTGCACAGAAGATTGATAACCTAATAGAGTTAAAACAGAAATCACAGAACCCATTATTCCATCAGTTAGGCAAAGCACTAAAAACACCTGCTTTTGAGAGTGAAGGTTATTGGAGTTGGGGAAGTTCCGTGGTAAAAGGAGACGATGGCAAGTATCATATGTTCGTATCCCGTTTTCCCAAGTCACTCCCCTTCCATCCTGGCTGGATGGTGGCTTCAGAGATTGTACATGCCGTATCGAATGTACCGCAAGGACCTTACCAGTTTAGTGAAGTAGCACTTCCGGCACGTGGTGCACAGTATTGGGACGGACGTTCTACACACAATCCGCGAATACTGAAATACAATCATAAATACTATCTGATTTATATGGGGTCCACTCACCCCTTCGTAGATCCAACATACGACCAGTTAACACTCAACAGTCCCTGGTGCACAGTAGCACGCTCCAACAAGCGCATCGGGCTGGCTGTTGCCGATTCACCATACGGACCATGGAAGCGTCTGGATGAGCCTATTCTGAAAACGAAACCCAATACTTTCTTTAGTTTCCTGACTTCCAATCCCTCGCCAGTGGTACAGGAAGATGGTTCTGTCATGATGATTTTCAAAGGACGTAGACACATGGAGGACGGGAAGTATTCAAATATGGCTTTAGGAATCGCCTATGCTCCGACTATCGAAGGCCCTTACCGAGTATTAAACAATGAACAACCCATTTTCCAGGTAGCCGGACAAGGAGAAGCGGAAGATCCTTTTCTTTGGAAAGACGATAAGGGATACCATGCTATCTTTAAGGATCATGTAGCTAAATTTACAGGTGAAAAAGGAGGTGGTGTTATGGCACATTCCAAAGATGGCATCAACTGGACTGTTGATAAAGACCCGAAAGCATACTCAAAAACAGTAGAGTGGGAAGACGGCACAATAGCGAAACAAGGACAATTGGAGCGTCCATTCATTCTTTTTGAGGATGGCAAGCCAACATTCATATTCTTTGCAACAATGGATGGTCCGGGCGAATTTGAAAACGGGACACACTCCTGGAACATGGTTATTCCGCTAAAATAGTTACCTTTGCAGAAATATTGAATAACTAATTGATATGCAGAGTACCCTCCCCATTCATTTTGCCCCGCTGCAAGGTTACACCGAGGCTATTTACCGACAAGCACATGCCCGTATATTCGGCGGTATAGAGAGTTATTATACTCCTTTTGTACGTGTGGAGCACGGAGAAATCCGAAAAAAAGATATGCGTGAGATTACTCTGGAAAACAACCGTGGCGTGCAGCTCATTCCGCAACTCATTGCTCCCGATGTGGACAAAATGGAGCTGATAATTGCCCTATTCATCGAAAAAGGATATAAGAATGTGGACATAAATCTGGGATGTCCTTTCCCTCTTTTGGCTAAACGGCACAATGGTTCGGGAATGCTTCCTTATCCCGAAGAAGTACGGGAGTTGCTGACTGCTGCCATAAAGAATCACCCCGACCTTCAGTTCTCTGTCAAGATGAGGTTGGGTTGGGAGAACCCGGAAGAATGTCTGGCTTTGCTACCCTTTCTGAATGAACTGCCACTGACACATATCATTATGCATCCCCGATTGGGAAAACAGCAATATAAAGGGGAAGTGGACTTAAAAGGTTTTGAAGCCTTCCACAACGAATGCAGCCATCCGCTTATTTATAACGGTGATTTACTTACAGTAGAAGATATACAGACTATCAGCGAACGCTTTCCACGACTGGCAGGTATCATGATAGGTCGTGGACTGCTTGCCAATCCCGCCTTAGCTTTAGAGTATCAACAGGGACATCCACTTTCCGAAAAGGATATGCAGGAGAGACTCAGATTGTTCCATGCTGACGTATTTGCCCAGTATGGCAATCTTCTGGAAGGGGGAGACAAACAACTGCTGACGAAAATGAAAAACTTCTGGGAATATCTGATGCCGGACGGAGACCGAAAGGCAAAAAAGGCGATTCATAAGTCCAACAAGCTGGAAACTTACCAGGCGGCAGTCCGCAGCTTGTTGGGATAATCATTCATCTTATTCCGGATTTACACCCGGAATCGTATGTACATCTTTACGTATCTGCGCTACATGATGCAGCTTCATCCAGTCGTGCAGGTACTCACGGTGTTGCAACAGGATCTCTTTGTATTTATCCTCGATGGCGAGATTCCGCATTTCACCACGGTCTTTTTCCATATCAAAAAGTTGCTCACGATAACGGCCTTTGTCATACAACACATATTTATAGCGAGAGGTACGCAAAGCCCAGCCACGTGTATTTCCACCTTTATCGAAAGTGGTTTCGGTTACGATATAGTCCTGATGCTTCAATGCCGGATCAGCCTTCTCTACCAGCGCTCTGAAAGAGACACCATGCAGCCCTTCAGGAAGCCGGATGCCTGCCCAGTCGCAAACTGCTGCAAAGAAATCGACACCATTATTCACGAGTTGCGGCATCTCCTTGCCGGCATTCTTTTTTCCCGGTAAGGTTACAATCAGAGGGATATTTACCACCTCTTCATATAAAGCCGATTTCTGGTTCCAGTGGTGTGCTCCCACTCCGTCGCCATGATCACTAGTAAATATCACGACTGTATTCTTCCATAAATCCTGTTTGTCTATAGCATTCAGAATCTTACCGATTTCCGCATCCACCTTTTCAACCAGACGGTAATAGAGGCTTCGGTAACGGCGCCAATCATCCGGAGTGTAGTTACGGGTAGGATAAGCCGAATAATTCAGGCTCTGCTCATAACTGATAACATCAGCGTCATAGGGATTCTTAGCGAAATTAAGAGGGAGCCCCGGCCACTCATTCTGCGGCAGGTCTTCTATATTTCCCCAAGGCAAATTCTGGCTACGTGCGTACTCACAGATATTATGTGGGTTATCGAATCCTGCCACCAAGAAGAAGGGTCTGGTATGCTTTTGTTCCAGAAAGTCGACACAGGCTTCCGCCAACCCATTATCACTATGAGGATGGATAGTAGTAAAACCGAACTCTTTATCCGGCATGGAGGCAGTATGTACATGCCATTTACCGGCATAGATACAGTCATAACCGACATCCTGCATCAGAGTTCCCAAAGTCCGGTTACGCAATGAATCCGGTATCGGCGTACCATTTCGAGCAAGTCCTACTTCGTGCGAAGTATAGCCTGTAAACATAGCTGCCCTGGCAGGTCCACTCAGGGGCGTAGAACAATAGGCATTACGGAACAGAACACCCGCCTGTGCCAGTTTATCCATATTCGGAGTATGCAAGTCATCGTTTCCCATGCAACTCATCGCAGAGGCTGTCTGCTGATCGGTAACAATGTAGATGATATTAGGCAACTCTTTCGCCCAAGCCAAAGAAGGAACGACAGCCGTTGCACACAACATTATATTCTTTACTTTCATCACAGTTCTATTTTAAGGATTAACTTCATTATTTTTTCAGTTCCACATCGAAGCTGGCGGCATCTCTGCACGTAAATTGCAGAACCGTCTGCTGCTTATCTTTGGAAATCACTTTGCAATAGGGAGTTTCTGCAACATTCCATTCACCCTTTAAAGTAACGGTTACAGGTATTTCACCACTATCATTGTCAATCCAAGGACGCGAATAGATACTACGTTCCATACGTTTGCCATCCTTGTCAAAAGCCTCATCGCTCGGACCCCGATATAGTGCCAGATCCGGTTGGGAAACGGTCAATAAGAGCTTATCTCTGTCTTCACGTATCATGACGAGGCAGGAAGTATCAGCTTTCTGTAGCAATCCCTCCCCGGGCAATGCCTGTGGTGTTTCAAAAAGCACATATGAAGTCAGGTTATCAGTCAGAGAACGAACGATATGAGCGTTGCGGTCCTGTTGCAATACCTTGTAAGACGGTTTCTTTGCGAAAGCTTTCAAGGAAGCTGCATCCGTACGAGGCAGGACAGCATATTCATAGGAAGCACCTTTCGGAGCTTTTCCATGCTCTAATACCAATGAAACCCAATCACCGGAAGTAGGTTTCGGATTACGTTCACCTACGGTAACTTGTGGGAAATTCCTTTCACATTTCGCCGCTTTCATCGTATTTTTCGACAGATAATATCCTACTCCGTTAGGATCGATATAGGTCTGTCCGTCACTTTTATAAGCTGCCCAGTAATCATGCATTTCGGGAGTAGTGGCTGCCAACTGGAAAACGGTAGTCTCTGTCGGGAACTCTTCATTTGTATTCTCAATATCCGTTCCCAGACATACAATCGTTCCATTGAAGAAGTGATAAGATTTACGGGCACGGTGTGAACCGTTGTACTTGTCATGCTCGTGAAGCTTCATGCCGAAGTTACCATTTAATTTTGCCTGAGACAAACCGCCTGCAAAAGCCTCGTCGGAATAAAGCATTTCTTCCATACCTGAGAAAGTATCTACATTCATCACTTTGGCACGAAGCTGATCGAATGGCAAATGAATAGTCGTCGTACCGGGGAAACGGTTCCAGTCGAAGCCTGCTTCCTGCCAGCCGCTGGTTGTAAAAGTAACCATTTCATCGGGTTTTCCGGTCAATATCTGCATGCTTCCGTGAGCCAGGTAGCGACCGAAGAAATTAGCATCCAGATAATGTTCGGCTGCCCAAAGGTAACGGGAATGCCCACGTACCACAGCAGCCCAATTATCCCGGCGCTGTACTGAAACACAACCGTACCCTAACGCCAAATTACCTTGCGGATCGGGTTCGGGACGGAATCCCTGTGCTTCAAATAGTTGTTTCAATTTCTGTTCATGGGCAGTAGATGCTTTCGGTAGATAATCAGGAGAATTCTTATCAGGAGTTTCCGTATAAGAAACCAGACGCAGATAAGCAGCAGCCAGTTCAGGATCGTATTTTTGTTTTCCATCGGGAGTGCCAGCCAATGCCAAAGTAGCATATTGTATAGGTATCAACTGTCCCTTTCCATTGGGATGACGCCCTGACATGGAAAGAGCCCATTGCTTGGTATTACAATAGAAACGCATAGTGAGCAATACATTCTTCACTGTTTCGTGCGCTACTTCAGATACTTTGAATCCTGTTCCACTCAACAGATAAATCATATTCGTGGCACCATCCAGACCGCCGACCGCATAAGCCGGGTAGTTATTGCGATGGTGGAAACAAGCACCGTCTTTTTTGAAAGAACCGGCCAATCCAACTGCCGGGCGGCAACCATAATCTATCCAACGGGAGAAAGAACGAAGATATTGAAGTTTCTCAGGAGTATCTTCCATAATCAGGATACTTGCCATGCGCCCCTGCGTCTGCGTATTGAAAGTATCTATATCAATGCCATTGACCGTAGGTTTAGGATATACTTCATTGGTGATGGCATACCAACGCAAGGTGCGTTCCGCTTCGTTCAGCTTTCCGGTTTCCCTCAATACATCTTTCATCAGGAAATAGGCCACATACAAACCGCGCATACTGTATCCGTAATGATGGATATTCCCCCAACAACTGCCATAAGCCACTCCCTGATCGGTGATGTGGTCGTACATCGCCAGGAACTTCTGTTTCAGTTCATCCTTTGCCACAGCATCCGAAGCGTTGTTATAGGCATAGGCTATCCGGCGCATCAGATTGAAATACTCACTCATCTCCATCCCTAACTTGGTGAACATGCCTTTGTCCCAGTTGGGATACATACGTTCGTAAGCTTCAGCCTGGCGTACCATAAAGATGGGCAGTCCGCTTACAACACCGTCCTTATAAGTAATTCCATAGAAATCATATTTCTTACGGATGCCTTCCATCTCTTTTTCTGTCAGTTTAGAAGGAGTATAAAGCATATCGCGGAAACGTTTCTCCATCAACTGCATATCTTGTCTGTCTTTCTCGCTAACCGGAGTAAGGGCTATTTCCGGTTTCCACAGGGAGTGTTCATAAATCACCAGCCAATGGTTGGTGGTTCCTTTATTAACGAAGGGCACCTGCACATCAGCTGTTTGCTGACGGGCATCCACTTTACTGGCAGTTATCAAATGGTCTATGAACAACTCTCCCTTTACATCAGGTGCAACGATACGCAGTTCATTCATCCCGGGTTCAGGAGTGCCTTGCATATCGCGCTCGTAGCAGACCCACGCAGCACGCCAGCCGGTGAAGTTAATACCGAAAGGAAAGGAAGTACACTTCTTTCCATCTTTCAGGAATTCAAACTCAATAGTAGTATCCTGAGCCTTTGCATTGTACACCCAAACTATAAAAGCGGAAAGATAAGTGTCTTTTCCGGTAGGGTCTTTCTTCTCAAACTTCAGATCACGCTGAAGGGTTAGTACAGAACCGGATTCAAACGTCCAGCGCAAACTATGCGTACCGTCTTTATAATGTTGGTCGCTGATGCCGAGTGTGGCTTTCGTTGCGCTCAGCCCGGCAGGAAGCTCTGGTTGTTCAAAAGAGAGTAACCGGTCATTCTTTACAACTTGTGCCGACAGGCTAAAGGAAAACAGTGCAGCACATGCAGCAACAAGGGTAGATTTCATCAGATTAAGTTTCGTCATCATGGTATGAGAATATTAATGGGATTAATTCAAGCGTTCGATATGGAAGTTCGTGAAACGAACATGATTTTGCAGAAGGCGCAGGCCAAAGTGACCATCGCCTGCACCGGCTTCGAGAGGCAGACGGAAAAGCTCCTCACCATCTACTAAGAAAGTTGTGCTATTATTCTGAACACGAATCCGGATATGATACCATCGGTTCGGCTTCAATAGATGAACAGGATCGGTATACTCTTTAATCAAAGGTTTGATGCGAGTCTCATCCACATCGTAAAACTGACCGTAGTAACGACGGAAACGGGTAGTGGTATTATCATTACCACCATAGCCTACATAGAACAGATTCAATGTATTATAGTTACGGAAGATACCATTTCGCCAAGTGGAGCGAGCTAATAGTTTGCCGGGGTATTCCGGATCATTTGCAGCCCAGAAGCAGTTCATGTCGCTAAGACGATCGTGTTCTCCACCATTCATCACCATGCAGATATGATAACTGATTTCATAATCACCGGTCAGACGGTCTTTATACCATAAAGTAAGCCCTTCGGGCACGATAAGTTCAAGCGTATCTTCACGGATGGTGAAGTCCATCATCCCCGACTGGTCTTCGGCAATCCAATGGCCCAAAGAAGCGTGCTCTTGCGCCAATAAAGTACAAGGGAGAACAAGGAAAATACATTTCCACAGGACATGTATGAAAGTTGAATGTGTCATTTCCGGTATTAGTTTCGTTTTACAATATTTCCACATTGCAAAGAAACGGTACTTTTTAGAGAAAATGACACATAAATCGTACAAAAAAGGTGTAGTATAGTAATAAAAGCAGTGCAAGACTGATATATAAATAGCTTTTAGAATTATTCCGACTTCTCCTTTAAACATTGTTTTTCACTGAACTTTTCCTATCTTTCAGCATTTATATAGCTCCACTTTTAATAAAAAGTCATATGATGAACAAAACAAACTTTATGGCCTACATGGCAACCCAGATTTCTGGCTTCAGGGAAGAGCAACGCATGGGAACAGCACATGTGTATCAGAGCACCTTTAATCGTGTTAATGATTTCGTGGGTAAAGTCCCCTTTGAGTTTAAAGAGGTTACCCCTTTGTGGTTAAAGGCTTTTCAAAACTATCTGTTATCCAGACAGCTACACTGGAATACCATTTCCACGTATATGCGCATGCTGCGTGCTGTCTACTATCGTGCAGTAGATGAAGGACATGCTCCCTATCAGCCCCGATTATTCAAATGTGTCTACACGGGAACAAAGGTGACAGTCAAGCGAGCATTAGACGAAGAGATACTGCGTAAATTTAAAAAGCCCATAACGGAAAATCGGAAATTAGAGCGCGCACGTATGCTGTTCATACTCTTATTTATGCTACGTGGTATCCCTTTTGTGGATATAGCATTTATGCGACGTTGTGATCTACAAGGTAATACCATAACTTACCGCCGTCGCAAAACAGGTACTTGGCTTACGGTACATGTAGAGCCTGAAGCAATGACACTTATCCAGCAGCTAAAGAACTCGGACAACAATTCTCCTTACCTGTTTCCATTAATTCGCCATCCGGGATGCAACGAATACCGACAGTATCAAAACGCATTACGTAATTTCAATTATTTATTGGGACATTTAATCAAGATCACTGGAGCACCAGTACGATTAAGCAGTTACAGTGCACGCCATAGTTGGGCTACTATAGCCAATTACAGAAATTACCAACAAGAGCTCATTAGCAATGCAATGGGTCACTCATCAGTCAAGGTAACCGAAACTTACTTCAAGAGACATACAGATGAAAAAATAAATGAAATGAACAGGAAAATTATTTCTCATACATTTGTGTCTGTATAAA
>OODI01000790.1_pt1 | contig 14209 bp, 9 predicted proteins | sample 1671141 | NCBI WGS metagenome assembly OODI01 (sample SAMN06348126, study PRJEB24527) | human gut metagenome | biome: human gut; feature: ankylosing spondylitis patient; material: feces | host: Homo sapiens | place: China | collected 2015-10 | reverse complement strand
AACGTCGGTATTGATCTGGGCTTCTTCAACGGCCGCCTGAACGTGATCGGCAACTGGTACAACTCCATTTCGACGGACATCCTCTACAAATACCCGATCTCCTCGATCTCAGGCGCGACCTCGACGACGACCAACATGAGCGGCGCCAAGATCCGCAACCGCGGTTTCGACGTCCAGCTCGACGCGCGCCTGCTGACCGGCAAGGTAAACTGGAACTTCAGCACCAACATTTCGGTCAACCGCAACAAGGTCGTCAGCATGGGCGGTCTGGACGACATCATCTCCACCACCGAACGCTCGGTAGGCTCCCACATCACCAAAGAGGGCAAGCCCATCGGCTCGTTCTACGGCTATCAGGCCGTAGGCATCATGTCGAAGGCCGACTATGCCAACGCCCTGCTCGACCGCGACGTCTACATCAAGAACGGCAACAAATTCCCCGAAGGCTACCAGCTCAAGGGTCCGGCCGTGGCTTCGTACGCCCTCGACAACCTCTCCTACGGCAATGCCATCTGGAAGGACGCCAACGGCGACGGCGTCATCACCACCGACGACAAGACGATCATCGGCGACGCCTACCCCGACTTCACGGGCGGCTTCTCGACCAGCCTGTCATGGAACGGACTCGATTTCAGCGCCAGCTTCGCCTATTCGTACGGCGGCGAGGTCATCAACTTCCAAGACTACTACCTCTACAACATGGAGGGATCGGGCAACCAGTATTCAATCGTCGCCGACCGCTACATCTCGGACGCACAGCCGGGCCGCAACAACGTGCCCATCGCGTCGCGCATCTCGACGACCAACACCTCGCTCAAACTCTCTTCGTATTACGTGGAGGACGCTTCGTTCTTCCGCTGCGCGAACATCACGCTCGGCTACACGCTGCCCAAACGCTGGACCAGCAAGCTGCACATCACCTCGTGCCGCGTCTACGTCAGCGGCGACAACCTCTTCACCATTACCCCCTACCGCGGTTACAACCCTGAGGTGTCGTATAAAAGCAGCAACATGATGCCGGGCTTCGACTGGGGATGCTACCCCCTCTCGCGCATCTATTCGGTCGGTTTAAACTTAACTTTCTAAATCTTGTACGAATATGAAGATCAAACATATGTTCATCCTGCTCGCCGCCTCGGTCTCGACGGCGTCCTGCGGATTCCTCGACGAATACGACCCCAACGCCACGACGGTCGGCAACTTCTACAAGTCCGAAGCCGACATCGTCACCTCGCTCAACGGCGTCTATGCGTCGCTCACGCAGAGCTACTACTACACGAACAACCACTACTTCACCGACGTCCGCTCGCATGACACGGCCGTGACGGACAGCGGCGCCAACAGCGGCATTCCTTACCAGTTCTACAACTATACGCTCACCGAGGAGAACTCCTACGTATACAACCGCTACACGCAGCTCTTCAAGACCATTTCGCGGGCCAACACGCTGCTCGCGCATCTGGACGACGTGAGCTATTCCAACGGCGACGCGCGCAACACCTACGAAGCCGAAATCCGCTTCCTGCGCGCGCTGACCTATTTCCATCTGGTGACCGAGTGGGGCGACGTGCCCCTGATCCTGACCGAGCTCAAGACCAAGGACGAGGTGCAGGCCAACAACTACCGCCGTCCGAAGAGCGAGGTCTACAAGGCGGTCTTCGCCGACCTCGACTTCGTGCTCGGCAGCCCGCTGGCCGACATGCAGCCCGCATCGGAGTGCGGCCGTGCAAGCAAGGCCGCCGCGTGGACGCTCTACGGCAAGGCCAAACTGCAATACGCCTGCGACGAGGATTTCGCCTCCGAGAAGTCGGCGTCGCTCACTTCGGCCATCGAAAAGCTCACCGCCGCATGGAACCTGCGGTCGTTCGGCGAACTGTCCGACATCCCCTACAACGCGATCTGGGACCTCTCCACGCAGAAGTCCTGCGCCGAGAACATTTTCCAGATCAACTACATCCAGAACAACGCCGACCTCGGCTCCACTTGGAACTACCTCTTCGGTCCCTGCAAAACCGGCATCACCTCGAACAAGGTGGGCCTGATGCAGAACATGACCACCAAGAGCGTCTACGACGCCTTCGCCAAGGAGGACGTGCGCAAGAACTACCTGCGCGAGACGACCGTTGCGGGCGTAACCTACTACCACACCATGAAGTACGCCGATCTGGAGTGCGGTGCGAACGGCTACGGCGGCAACAACTGGATCGTCATGCGTTACGCCGACGTGGCGCTGATGCTGGCCGAAGCCTACTACTGGCAGGGCACGGAGCCGACGGCCAAGAGCTTCCTGAACATGGTCCGCAAACGCGCCGGACTGGGCGACTGGTCGGGCACCGACCTGCGTCAGGGCATCTACGACGAGCGCCGCAACGAGTTCATCCAAGAGGGACTCCGCTGGCAGGACCTGCTGCGCATGTACTCCAAGCAGGAGATGATCGAACATTTCAACGCGATCAACCCCAACTTCGGGCTGAAAGACCTGCTGCTTCCGATCCCCTACAACGAACGCATCCTCAACACCGAGGGACTTTACCAGAATCCGGGCTACGGCGTAAAATAAACCGACGACGTCATGCGATTCACAAACAGAATCATATTGATCCTCTGGGCGATCGGAACCGGGCAGTTCGCTGCCTGCTCCGACAGCGGCACGGAGGCCCCCGGACCGGAAAACGGGACGCAGACCATCGTCTGGACGCCCGCAGTTCCGGTCAGGGACGCCGCAGTCGTCTTCTCGCTCGAAGGCAGTCCGGATAACGTCCGCAGCGTATTGTGGATGTTCGGCGACGGCGCGACCGCGACTTCGGGCGCAGGCGAATCGGCCGAACACTCCTACCGGACGGCCGGCACCTACACGGTCAGGGCGACCGTCACCCGGCTGCATGGCCCGATGACCGAACTCTCGGCCACGGTCGCCGTCGCCGATACGGAGGCCGCGATCATGGTCAGCAACGACCATCCGGCCCGTATGGAGCAGGTCGCCTTCGCGCTCAGCCGCATCCCCGGCGTGTCGGCCGTCGTCTGGAATTTCGGCGACGGCAGCGCGGCGCAGCGCGTGACCGACCCGACGCAGCGGGTGGAACACCGGTATGAAGCCGACGGACAGTACAGGGCCGGCGCCGCCATCTCCTACACGGACGGCACGACGCAGACCCTGACGCAGACCGTCACGGTCGAAGGCCCCTCCCTGAGCCGCTCGTGTCTGAATTTCGACACCGGCAAAATGTGGATCATGGCCCACCGCGGCAACTTCAACAACGGCTACGATCTGGCCCCCAACTCCATGGCGGCGTTCCGCAAGTGCGTCGAACTGGGATGCGTGGACTTCATCGAAACCGACGTCCAGATCACCAAGGACGGGCAGGTCATCTGTCTGCACGACAACTACCTCAAGCGGTTCACCGACTACAGCTCCTATGCCGGCGACGAAGGTTACGTCATCAACTTCACGCGCGAAGAGCTGCGGAAATTCCGGCTGAAAACCACCGACGGCAAGGTGACCGGCGAACAGATTCCGACGCTGGAGGAGGTTCTCACGGAGCTGCGCGGCAAGGTCTGGTTCAACCTCGACAAATGCGGCAGCGACGACGTGGACATCGCCAAGGTCTACGAGGTCGTCAAACGCTGCGGCTGTCTGGACCGGGTGCAGTTCTATGTCGGAACCAACAGCGACAGGGCCGCTTGGCTGGCCCGTCAGGAGCAGCCGGGAATCATCGCCCCGCACGCCAACAACGCCTCGGCGCTGGCCGCCATGTCGGCATTCGCCCCCGTCTACATGATCCAGACCTCGACGGGCTATGTCAACAACGCATGGATTTCGTCGCTCAATGCCAAAGGGCTTTCGGTCTCGAACCTGCTCGACGACGAGGGCGCGGCCTTCCGCAACGGCAATACCGTCACAATGGACGGCTTCGTCGCCGCGGGCCTGCGCATGATTCAGTGCGACTACCCCGCCCTGATGGACGAATACCTGAGAGGCAAAGGGAAACGCTAAACCTTAAAATTTCAAAAAATCAATTTCAATGAAAAGAATACTATCATATCTGAGTATCGTGTTGCTCTCCGCATCGGTCGCATGTTCGGACAGCAGCGAGATGGACAAGGCCTACAACTCGGTCATCACCCCCGGCTTCACGTTCGGCGGGGAGGAGATCATCGCGGGCATCACTCCGGTCACCTTCACCAATACGACCACGGCGGAAGGGACGACCGTTTCCGAATACTTCTGGCACTTCGGCTTCGCCGGAGAGGGCAACTGGTCCGAGGAGGCCGCTCCCGACCCGATCGTCTACAACCGTCCGGGCGACTACACGGTCACCCTCACGGCATGGGGCGCCGACGGCAACCGCGCCACGACGACCAGAACGATCACCGTCCTTGCGGACAACGTGCTGCCGACGGCCGACTTCAGCTACTCGCCCCAGATGATCAGCATCGGCACGACCGTGACCTTTACGGACAAATCGACCGATTCCGACGGCGAAATCGTATCGCGCGAATGGCTCTTCCCCGACGGCACGACCTCGACGGACATCAACGCGACCTACACGTTCGAACAAATGGGCATGTTCAACGTCCAGCTGACCGTGACCGACGACCGCGGCGGCTCGAACAGCACCTCCAAGGCCATCAACGTCCGCGCAGGCGACGTCAACGCCTTCACGCTGCTCTGGTCCACTGCGGTAGCCTCCGCCGATGCGCTCTGCACGGCGAGCGTCGTGGCAGCGAGCGACATGGGCTATATCTATTCGGTATCGGGCGACGGCAAAATGGTCGCGCTCAACACCGACGGCGCCAAGGTATGGGAATACGACGCCATGGCAAAAGACGGCGTATACCTCAAGAGCGAAATCTCCTATCCTTCGGTGGACACCGACGGCACGGTTTACTGGGTGGCGCACGGTTACGGCGGCTCCTCGTCGGCATCGCTCGTCTATGCGTTCGACGGCGCGACGGGTTCGGTGCTCTGGAAGAACACGACGGCCTACGCCCCGGCGGCGCGCATCGCCTTCTCGACGCCCTGCATCAGTCCGAGCATGGTCATCGTCGGCAGCCGCGGCACCAACGGCGCGATCCGCGGATTCGAGAAGGCCACCGGCAAGAACACCGCAACGGCCACCCCGGCCAACGGCGGCGGCACCTCCGGCACGATCGCGCTCAAGAACGGCGTGGTGATCTTCACCAACACCGCCCAGTACGGCTACGGCATCATGGTTCCCGACGCATCGTTCGTCTGGTCGCCGGTTCCGACCTCCGACACGTTCGCTCCCAACAAGATTCTCTCGGCCGGCCGCTGCCAGCCCTGTGTCGATGCCGACAACTGCGTCTACCTTCCCGGCATCGCCGAAGGATCGGGCACTTGGAACCTCGCGAGCTTCGACTGCACGAACCTCACCGCATCGTCGAAGAAGACCCCGAAATGGAGCGTGAACCTGCCCGACGGATTCCAGCAGACGGGCGCATCGCTCAGCGCCGACGGCACGACGCTCTACATCGTCGCCGACAAGGCCACCCCCTCGGTGGTCTACGCGCTGAACACCTCGAACGGTTCGACCCGCTGGTCGTACACGCTCGACGCAGCAAGCAACAGCATCCCGGCCGTCGATAATCTCGGCCAGATCCACCTCTGCACCAAGACGGGCGATTACGTCGTGCTGAGCGCCGAGGGCGAACTCCGCTACAAGGAGCATCTGGCCGACTCGGTGGACGGCTCGCCGACGATCTCCGAATGGGGCTACTCCTACTTCCTCGGCAAGGACTCGGCGGCAGGTGCGCTCAAGGTTTACTCCGTAGCGCTGCCCGGCGTCACCTCGCCCGCAGCTTCGGCGTGGTCTCAGTACGGACAGAACGCACGTCACAGCAACTACCAGAAATAACCGAATGTAGAATTCCGGAGGGACGGCGGTCCGCAGGGCCGCCCCGCCTTCCGGGAAATATAAGGAACCTGAACATGAAAAAAACAATAATTCTCGCGATGTTCGCGGCGCTCTGCACCCTGACAGCCGGATGCGCCGACGATTTCAAAACGGTACTCAACGACAAGTACTACGAGGACGACACGCCCTCCCGCGAACCCGACATCACCGAGCAGACGCTCACGCTCGGCAGCTACAACCTCTGGATTTCGGGCAAGGGCACGGGCGACTACCTGTGGACCAACCGCCGCACGGTGCTGGCGCAGTCGATCGTCAAAAACAAATGGGACATCTTCGGCTTCCAAGAGGCCAACGGAACGATCCAGAACGAGCTGCCGACGCTCGTCGGGCAGCAAGGCGGCAAATACGAATGGTGGTTCGTGGGCCGCGACTCGCAGGACGGCGTCAGCGGCGAAGCGCTGGGCATCGCCTACAACCCCGAACGTTTCGAGCTGACCGACAAGCACTTCTTCTGGATTTCGCCCACGCCCGACGAAATGAGCTACGGCTGGGACGAGCTGGGCTATCACCGCATCGCCGCCTGCGCCATGGTGACCGACAAACTGTATAACAAGCAGTTCTTTATGATGGTCACCCACGCCCCGCTGGGCGCCACGGCGCGCGCCGAGGGCGCCAAACTGCTGATCGAGCGCGAAAAGATGTATAACCCCGACGGCATCCCCTCGATTCTGGTCGGCGACATGAACGCCGCCATGGACGACGCCTCGTCGAAGACGCTCCGCACCCATTGGAACGACTCGTTCCTCACGGTGGAATCGGATTTCATCAGCGGTCCCGTCGGCACCTTCAACGGCCACAAAATCACAGCCGACCTCACGCAGGCCACGGCGCGCATCGACTACATCTACTCGCGCGGCGACGTGGAGCTAAAATCCTACAAGGTGGACAACACCGTTTACGGCAACATCTACCCTTCGGACCACTGCCCCCTGACGATTCAGTTCGACACCGACTACGAGAAACCCGCACCCGACGTGGTCGAGGGTTCCGGAACGGCCGCGGACCCGTGGCAGCTCAACTCCGTGAGCGACTGGAACACGGTCGCCGCGTCGATCAACCGGCAGGCCGAAGACGCCGTCTACACATCGGCGGCCTACTACCGTCTCACGGCCGACATCGACTTCGACAACAAGAACCTCACGCCGATCTCCTTCACGGCCGACAACACGATCTACTTCGAGGGCGAATTCGATGGTGCGGGACATAAGCTCCTCAATGTGAAGATCGTCGCTCCGGGCAAATCCTGCGGCGTATTCGGCGCCAACAAGGGCACGATCCGCGATCTGGCCGTCGAAGGTGCGCTTTCGACCGAATTCGAGATCGCGGGCGGCATCGTCGGCATAAACGCCGGCGTCATCGACGGGGCGACCTTCAAGGGCGACATCACGGGCGGCACCGGAGCCAAGACCATCGGCGGCATCGCGGGCCAGAACAAGGGTACGCTGGTCAACTGCGCCAACCTCGGCGGCACGATGAAGACCGACGCCCCGAAAGACCCCAACATGGGCGGCATCGTCGGCCAGATCGCCAAAGGCGACGACGGCTTGGGCCGCTATGTCATCAACTGCTACAGCCGGGTGGACCAACTCGAAGCGAAACACAACGACGTCGGCGGCATCGCCGGCATCGTCAGCGACGACAGCTTCGTCATCAACTGCTACTCGACCGTGGAAAAGATCACAGCCAACAGCTCCTACGCATCGGTGGTGGGTTACAGCAAGAAAGGCAACCTGCAGAACATCTACGGCAACTCGGCATGTCCGTCCAAGTCTGCGGCGAACTCCGCCGTCGGCAGCGACAAGGCGGCCGGAACGGTCTGGAAAAAGACGACCTTCGCCCTGCTCTCGCTCGACGAGATGAAGTCGGGCGCCGTCACCGTACCTTCGAGCGGCGAGTCGTGCGCAAACTTCGCCGCAGCGCTCAACGCCGGCGCAACGCTCTTCAACGACACCCCGGCGGCAACGCTGCCGGGCAAGCCCGACGTCGTCCTGCGCAAGTGGACGGCATCGGAGAGCTATCCCGTACTGGAAAAATAACTCTTCAGGAGAACCGGAACTTTCCGGTTCTCCCTTTTTAAACCGAACGAAATGAAACGTTACCTACTCATCCTCTGCGCAACAGCCGGTCTGTACGCCTGTTCGCAGCCGGCGGCCGAAACGACGGACAAAGCCCGGTTCGTCCGCGCGGAACTCCACAACCCCTCGTCACGGTACGTCGTGGTGGTCTCGCACCGCGGAGACTGGCGCAACTGGCCCGAAAACTCCATCCCAGCGATTGAATCGGTGATCGGCATGGGGGTAGACATCATGGAGCTGGACCTCAAGCTCACCAAGGACAGCGTGCTGGTCCTGTGCCACGACAAGACGATCGACCGCACGACCAACGGCCGCGGCCGCGTGTGCGACATCACCTACGACTCGATCCGGCGCTGCGTGCTGAAAACCGGCCACGGCGTGAAGACCTCGCTCAAAATGCCGACCCTGCGCGAAGCGCTCGCCGTCTGCAAGGACCGCATCGCGGTGAATATCGACCAAGGCTACGAATATTACGACCTCGCGCTCGCCATCACCGAGGAGCTGGGCGTCACGGATCAGGTGCTCATCAAAGGCAAACGTCCGGTGGAGACCGTCTCTGCAAAATTCGCGGAATACGGACACAACATGATGTACATGCCGATCATCGACATCCTCAAGCCGCAGGGCAGGGAGCTTTTCGAGGAATATGCCTCGAAGGGCGTCGTCCCGCTGGCTTACGAAGTGTGCTGGGACGACTATACGCCCCAAGTCGAAGCCTGCATGCGGCAGGTCGTCGCAGGCGGTTCGAAACTGTGGGTCAATTCGCTCTGGGACTCGCTCTGCGGCGGTCTGAGCGACGACAAGGCCTTCACAGAATCGCCGGACGAGGTGTACGGCCGCCTGCTGGACATGGGCGCTTCGATCATCCAGACCGACCGGCCCGAACTGCTGATCCGCTACCTCGAAGCGCAGGGCCGGCGCAAATAACCGAGCGACATGAACAAATTACTGATCTGCATGGCCGTCGCATGCGTGACGGCCTTCAACGCCGCGGCGCAGAGTTTCTCGGCCGCGACCTACAACATCCGCCAGCTCAACGCCAAGGACACGGCCGAGGGCAACGGCTGGGAGCGGCGTCTCCCGGTGATCTCGTCGCTGATCCGGTTCCACGACTTCGACATCTTCGGGGCGCAGGAGGTCTTCCACAGCCAGCTGCAGGGCATGCTCGCGGCGCTGCCCGGCTACGATTACGTCGGCGTCGGACGCGACGACGGGGCCGCAGGCGGCGAATACTCCGCGATCTTCTACAAGCGCGGCCGCTTCCGACTGCTCGATTCGGGCCATTTCTGGCTCTCTGAAGACCCCTCGAAGCCCGGCAAGGGCTGGGACGCCAAATACGTCCGCATCTGCACATGGGGCCGGTTCTATGACAGACAGAGCCGTCAGCGGTTCTGGTTCTTCACGACCCACACCGACCACCGCGGCGAACAGGCTCAGGCCGAGAGCTGCCGCCTGATACTGGCGAAGATCGAAGAGTTGTGCCGCGGCGAGCGGGTCATCCTCACGGGCGACTTCAACGTGGGCGAAACGAGCCGGAGCTACGCGATCCTGCGCGACTCCGGCATCCTGTCCGACACCTACGACACGGCCGAAATCCGCTATGCCGAAACAGGCACCGAAAACTGGTTCGACCCCGACATCAAGACCTTCCGCCGCATCGACTACCTCTTCGTAACGCCGGGCTTCCGGGTGCTCCGCTACGGAATCCTGACCGACACCTACCGTTCGGAAAACCCGGACGGCGGGGAGCGGAAATTCCGGGCCCGGACTCCATCGGACCACTTCCCCGTGCAGGTCGAACTGGAATTCACGAAGCGGTAAGACTCCGATTAACCTGATAACGCAACCAACCTGCTTATGTCAATACTCTCATTTTTCAGAAAAAGCGCACCGGCGCCGCGTCTGCCGAAGGACGACGACGCCATGATGCGTCTCTACAAAAAACTCCGCTGGCAGAGCTTCATCGCCGGCACCGTCGGCTACAGTCTCTATTACGTCTGCCGCACGAGTCTCAACGTGGTGAAAAAGCCCATCCTCGAAAGCGGGGCGCTGGACGCCACGCAGCTGGGCGTCATCGGTTCGGCGCTGCTGTTCGCCTACGCCATCGGCAAATTCGTCAACGGATTCCTCTCCGACCACAGCAACATCAAACGCTTCATGGCCGCGGGTCTTGCGGTATCGGCGGTCGCCAACCTGCTGGTCGGCATCCTCGGCTTGGCCAACGGAGGCGGCATCGTCGGCAACATGGTGCTGTTCGTCGCCTTCGCCGTCATGTGGGGCGTCAACGGCTGGAGCCAGTCGATGGGCGCGCCCCCGGCCATCATCGCCCTCTCGCGGTGGTACCCGCTCAGCAAGCGGGGCACCTACTACGGATTCTTCAGCGCCAGCCACAACCTCGGCGAATTCCTGTCGTTCCTGTTCGTCGGCGCGGTCGTCGGCTTCTTCGGCTGGCAATGGGGATTCGTAGGCTCGTCGGTCGCCGGCGTGCTCGGCGTACTGACGATCGTACTGCTGATGCACGACACCCCCGAATCGAAAGGGCTGCCCCCGATCGAGGAGCTGACCGGCGAAGAGACTCCCGGCACGCCCCGCGACCACGGCAAAACTTCCGACCTGCAACGCTCCGTGATCCGCAATCCGCTGGTCTGGGTGCTGGCGCTCTCCAGCGCGTTCATGTATATCAGCCGCTATGCGATCAACGGCTGGGGCGTGCTTTTCCTGCAGGAGATCAAAGGCTATACGCTGGCCGCGGCCACGCAGGTCATTTCGGTCAATGCGCTCTGCGGCATCGTGGGCACGGTCTTTTCGGGCTGGCTCTCCGACGCCTTCTTCTACGGGCGGCGCAACGTGCTGGCCTTCGGCTTCGGTGTGCTGAACACCGTCGCGCTCTGCCTGTTCCTCTACTCCGGCGACGGGCTGATCGTCAATATCCTCAGCATGATTCTGTTCGGCGTGGCGATCGGCGTGCTGATCTGTTTTCTGGGCGGCCTGATGGCCATCGACATCGTACCGCGCGAAGCGACGGGCGCCGCGCTGGGAATCGTCGGCATGGCGAGCTACGTCGGCGCCGGCCTGCAGGACATCGTCAGCGGCTGGCTCATCAACTCCGGCAAAACGGAGCTGGACGGCGTGACGAGCTACAATTTCGACTCGGCGATCGTCTTCTGGATCGCCGCGTCGGCCGTATCGTTCATTCTGGCGCTCTTCGTCGCCAAACGCTCGCACCGGTAAGCCGCACACAACTCATCCTCCGAATCAGGCTGCAAGAGATCCCTTGCAGCCTGATTTTTTACCCCGCGGTCCCCTTTTCCGCACTTTCGCCGGCATAGGCCGATCGTTCAATTTATAAATTCTATGCGTTGATTTTTAGAAACATCCGGTTCGTTGAATTTATTTGCACGTAAGAAATCCGCGCTGTTTCTTTGCTTTCGGAACAGAAAAACAGCTCCATTTTTCAGTCAAACTAAAAACGCAACAAAGATGAAGAAAATCATTATCGTACTGCTTGCAGCAGCTGCAAGCTTTACGGCGGCCAACAAAGCTTCGGCGCAGGAGAAAGGTTTGTGGATCGGCGGCAAGCTGGGCTACTGGCACGACAAGACGGAAGGCGTCAAAACCGATTCGTTCTCGATCGCTCCCGAAGCGGGCTACGATTTCAACAAGAGATGGTCGGTGGGCGTGGCGCTCGGTTACGAGTACCTGAAAGTAAAGGACGGCGGCAGCGCCAACGTCTTCACGGCGTCGCCCTATGCCCGTTACAAATATTATAACAAGGGGATTCTGTCGCTCTTCCTCGACGGCGGCGTAGGCTTCGCCTGCTGCGATCACGAGGGCTTTCAGGCAGGTATTACACCGGGACTGAGCGTGAAGATCAACGAGCACTTCAGCTTCCTGACGCAGGTCGGCTTCCTCGGCTACCGCAAGGACTACTTCAACGGCGGCAGCGGCGAGGCCTTCGGCCTGAAACTCTCCTCGTCCGATCTGAAATTCGGATTCTACTACAAATTCTAACCGACAACGAGGATATTCACGCCGCGCCGGTCCCGCTGGCGCGGCGTTTTTTTGACAACAAAAATCCGTTGCACATACGCGCATGCCCATCGGACCTCGGCCGTCGGTTCACCGTGCGGTCTACCCGTTCCACGCAAACCTCATGGAAAGCCCCTCCGCCGAGGGCATGAAAAAAGACAGCCGCACTCCTGCAACTGTCTGATTTTCATTGGTGGGAACAAGCGGATTTGAACCGCTGACCTCCTGCTTGTCGAGCAGGCGCTCTAAACCAACTGAGCTATGCTCCCAGAATTTTTCCGCATAAAAAAACCATCCTCTTGGATGGTTTCAACTTAGTGGGAGCTGAGGGATTCGAACCCCCGACCCTCTGCTTGTAAGGCAGACGCTCTGAACCAGCTGAGCTAAGCTCCCGTAGTGAATGGCTTGGGACTGCAAAGGTAATTCAAAATACATGAATTCCAAATTTTTCATCGAAATTTTTCATTCTTTTTATCACCTACCCTGCAGGCGTTTCTGAAAGAACCTTACGCAACCCTCGCGCATCTGCGCCTGAACAAGGACTTGAACCTAGGACCCCATGATTAACAGTCATGTGCTCTAACCAACTGAGCTATTCAGGCATTTCGAAGAACGTTTCCGACCGCCGGAGCGATTTCCGTTCGGGGACGATTCGTCGCAACCGAGATCGGATTTTCCTCGTTTGGTGGTGCAAATATAGAGCAAAATATATTTCCCGCCAAATATTTCCCGCAAAAAAATAGAAAAAATGTATCTTTGTCCTGCGCATTGAATCTTCGATGATGAGACGATTACCGGTTTGTATACTTTCCATTTTATTTATAATTAGCTTGTTGCCTTCTCTGGCGCAGACTCCTGCACTGCGCTTCGACACGCTGACCTGGGATTTCGGAACGGTCGCGGAGGCGGGCGGCAGGGTGACTCACCGTTTCGGGTTTGCGAACCGGAGCGGCCGTCCGGTGGTGGTGACCGACGCGGTGGCGACCTGCGGTTGTACGGTTCCGGTCTATTCGAAGCGTCCCGTGCTGCCGGGCGAGCGCTCCGAGATCGCCGTGACATTCGATCCGATGAACCGGCCCGGACGGTTCGACAAGGCTGTTTCGGTCTTCACGTCGGAGAGCGGCGACCCGATCCGGTTGCGCATTACGGGGCGGGTGACGCCGCGCGAACGCAGCGTCGAGGAGCTCTATCCCTGCGATCTGGGCGGAGGGCTGCGGGCTGCGGCGACGAGCCATGCCTTCGGATACGTCCGGCACGCGCAGCCGCAGCGCAGCGCGATCGGCTTGGCCAACGTGTCGTCGGAACCGATCGAACTGACGTTGCATTACGGCCGGCGGAGCGGCCGCCTGACGGCGAGCGTGCCGGCGCGGCTCGCTGCGGGGGAGCGGGCGTCGTTCGATTTCGGATACGACCTGCCTGCCGGATGCGGGGTTTACGGGACGTTGGAAGACGAGATCGGACTGTCGGTCGACGGGGCGCCTGTGGCCGACTGGATCGTCGTGAGCGGCATTGCGGTGGATAATCCGCTCTTGTACAGCGATAATTCGGCTCCGAAGGCAGAAATAAGCGAAAATATTGTTAAATTTGGCCCGGTCAAGCGTCCTTCCGGGCCGTCGACGAAGTGGATTTCGTTGCGCAATACGGGCGAACGCCCGCTGACGGTACGGGCCGTGGAGAGCCGCGTATTCGGTTGTACGCTGCGGCCGGGTATGCGGATCGCCGCAGGCGGGGAGGCGCAGGTGGGGATCCGCCTTACGCCTTCCGACTGCGAATACGGCGTCGCGGTGGAGCGGATCCGCATCGTCACCGACGATCCCGAACGCCCGATGCTGACGGTGCGTGCGACGGCGGTGATCGAACAGTGAGCATTTATCAAGAAATAGGATATGTTTAGAATCGTAGAAAAGACGGAACTCGCGGCGGGGATTTTCCGGATGCGGGTCGAAGCGCCGCGTGTGGCGGCTTCGGCGTTGCCCGGACAGTTCGTCATCGTCCGTGCCGACGAGCAGGGCGAGCGGGTGCCGCTGACGGTGGCCGATTACGACCGCACGGCCGGTACGGTCACGATCGTGACGCAGACGATCGGCGTCTCGACGCGCAAGATCTGCGCGTTGGAAGCCGGCGACGCGCTGGCCGATTTCGCCGGTCCGCTGGGGCACCCTTCGGAGT
>OODI01000759.1_pt1 | contig 14566 bp, 8 predicted proteins | sample 1671141 | NCBI WGS metagenome assembly OODI01 (sample SAMN06348126, study PRJEB24527) | human gut metagenome | biome: human gut; feature: ankylosing spondylitis patient; material: feces | host: Homo sapiens | place: China | collected 2015-10 | reverse complement strand
GATGTTTTGCAGCCCCAAAATAGTGTTGCGCTCCTCCACCGAATAGACGAAATCCCCGCCGTTATCACTGTGAAGGGCGCTGACCGGCAGGCAGCAGTCATATTCCGTCTCGGAAAGCCGGATTGTGAGTTCCGCTTTTCCCACCTGCCAATCCGACCCGGTCAGCGCAGCGGAAAGCACCACGCCTCCATCCTGCTGAGAAACGGACGAATTGATTTTCACGCTTTCGGACTTTGCTCCCTGCATGACCGTCACCGTAACGCCGGCGGTATCCTGCACCGCGTCCTCGGCCTCCAGCGCAAATCGGATCTGATACCCTCTTTCGGGGGCGGAAATGCTCCCGCCCACCTGGCCGCTGGTCTGCCCCTGCATAAGCTGCAGAGATTCCACGGTACCCGTCTGCGGCGCACAGAAGACGCCCTCCTGCTCGTCCAATTTTTTCAGCGTCTCCACGCTACTTTCCATTTCCCGGATCTGTTCCGCCAGAACCGTGGCACTGGCCGCATTGGCGGCGGCTGTTTCACTGGCGGCTTCCACGCTTTTCTCGTAGGCGTGCCGGGCGTCGTTTCGGGCCTGCTCCGCCTGTTCGGCGGCCTGCGCAGCCGTGCGAGCCGCTTCTTCCCGTTGGCTTTGGACGCTTTCCAGCGCTGCGTCCGCCTCGTTGAGCCGGGCTTCCGCTTCGGCCAGTGCCTCCCGGTTTTGCGTTTCCTCTGCCGTAAGCTGCGTCAGCTCCGCTTCGATCCGGCTGATGATTTCCTCGTCCGGCGATTCTTCCTGCTGCAGCAACTCCCGCTGTGCCTGCTTCTCTGCGATCTCGCGGGCATATTGGGCGGCCTTTTCCTGCCGCTCGTTCAGTTCGCGCTGCAGGGCATCCCGCTCGCTGCCGGCATTCGCTTCTTTCTCCGCCCAGGCTGCCGCGCTGTTCTCCGCTGCCTGGTAGGCGGCCTGCAGGGCCTGCTGGGCTGGGGCCGCACCCAGCTCGACACCGGAGCCGCGCTTGCCGCCGACACTCTGCGGCTCCACATCCGCGCTGCCAGCGACACCACCGCCGACCAGACCGACAAGCTGGCCGTGCGGGACGCCGTGCTCGCGTATCTGGACACGGCCTGCCCGGCGGCAGACCAGCCCGCCGCCCTCCGCTGGGCTGCGGCCCATCTGTCTGAGCTGCAACGGGTCGCCCGCACCGTGCTGGCCGGGCGGGGCAGTTTTGCACCGGTGCGGGTCTATCTGGTGGAAATGTACTTCGGCACCACCCGCTACTCTGCCTCGGCCCTGCCCGCCGGGCGGTATCAGGCCCTGCGCATCGACATCGGCGCAGCCCCTTATGGCCGGAACTGGTGGTGTGTGCTCTACCCCGGCCTCTGCCGCACCGCCTGCGGCGGCTATGCCGCCCCCGCCGAGAACGACCTCGTCTGCGGGCGGTATCTCCTGCGGTTCAAATGCGTGGAGTGGTGGCAGAAGCACACCGCCCACCGGGAAGATGTCATCCTGCTGGGATGACCTCTCCGTCCCCGCATCCGCGATGCCGCCTCTCCCGGCAGGAGAGGCCCTGGCCGTCGGGCATTGCCTGCTGGATCTGACAAAGGTTCCAACGAACACTTCCACCTTCCGCCGCATAAGCTCCTGGTGGAAGGAGTGTGAGTTTGACCATGGCAATTCCGGCCTATTATTCCCTCATCCAGCGCGGCTCTACCGGCCCCGATGTAGCACTGGTGCAGACCTGGCTCAACGGCCTGCGCGACACCTGCACCTGGTACCACGAGCTGACCACGGACGGGCGGTTCGGCACCAAGAGCGTGAACGCGGTGAAGGAGTTCCAGCTCAAAAACGACATGAATGTGGACGGCAAGGTGGGCGCGAACACCTGGAACGTGCTCTACACCAAGTACACCGCCAAACACGGCCTGCACGTCCCCTACCCCGGCATCGTGCTGCGGCAGGGCAGTTCCGGCGGCACGGTCCGGCTGGTGCAGCAGAAGCTGAACGCGCTGGGTGAAAAGCTCTCCACCGACGGCAAATACGGTGCTTCCACCGCAGCCGCCGTGGAGCGCTACCAGCGCCGCAACGGCCTCACTGCCGACGGCGCAGTCGGCAAAGCCACCTGGGAGAAGATGTTCTAACGACGGCCCACCCTCTCCGTCTGCTTCGCAGACAGCTCCCCCGAAGGGGGAGCCACTGGCGAGACGGTTTTGGGCGTACTGGATGAGCAAAGTTTCTTGAAACCATAAAATGGAGTGCTCCGTTGTTTCGTTCGACCGCATCTACCCAAACGCTCTTTGTCAGAGCGCAGTACAGATGTTGTTGGCCCTGACAGCGGAGCACTTCCGTTTACGATACGAAATACGTTCAGCGTCCAGCAGGGGCTGCCCGGCATGCCAATGGCTCGCCCTTCGGGAGAGCTGGCAAACCCGCAGGGTTTGACTGAGAGGGTAAGGCCGTTTATAATAAGAGCATCCCCAACTGAAAGGCGGTGCTCCCATGCGTTTTCTTCACCTCTCCGACCTGCACCTCGGCAAGCGGGTCTGCGAGTTCTCCATGCTGGACGACCAGCGGTATATTCTGGAGCAGATCTTGTCGCTCCTCGACACCCGCCCCGTGGATGCTGTTCTGCTGGCGGGCGACCTCTACGACAAACCCGTGCCCCCTGCCGAAGCCGTCCGTCTGCTGGACTGGTTCCTCACCGAACTGGCCGACCGGAAGCTGCCGGTCTTCGCCATCAGCGGCAACCACGACTCCGCCGAACGGGTCGCGTTCGGTGCCCATCTGCTGGCGGGGAGCCAGGTCTACGTCAGCCCGGTGTTCGAAGGGGCCCCGGCCCCCATCCCCCTCACCGACGCATACGGCCCGGTGGACATTTACTTACTGCCCTTCCTGAAACCCGCCATGGTGCGCCACATCTACCCGGACGAGCCCATCGAGAGTTACAGCGACGCCCTGGGCTGTGTGCTGCGCCGCTGCGCCCCCGACCCGGCCCGCCGCAGCGTGCTGGTGGCCCACCAGTTCGTGGCCGGTGCCGCCGCCTGCGAGAGCGAGGAGCCATCGGTGGGCGGGCTGGACTGTGTGGATGCCGCCCTCTTTGACGGCTTCGACTATGTGGCCCTCGGCCACCTGCACAGCCCCCAGAAGGTGGGCCGCGATACCCTGCGCTATTGCGGCACCCCGCTGAAGTATTCCTTCTCGGAGGCGCACCAGCACAAGAGCGCAACGTTTGTGGAGCTGGGGCCGAAGGGAGAAGTCACGCTTTCCACCGAGCCGCTGACCCCGAAGCACGACCTGCGGGAGCTGCGCGGCAGCTACATGGAGCTGACCGACCGCCGCAGCTATGCGGGCACGGCCACCGACGACTATCTGCACATCACCCTGACCGACGAGCAGGATGTGCCCGATGCGCTGGCCCGGCTGCGGGTCATCTATCCGAACCTGATGCGGCTGGACTACGACAACCTCCGCACCCGCACCCAGGCCGACCTCGACGCCCCGGCCCAGACCGAGCAGAAAACGCCGCTGGAGCACTTTGCGGCCTTTTATGCGCTGCAAAACAATCAGCCCCTGAGCGCCGAGCAGGCTGCGTTCTGCCAGCAGCTCATTGAAACGCTCTGGAAGGAGGAGGACGCATGAGACCTCTGAAGCTGACCCTCTCGGCCTTCGGTCCATACGCCAGCGCCGTCACGCTGGAGCTGGAGCGCCTGGGCAAAGGCGGCCTGTATCTCGTCACCGGCGACACTGGCGCGGGCAAGACCACCCTTTTCGATGCCATCACCTATGCCCTGTACGACCATTCCAGCGGCGGCGTGCGGGACGGTGCCATGCTGCGCAGCAAGTACGCTGACCCCGGCACCCCCACCTTTGTCGAGCTGGAATTTGAGGTGCGCGGCCAGCGGTACACCGTCCGCCGCAACCCGGACTACCTCCGCCCCAAAGCGCGGGGGGAGGGCACGACCACCGAAAAGGCGGACGCCGTCCTCACCTACCCGGACGGACGCCCGCCCGTGACCCGGTCGAAGGATGTCACCGCCGCCGTCACCGCCCTCATCGGGCTGGACTACGACCAGTTCTGCCAGATCGCCATGATCGCGCAGGGGCAGTTCACCCGCCTGCTCAACGCCACGACCGAGGAGCGGAGCAAGATCTTCCGCAAACTGTTCCGCACCCAGCGCTACCAGAAATTGCAGGACGCGCTGCAAGAGGAGAACGCCCGCCTCACGGCCCAGCGCACAGCCCAGAACGTCCAGCTGGACGCAGTGCTCTCCGGCATCCGCTATCCGGAGGCCGACCCAGACGCCGAAGCGCTGGGCGAGCTTTCGGCGCAGCGCCCCGCCGAGGAAGTCACCGCCCTGCTGGACGGGCTCCTCACCCGGCAGGAAGCGGAACTCTCCGCCGCTGCCGCCGCCCACACCGCCGCGCAGGCGCAGCTGGATGCTTTGCAGCAGACGCTGGGCCGGGCCGAGCAGGCCGAAGCCCTCCGCCGCCAGCGGGTCGAAAAGCAGGCCGAGCTTGCCGCCCTGCTCCCCCGCCGGGACGCGGCCCGCGCCGATGCGGCCCGCCATGCCGGCGATGCCGCCGCACTGGACGCTCTAACCGCCCAGCTGGAGCGGGCCAGAGCGGGCCTTGACGCCTGCGACGCGCTGGACAAGCTCTGCCGCGCACAGACTGCCGCCCGCAGCGAGGCCGACCTGGAACAGGCCAAAGCCCGCAAGGCGCGGGCCCAGCTGACCGCGCTGGATGCGGAACTTGCCGCGCTGGACGCCGAAGCTTCCGCCCTCGGCGACCCGGAGACCCGAAATGTGGCCCTGACCGCTCAGGCCGAGCAGCTTGCCCGCCGGGAGACCGCCCTCACCGCGCTGGCTCAGAGCCTGACCGAAGACCAGCGCCGCACCCACGCAGCCAGACAGGCACAGGACGCCTACCGCACCGCAGCCGCCGCGCAGGACGCTGCCCACGCGGAGCGGGACGCCTGCGAGCGGGCGTTTCTGGACGCACAGGCCGGACTTCTGGCGCAGGGCCTTGCCGAAGGCACCCCCTGCCCCGTCTGCGGCAGTGTCCACCACCCGGCCAAGGCAGCACTGCCTCACACTGCCCCCACCCAGGCGCAGGTGACCGCCGTCAAGCAGGCGGCCGAAGCAGCAGACCGCGCCGCGCAGGACCGCGCGGCCGCCGCCCGCGAAGCCCTCGCCGCCCAGCGGGAGGGCAAAGCCACCCTCCGCCGAGACGCCGAAAGCCTTCTGCCCGAACGCTTCACCTCGCCGGAGGGGCCGGTCGCTCTGACCGTGGCCCTGCTGAAAACGGCCCTTGCCGAGGAGACTGCCGCGCTCCAGACCGCACAGGCCGAGAACCGCGCAGCCCTGCAAAAGGCCGCCGCCGACTGTGACCGCCGCACCCGGCTGGATACCGCCCGCAAGACCAAAACGGCCCAGCGCACTGCGCTGGAAGCAGCAGCGGCCTCTGCCGAACAGACTGCCGCTGCCCGCGAAGCCACGGCTGCGGCGCTGGAACAGCAGATCACCGAAGCCCGGCAGACCGCACCGGCCAGCCGCGCCGAGGCCCAGCAGACGGTCGCCGACCTGACGGCCCAGCGCACTGCCCTGCGCACCGGCATGGAGCAGGCCGAAGCCGCCCGCCGTGCTGCGGAAAACGCCGTCGCTGCCGCCGAAGCTGCCGTGCAGGCCCTGCAAGACCAGCAGGCCCCGGAGACCGGGGCCGCAGACCTCAACGCTTTGCGCACCCGGCTCACTGCGCTGCAAACGGCCCGCCAGCAGGCCGCCGAGCAGGAAAAGGCCCTGACGGCCCAGCTCGTGCCCAACCGCCGCGCCGCCGCCGACTACCGCCGCCTGGCCGCCGCCCGGCAGGTTCTGGAGACCCGCTGGCAGTGGGTCAACGCGCTGGCCTCCACAGCGGGCGGCACCCTGAGCAGCAAGCAGAAGATCAAACTGGAAGCCTACATCCAGATGCACTATCTCGACCGCATCCTCGTCCACGCCAACACCCGCCTGATGCAGATGACCGCCGGGCAGTACGAGCTGGAGCGGGTCGGGGCCGAGAACCAGCGCAGCCAGTCCGGCCTGGACCTCGGCGTCATCGACCACTACAACGGCACCCGCCGCAGCGTGAAGACCCTTTCCGGCGGCGAGAGCTTCAAGGCCTCGCTGGCGCTGGCGCTGGGCCTTTCGGACGAAGTCCAGAGCACGGCCGGCGGCATCCGGCTGGATACCCTCTTCCTCGATGAGGGCTTCGGCTCCCTCGACGACGAGAGTCTGGAACAGGCCATCCGGGTCCTCTCCGGCCTGACCGAAGGCGACCGGCTCGTGGGCATCATCTCCCATGTCGCCGCCCTCAAAGACCGCATCGACCATCAGGTCCTTGTCAAAAAGGCCCGCAGCGGGGGGAGCACGGTGGAGCTGATCGTGTAAACATGCCCGTTTCTCCACCCTCTGTTCCGGCCCTGCCGACAAAAAAATCTCCGCGCAGCTGCGCGGAGATTTTTTGTCTTCTTATTGTTCTTTCTGTTCTTCGCTCGTGTAGAGCATCATCAGGTGGTTGGCCGAAGCTTCCAGCTGCTCTTTGGCCTGCCGGAGGTTCGCTTCCTCGGTCTCGTTCATCTTTTCGGGTTTGTCCTTCCGCAGGCAGCGGCGGAGGTTGGCCACATCGGCCTTGATGCGGTTCTTTTCGTCCTTGTCCAGCTCCTTTTTGCACTTGGACAGGGCCTCATCCACCTTGTAGGCCAGCACTTCGGCCTGATTGTGAAGTTCCAGCCGCTCTTTCCGGCGGCTGTCCTCGGCCTCATACGCGGCGGCATCTGCCATGGCGCGCTGGATCTCGTGTTCCGACAGGTTCGTGCTGCCGGTGATGGTGATGTTCTGCTCCCGCCCGGTGCCGAGGTCTTTGGCGGAGACCTTCACGACGCCATTGACGTCGATGTCAAAGGTCACTTCGATCTGCGGTTTGGACGAGAAGCTGGCACGGATGCCGTTCAGCTTGAACTTGCCCAGGCTCTTGTTGTCCCGCGCAAAGTGGCGCTCTCCCTGCAGGACGTTGATTTCCACGCTGGTCTGCATCGGGCGTGCCGTCGTGAAGATCTGGCTCTTCCGGGTGGGGATCATGCTGTTGCGGGTGATGAGCGGGGTCGCCACGCCGCCCAGCGTCTCAATGGACAAGGTCAGCGGGGTGACATCCATCAGCACAAGGCCCTGCGCAGCGGCACCGGAAGCACCGGCCAGCTTGCCGCCGCCCTGCAGCAGAGCGCCCTGGACCGCTGCGCCCATGGCGACACATTCGTCCGGGTTCAGGCTGTGGCTGGGCTCGCAGCCCAGCAGCTCTTTGACCTGACGTTCTACGGCCGGCATCCGGGTGCTGCCGCCCACCAGAAGCACCTTGCCCAGCTGGCTGGCGGCGATGCCCGCATCCCGCAGGGCATTCTGCACCGGCTGCACGGTGCGGGCCAGCAGGTCGCCGGTCATCATCTCGAACTGCGGGCGGGTGAGTGTCAGGTCCAGATGGTGGGGGCCGTCTTTGCCCACCGCAATAAAGGGCAGGTTCAGCTGTGCGCTCAGCGCGCTGGACAGCTCCTTCTTGGCCTTTTCGGCCTCCTCCTTCAGGCGGCCCATGGCGGCGGGGTCACGGCTCAGGTCGATGCGGTCGGATTTTTTGAACTCCGCCACCGCATACTCCACGATCCGCTCATCGAAATCATCGCCGCCCAGATGAGTGTCGCCGCCGGTGGCCAGCACCGTGAAGGTGCCGTCCTCGATCTCAATGATGGAGACATCGAACGTGCCGCCGCCCAGGTCATAGACCAGGATCTTCTGCGGTGCTTCGTTGTCCAGGCCATAGGCCACCGCAGCAGCCGTAGGCTCGTTGATGATGCGCAGAACGTTCAGCCCCGCGATGCGGCCTGCATCCTGCGTGGCCTTGCGCTGGCTGTCGTCAAAGTAGGCAGGCACCGTGATGACGGCCTCGGTCACCGGCTCGCCGAGGTAGCTCTCAGCGTCGCGGCGGATCTTCGTCAGGATCATGGCGCTGATCTCCTGCGGGGTCAGGTCTTTGCCGTCGATGTGGACCCGGTGGTCGGAACCCATGTAGCGCTTGATGCTGGAGATCGTGCGGCCGGAGTTGGTCGCGATCTGGCGCTTGGCCGCACCGCCCACAAGACGCTCGCCGTCTCTGGTGAAGGCGACCACGCTGGGGGTGGTGCGTTCGCCCTCGGCATTGGCGATGACCACGGGCTTGCCGCCCTCGACCACTGCCACACAAGAGTTGGTCGTTCCAAGGTCGATTCCGATCACGTTGCTCATAGTGCTTGTCCTCTTTTCTTGCGGCACAGATTTTTTTCCAGAATCATCTTATCGATTTCCTATGACGATTTCATAGAACAAATGTAAAGAATTTGTGTTCCTGCCGATTTCATCGGTTCTCCAGCCCTTCGTTCATCAGCTCCGCCACGGTCTTCCGGGTCTCGTCCAGCCAGATCTCCGCGTCCGGTGCCCCCTCTTCCAGCTGGATGCAGAAGCCCTGCTCGGCCTCCGCCAGCTCCATCAGCGCCTTTTTGCGGGAGACATACCGCGTTTCGCACTGGGCGATGCGGAGCCGGATCTGCGGCGTATAGGAGACATCCGGCATCCCGCGGGCGGCACTCTGGGCGCGGCGGTAGTATTGCAGCGCGGCGGCGGCTTCCTGCCCGGAGGCCGCTGCGTCATCGCCAAGGGCGATCATGGCCTGCACTTCCCCGGCCTTGGCGGCTTTTTTCCACATCCGCCGGGCCTGTACCTTGCTGCGCCGGGCACCCCGGCCCTGATACAGGCAGTCGCCCAACAGCGCCAGCGCTTCGGCGCTGCCCGCCTCGGCGGCTTTTTCATAGTGCTGCACCGCCTCGGCCCAGTTGCCCTGCCGCGCGGCATCGTAGCCCGCATCCAGTTCTTCCAGACCGGGGCCTTCGCTGCCCCGCTCCGACTTGAGCAGCCCGTTCAGGATGGAGCCATCCAGCGTAGCGGAATTGGTCCACGGGTCGATGACCACACCGTCGATGCCGTCGGTGTTCAGGGCATATTCCATGGCCTCCCGCATCCCGCGCTCGGCCATGGGCCGGGTGGCCGTGGCGCGCTCGGCTTCCGCCGTCTTCACCGAAGTGAACAGGGGCAGGTAGCTGCGTTCCTTCCGGGTGTGGAGCAGCCAGGGGTCCAGCCCTTCTGCCTTTTCCGCCGGGATGGGCATGGAAGCCCACGGGGCCGGGCCGCTCTGCGGGTCGGCTGCGGCATCCAGCGGCACCAGCACCCGCGTTTTCAGCTCCAGTGCATAGTTCAGGGCGTTCATCAGGTTCCAGAAATGCGTCTCGTTCTGCTCCCGGTAGAGCCGCTCCACGGCCTGCTCCACCACCGGGCAGCCCGTGCCCGCCGGGCTGTATTGGGGGGCGGCCTTTTTCTTCCGGCTGCCCACCGGGCGGAACCGCCGTGCGCTTTTCTCGTATGCCATTTGCATCACCCTTCTTTTTCCATCCGTCATAATACTTTATTATAGCAGGATTTTCCAAGTTTCACAATGGGGAAGACGCACTGCATTTTTCCGCAAAACAATAGCATTCCGACCCCGGTTGTATTATAATATGCGATGGGAAAGTTTCCCCTGATTTACATTTCAGAAATTTACATTTCAGAAAAGGAGTCTTTCGCCTTGAACAAAATGCTTACCCACCTGAACGGCTACAAGCGCGAGGCCGTCCTCGCGCCGCTGTTCAAGATGCTGGAAGCCACGTTTGACCTGTTTGTCCCCCTGGTCATGGCAGACATCGTCAACGTCGGCATTGCGGCGCACGACCTGCAGTATATCCTTGTGCGGTGCGGCATCCTGCTGCTGCTCGCCGTCATCGGCCTGACCTGCAGCCTGACGGCCCAGTATTTCTCCGCCAAGGCCGCTGTGGGCTACTCCACCTCGCTGCGCCATGCGCTGTTCGAGCACATCCAGAAGCTCGGCTTCACTGAGATGGACACGCTGGGCACCAGCACCCTCATCACCCGCATGACCAGCGACATCAATCAGGTTCAGAGCGGCCTGAACCTCTTCCTCCGCCTGTTCCTGCGCAGCCCGTTCGTGGTGGTCGGTGCCATGGTCATGGCCTTCACGGTCAATGCGCGGGCCGCATGGATCTTCGTGGTGGCCATCCCGCTGCTGTCCATCGTGGTCTTCGGCGTCATGGTCCTGACCAGCCCGCTGTATAAGACCGCCCAATCCCGCTTGGACCGGGTGCTGGGCCTGACCCGCGAGAACCTGACCGGCGTTCGCGTCGTCCGCGCCTTTGACAAGGAGAAGAGCGAAATCGACCGCTTCGAGTCCGCCAACGACCTGCTGACCAAAATGCAGCTCCACGTCGGCCATCTCTCTTCCCTGATGAGCCCGCTGACCTACGTGATCATCAACCTGGCCATCGTGGCGCTGCTGTATGTGGGCAGCATCGAGATCAACATCGGCGGCATGGCAGCCGGTGATGTCATCGCGCTGGTCAACTACATGAACCAGATTCTGGTCGAGCTGGTCAAGCTGGCCAACCTCATCGTGCAGATCAGCAAGGCGCTGGCCTGCGCCAGCCGTGTGCAGGCCGTGCTGGACACGGAACCGGGGATGGCGTTCCCCGCGGCCCTTCCGGATGCCGTGGAGGCCGACAAGGCCGACGACGCCGTCCGGTTCGACCATGTCAGCCTGACCTACGCCGGTGCCGGTGCCCCCAGCCTGTCGGACATCAGCTTCACAGCCAAACGCGGCCAGACCATCGGCGTCATCGGCGGCACGGGCAGCGGCAAATCCAGCCTCATCAACCTCATCCCCCGCTTCTACGATGCCACCGAGGGTTCGGTTGAGATCCTGGGCCGTCCGGCGCAGGCATACCCGCGGGACGTTCTGCGCGGCAGTGTCAGCGTCGTCATGCAGAAAGCGCAGCTCTTCGGCGGCACCATCCGCTCGAACCTGCTCTGGGGCAACAAGAACGCCTCGGATGCCGACCTGTGGGCCGCACTGGAAACGGCACAGGCTGCGGAATTCGTCAAGACGAAGCCCCTTGGGCTGGACGAGCCGGTGGAGCAGGGCGGCCGGAACCTCTCCGGCGGCCAGAAGCAGCGCCTGACCATTGCCCGCGCACTGGTGGGCAAGCCCGACATCCTCATTCTGGACGACAGCGCCAGCGCTCTGGACTACGCCACCGACGCCGCCCTGCGCAAGGCGCTGGCCGCTCTGCCCGGCAGCCTGACCGTCTTCATCGTCAGCCAGCGCGCCGCCAGCCTGCAGCACGCCGACCAGATCCTCGTTCTGGACGACGGCAAACTCGTCGGCCTCGGCAAACACACCGACCTGCTGGCCTCCTGCCCGGTCTATGAGGAGATCTACGCCAGCCAGTTCAAGAAAGGGGATGCGCAGAAATGAGTGCAAAAGCAAAGAGCAGCCTGACCCCGGAACAGCGCAAGGCAACGCTCCGCCGGGTGCTGGAAAAGATCCGCCCCTACCGCTTTTTCGTGGGGTGCAGCCTCATCGTGGCCGCCGTGAGCGTGGCTGCCCAGCTGTATATCCCCATCCTCTGCGGCAGCGCCATCGACCTGATGCTCGGCAAGGGCCGTGTGGACTTTGCCGGTGTGATGCAGATCATCGTGCAGATCGTGGCCGTGGCCATCCTCGCAGCCTTTGCGCAGTGGCTGCTGAGCGTCTGCAACAACCGCATCACCTTCTCCGTCAGCCGCGACCTGCGCAATGCCGCCCTGCGGAAGATCCAGACCCTCCCCCTCTCCTACCTCGACAGCCACCCCTCCGGCGACATCGTGAGCCGGATGGTGGCCGATGTGGATACCTTCGCGGACGGCCTGCTGATGGGCTTCACCCAGCTGTTCTCGGGTGTGCTGACCATCCTCGGCACTCTGCTCTTCATGTTGCAGCAGAATGTCCCCATCACGCTGGTGGTGGTCTGCATCACCCCGCTGAGCCTTGTGGTGGCCAGCTTTCTCGCAAAGCGTAGCTACAAGTATTTCCAGAGCCAGAGCACCGTGCGCGGCGAGCAGACTGCCCTTGTCAACGAGATGATAGAGGGTCAGAAGGTCGTGCAGGCCTTCGGCCACGAGGCCCAGAGCCTCGAGGCTTTTGACGAGGTGAATGGCCGACTGCAGAACGTGAGCCTGAAGGCCATCTTCTTCTCCAGCATGACCAACCCCGCCACCCGCTTCGTCAACAACATCGTCTATGCAGGCGTCGGTCTGGTGGGTGCGATCTATGCTGTGGCGGGCGGCATCACCATCGGTCAGCTGAGCATCTTCCTCAACTACGCCAACCAGTACACCAAGCCCTTCAATGAGATCTCCGGCGTCGTCACCGAGCTGCAGAACGCACTGGCCTGCGCGGCCCGCGTCTTCGAGCTGCTGGACGCCGACGACCAGGTGCCCGAAGCTGAACACGCCAGGGTGCTGCAGCCGGACGGCCATGTGGAGCTGAAGGATGTCTCCTTCCGCTACCTGCCGGACCGCCCCCTCATCGAGGGCCTGAACCTGGACGTCAAGCCCGGCCAGCGCATCGCCATCGTCGGCCCCACCGGCTGCGGCAAGACCACCCTCATCAACCTGCTCATGCGGTTCTATGATGTCAACGGCGGCTCCATTACCATCTCCGGCGACGACATCCGGAACGTGACCCGTGCTTCCCTGCGCGGCAGCTACGGCATGGTGCTGCAGGACACCTGGCTGCGCGCCGGCACCGTCCGCGAGAACATCGCCTACGGCAAGCCCGACGCCACCGACGAAGAGATCGTTGCCGCGGCCAAAGCAGCCCACGCCGACAGCTTCATCCGCCGCCTGCCGGACGGTTACGATACCGTCATCGCGGAGGACGGCGGCAACATCAGCCAGGGCCAGAAGCAGCTGCTCTGCATCGCCCGCGTCATGCTCTGCCTGCCGCCCATGCTGATCCTCGACGAGGCCACCTCCTCCATCGACACCCGCACCGAAGTGCGCATCCAGGCCGCGTTCGCCCGGATGATGCAGGGCCGCACGAGCTTCATCGTGGCCCACCGCCTGTCCACCATCCGCGAGGCCGACGTCATCCTTGTGATGAAGGACGGCCACATCGTGGAGCAGGGCAATCACGACGAACTGCTGGCCCAGGGCGGCTTCTACGCCAAGCTCTACAACAGCCAGTTCGAAGGCGTGGAGACCTGACCGGCACAAACAAAAAATGGGATGCTCGTTTCGAGCATCCCATTTTTGTTTGCCAGAATCCTGCCGCCCGTCGTTTCAGACCGCCTCGACCACCACCGGCTCCTCCGGCGGCGGGGTCAGCGTGGAGTGCGCCCGCACAAAGGCAGCTGCGCGCTGGCTGGCAATGCCCTGCCGCAGCTTTCGCTTGTCGTTGGACGGGAAGGTCCGCTCCCCGTTCCAGCCCTCCAGCGCAGCCTGCACCTCGGCCTCTGTGGGCCAGAGATGTTCCGTTTCGGCGACCAGCAGAAGCCCCAGACGCCCCCGCAGTTTCTGTTCCGCCTGCGCGTGAAGCTCCGTCCGGAACTGTTCCACCGTCTGGCCCTGCACCTTCAGGTATTGGTCAAAGTTGATGTTGTTCGCCTGCATCCGCAGGTTGAACTCCCGCTGCTCGGCAAAGTAGTTTCCCGCCACCAATTGCTTCGGCAGCGCGCCCTTCACCTCGCCGCCGAGCTGGTAGACCAGCTCCCGCTCAGCCAGCGTCTCGGCCTGGGCGCAGCGTGTCTTGTAGATCTCCCGCGCCACACGGTCCCGCAGGGCTTTTTTGCCCGCCTCGTCGGCGGCGCGGTCCTCGTCGCCGTGGTGGCGGTTGATCTCCAGTTCAAGGGTCAGTTTCCGGATAGGCCGGGGCCGGATGGGCTGCACAAAGCCGGTGTACCGCCCCAGCTCCAGCGGCGGCAGGCAGAAGAACTCCGCCCCCGCCCGGAACCCTTCGGCCCGGTTGACGGCCAGCAGCTCAAAGTCCGGGTCGGTCACCGGGACGAGCCGGTGCTCTTCCATCAGCTGCGCGAACAGCGGCGAAAAGCCTTCCAGAATGGCGCGGTTCACCGCTGCCGTCAGCAGGTCTTCTTCCTCTTTGGGCGCATCCGGTGCCGCCTGCTCGGCCTGCACCGCTGCTTCCAGCTCCTCGGCACTGGCCGAAAAGACTACCCGGCAGTCGCCTGGTTCCGGCATCCCAAAATGTTCCAGTTTCATGGCATTTCCTCCTCACCGCACAAATCCGGCCATCAGCAGCACCAGAACCACCGCCAGCGCAAAGTACAGCACTTCGGCCCCCAGCACGGCGCGGTCGCCTTCCACATACATCTTCTCCGGATCTTCCGGGTCATAATATAAGGTCACGGTCTCCCCGGCCGCAAAGCCCTTGCCCTTGGCCGCTTTCGGGTAATGGAGGCGGTGGCTGCCGCCTGCCGTCTCAAATTCCAGCACATAGGCCTGACCGTCCCGGCCCTGCGCGGTGCCCGCAACGCGGGCGGTGACCTTTTCGCCTTTTGTCTGCAAGCGCCGCCGCGCAAGCACACTGCGCACAGATCGGAAGAGCGTCGTGTAGGGAAAGAGTGTAGATCTCGGTGGTCGCC
>OODI01000736.1_pt1 | contig 14740 bp, 9 predicted proteins | sample 1671141 | NCBI WGS metagenome assembly OODI01 (sample SAMN06348126, study PRJEB24527) | human gut metagenome | biome: human gut; feature: ankylosing spondylitis patient; material: feces | host: Homo sapiens | place: China | collected 2015-10 | reverse complement strand
GCGACCACCGAGATCTACACTCTTTCCCTACACGACGCTCTTCCGATCTCATCCTTGTTGCGTTCTTTACCGACTTTCCGGGTTTGGATCACCGCTTCCGTGGTTCCTTCAAAGTCTTCTACAGGAATGGTGAAACGACCGTTTTCATCGGTCACGGTTCCTCCAGTGATAAATTGGTCATCTTTCTTCACTATCACACTAAGCGCTATATCTTTCAGCTTATTCTTGAGGATCGTTGATTTAACCTGCCCGTTCAACACTAATTGAGCTTCCGGTAACTGCAACGGAGTGAAAGGAGCAGTAGAAATGGCTTGGCTCATGTCATATTTACGCCATCCATGCACCATTAATAATATATCCAGTTCCGTTTGCTTCCGGGGAGACGGCGATACAAAATAATAACCGGGCTGATGGATATATCCTTTTAAATCAGATGTTAACAGCAAATCAGTGAAGATGTTATTGTCATACTCCAGATAATCTGACCGGACGGCATCCCGGATGCTGACTGATACATCTCCCGATACCGGTTCTCCTTTGGCATTCTTTACCTGTAACTCACAACGAATAGGAGCGTAGGGAGTATACACCTCTTTCAGTCCCTCTGCGGATAGTTGTAGAGGAGCACGTGGATTGGAAAAGACAAAACGCTCGCATAACGTATTACCAGCTCGGTTGATGAGGCTGACTTGCAGTACACCTGCCGGTAGCTTACGGGTGGGTAGAATGAACTCCCGTGGAGCATCCGCCCGGCAACTAATCAGTTGATGAACATACGGTCGCCCCTGATGGCTGATAAATACAGCCAGTGTATCTTGAGGAGTAGCGGCATTGCAGGAAACTTTCACCAAAAGGGCGCCGGCATTACTGACAGTGCTCAAAACATATCCGTTAGGTAATGCTTGTGGGAGTGTGAATTCATATTTCTTTCCTTGAAAATTGACTTTAGCAATGGCAGGCTGAGCGGAAGGGGTATATTCAAAATGCCCCATTCCATCGTGTAAAGTCTCGAAGGAAGTGATCTCTGTACCTTCTTTGGTATAGATTGTTCCCGATAATTCTATATTCCCTTCATTTTTACTTTCCGCTTTGAAAGCGACTTGAGAGGTAATTCCTTCTACTAGTTGTCCTCCTTCAGGAAAAAAGCGCACATTCAACTTCTCTTCCGTTTCCGATGGACGGTTTTCCATTGATTGACTAAGTTCATAAGTTGTGATACTACGTTCCAGCTTATCACTATTGGATAGTTGATAAATGGGGAAAGTCCGTGAGAAATACTGCGGTTCATTGAAAGCAAGCATCCAGCGCGTATAGGCACGTACCTCATAATAACCGGATAACATTGAATGAGGAAGAATGAATTGTCCATTCCCTTGTCCCTGTGTCAGCTTGATAATTTGTTTATCTGCTATATGCCCCGTCTGATCTACTAACTCCACATACAGAGGACGACTGATTAGACTGAAAGTCTGTTTTTCGGCAAGGGTGACATAAGCTTTGAACCAAATTGTGTCACCGACATAATAACTCGTATTATCAAAATGTAAATACGCTTTCTCCCGCGGAAAGTTGTTGGAGAATGTTTGTGCCTGGTTCATGTATTGTTGGAATACAACCTTGGCGGGAGGTACTTCTCCTGACGCATACGCGGTCAGGAGATTACATAGTGTAAATATCAATAAGAATAGTTTGTTCTTCATGATGGCTCATTATTTTATTTTTTTCGGTCTGCTTGGAATCTTTTCAAAGATCGTTTTGATACGTTGCATATCCAACTTAGGACGTCGGTCATAATAATAAATTCCATTTTTCTCTAAATCAATGTCAGTCAATTGAGTGTAGCAGAATCCGGTAACGTCCGGTGAGGAAGCTATCGCGTCCATCAAATTATCCAAGCGTTCGTAGAATCCTTCTTCATTGGTAAGCATTCCACCATATCCCCACGAATTATCCCGGTTGGTGGATTCAGTCCAAAGTATTCCTCCGAATTCTCCGATGAAAAAAGGCTGATTGTTGTAAAATGCCATTCTGTTGTTAGGCTTCAATTGTTGTGCGAAGCGTGTTGCATTAGATTCATAGTTTCGGATGCTCCAGATGTCACTCATAAAATGTACGTCACCTGCAATACCATTCACGGGGCGTGAAGGATCTATGGCTTTGGTTTGTTGATAGGTGTCGATACACAGGCGCATCATGGTACCCGTCAGGAGAGCTAATGCATCTTCAAGAGGCTGATTGAAGGGAACCCAAGTTATGATTGATGGGTGATTGCGGTCCCGTGTAATGACTTCTGTCCATTCGCTGATAAAGTTGCGCGATGCTATTTCACTCTTGATGCTCATACCCCAATTGGGAGATTCTCCCCAGGTTATAAATCCTAATTTATCGGCCCAATAATGGAATCTTTCTTCAAAAACCTTTTGATGAAGGCGTGCTCCGTTAAATCCGGCAGCTTTACTTAGTAGAATATCATTTTTCAGAGCCTCGTCAGTCGGAGCAGTCCAGAGTCCATCCGGATAATAGCCTTGATTCAAGACGAGGCGTTGAAAGTAAGGTTCATTGTTTAAGTAGATCACTCCATCCGATGTGTGCACCTTACGCATACCTACGTAGGATTTTACTTCATCTATGATTTCTCCGGTCGAGTTTTTGATACTGTAAACGATATCATAAAGGTGAGGATCTTCAGGACTCCAGAGTTTCATGTTCTTGACGGGAAGAATAATAGGAACTCCATTATTGCATTTTACTGTTTTTTGAATCACTTTTCTTTGGTTATCGTACAATGTAATTTGGAGCATCCTGTCATTAGAAGCTCGGTAAAATTCAGGCGTAATGATTAGCTGTTCTTCATCAATATCCGGGGTAGTTACAGCTGATTTCAGACCATAGTGAGAAACAGCCTCCATCCACACTGTTTGCCAAATACCTGTAACACGGGAGTAAAAACAGCCATAAGGAGATATCCGGGTAGATTGTTTACCGATGGTTTGAAGTCCCGAACGGGCGTCATCGGTAACATAAACAACCAGATTGTGCTTTTGTCCCGCTTTTACGGCAGGAGTCACATCCATTGAAAAAGAAGAATTTCCTCCATAATGATTACCTACATGGTGTCCGTCGATAAAAACTTCAGTGTAATAGTCTACCGCCCCAAAGTGCAGTATGATTTTCTTTCCCTCCCAGCCGGAAGGTATAGATATGGAACGCTGGTACCACATTTGATTGATAAAATCGGTATAATTTACTCCTGATAGCTTGCTTTCGGGGCAGAAAGGGACAGTAATCGTATTACTGAATTGCTTGGCTCTTGTCAACCGCCGACTTTTTCCCGAATTGGAGAAGTCGAATTCGTATGTCCATTGGCCATTGAGATTGATCCATTCGGATCTTTCAAACTGAGGTCTCGGATATTCCGGGCGAGGAATATCATTGGCTGCGTTTAATGTAAAGGATAACAATAAACCGACCAAAATCAGATGTGTCTTTTTCATTATGCTGTTTTTTTTGTTTTGCGTTTTGTGCGCAAATTTTAGTGTATTAGTTTTATACAAAGATATGACATTCAAAATACAAAAGAGGAAACATATTGTTCAATAAAAGAAAAAAGCTGTTCATTCTAAAAGAACATTTGTGATCACCTTGAATTAAACGTCGAAAACAGCAGGGTTCTATTGTCTTTTAAATAGGGAATTTTCTTTTTGAGTATCATATATACCTGATTTTGTTCTTTATTGATTAGCATTTTTCCTTCCTTTTGCATAAACTTCTCTACTTTTGTTTTCCAGATAATTGATAATACTATGGTAAAGAAGAATTTCTTAATGACTGCCCCCTTACTGATGGCATCGTTTTGTTCGGCACAAGAAAAGCCGAATGTCGTACTGATTATGGTAGATGATATGGGTTATTCCGATATCGGCTGCTACGGTGGAGAAATACTGACCCCTAATATTGATGCACTGGCATCCAAAGGGGTACGTTTCACACAATTCTACAACACTTCACGTTCTTGCCCCGCCCGGGCTAGTTTAATGACAGGACTATATCAACATCAGGCAGGTATCGGCCAGATGTCCGAGGACCCGTTTAAAAATCCTGGTCAAAAGAGTCCGAATGATTGGGGAGTGCCGGGATACAAAGGATTCCTCAACCGCAATTGTGTCACAATAGCCGAAGTTCTGAAAGAAGGCGGCTACCATACCTATATGGCAGGTAAATGGCATCTGGGAATGCATGGAGAAGAAAAGTGGCCCTTGCAACGGGGATTTGAACGCTTCTACGGAATTTTGGCAGGAGCTTGCAGTTATCTCCGTCCATCGGGAGGACGCGGCTTAACCCTTGACAATACAAAACTTCCGGAGCCGGAAGCACCTTATTATACAACAGATGCATTTACCGATTACGCGATTCGCTTTGTTGATGAGCAGAAAGATGATAAACCTTTCTTCCTATATCTGGCATTTAACGCTCCTCACTGGCCGTTGCAGGCAAAAGAAGAAGATATTCAAAAATTCACGAAGATCTATCGTGAGAAAGGGTGGGATGAAATTCGTGAAGCAAGACGGAAGCGGATGGCTAAGTTGGGAATTATCGACTCGAATACAGAGTTTGCCGAATGGGAAAATCGGAAATGGGACGAACTGACAGAGAAGGAAAAAGATGAAGTAGCCTACCGGATGGCCGTTTATGCAGCGCAGGTGCATTGTGTAGATTATAATGTAGGAAAACTGCTGGACTACCTGAAGAAGAATCATAAACTGGATAACACGCTTGTCATGTTCTTGTCCGACAACGGTGCTTGTGCCGAGCCATACGCTGAATTGGGAGGCGGGAAAGTGTCTGAAATCAACAATCCGGCTTGTAGCGTGTTCCCTTCTTACGGAAGAGCATGGGCACAGGTTTCCAATACTCCGTTCCGTAAATACAAATGCCGTTCTTATGAAGGAGGTATTTCTACCCCTCTCATCGTGTCGTGGAAAAGCAATCTGAAGAATAAGAAAGGTGAATGGTGCCGTGTTCCCGGTTATCTGCCGGACATTATGCCGACTATTCTGGAAGCGACAGGAGCCGCCTATCCGGAAACTTATCACGGTGGAAACAAAATACATCCATTAGTAGGTAGCAGCCTTTTCCCTGCCATTCAGAAGAAAGCAGACTCTCTGCATGAATATATGTATTGGGAACATCAGAACAATAGAGCGATCCGCTGGGGAAACTGGAAAGCAATCCGCGACGAAAAAGGAAAAGAATGGGAATTGTACGATGTGGTTAAAGACCGTACCGAACGTAACAATCTGGCAGAACAGCACCCTGAAGTGCTTACCAAGTTAGTTGCCGAATGGGAGAAATGGGCGAATTCAAACTTTGTATTACCTAAACATCCGAAGAAATAAATAAAGGAGGAACACAAAATGAATAAATTACTAGTAAGTGCATCCGTAGCCTTGGGAGCTACCAGCCTGTCTTTCGCCCAGCAAACGGAAAAACCGAACTTCCTATTGTTCATAGCCGACGATTGTTCTCATTATGACTTGGGCTGTTATGGCAGTGTTGATTCGAAGACTCCGAATATCGACCATTTTGCCACACAGGGAGTACGCTTCACACAAGCCTATCAGGCTGTTCCGATGTCATCGCCTACCCGGCACAATCTATATACCGGTTTGTGGCCTGTACGCAGCGGAGCTTACCCCAATCATACTTGTGCCAATGAAGGAACATTGAGCGTTGTACATCATCTGCAACCATTGGGTTATAAAGTCGCGTTGATCGGGAAATCGCATATTGCCCCGAAATCAGTATTTCCTTTCGACCTTTATGTACCTCCTTTGAAAGGTGGGGACTTGAATTTTGAAGCAATCCAGAAATTTATTTCCGATTGCAAGGCGAAAGGCGAACCTTTCTGTCTGTTTGTAGCCTCCAATCAACCGCATACTCCCTGGAATAAGGGCGATGCCTCCCAATTTAATGCGGACAAACTGACGCTGCCTCCTATGTATGTAGATATTCCCCAGACTCGCGAGTTGTTTACCCATTATCTGGCAGAGATCAATTATATGGACCAGGAATTCGGCAATGTCCTTTCTATTTTAGATAAGGAAAAGATGACGGATAAATCAATTGTCGTATATTTGAGCGAACAAGGCAACAGCCTGCCTTTTGCCAAATGGACTTGTTATGATGCGGGGGTACACTCTGCCTGTATCGTTCGTTGGCCGGGAGTGGTTAAGCCGGGAAGCGTAAGTGACGCGTTGGTAGAATACGTAGATATTGTCCCTACTTTTGTCGATATAATAGGAGGAAAGCCGCAGGCGAAAGTGGATGGCGAAAGCTTTAAACCGGTATTGACAGGCAAGAAGAAAGCACACAAGAAATATTCTTTCTCCCTTCAGACCACGAGAGGCATCAATGCAGGATCGCCTTATTATGGCATCCGTTCGGTATACGACGGCCGATACAGATATATTGTCAATCTCACCCCGGAAGCTACTTTCCAGAATGTTGAAACAAAATCTCCTTTGTTTAAAGAGTGGAAAAGTCTGGCGGAAACGGATAGTCATGCAAAAGCGATGACGACTAAATACCAGCATCGTCCTGCTATCGAATTGTATGATGTGAAGAACGACCCGTATTGTATGAAGAATCTGGCGGAGGACGCGAAACAAGCTTCTACCATCAGCCGCTTGGATAAAGAGTTGAAACGCTGGATGAAGGATTGTGGAGACGAAGGACAACCTACCGAGATGCGTGCCTTCGAACACATGCCGGGAAAGAGAAAATAAGCCGTCACACATCAAACGAATAAAACACAGAATGTAATTTATAAATCGTATATCATGAAAAAAGAATTTTTTGGTTTGCTTTGTGGATGTACTCTGCTTCCGGCATTTCTTCATGCGCAGACAGAGCGTCCTAATATTGTGATTGTATTGGCCGACGATTTGGGTTGGGGAGATGTAGGGTTTCATGGTAGTGAAATCAAGACTCCCTGTCTGGATGCTTTGGTGGGTGAAGGAGTGGAACTCGAACGCTTTTACACTTCTCCCATCAGTACGCCTACCCGTGCGGGACTGATGACGGGACGTTACCCGAACCGGTTTGGTGTCCGTTCGGCTGTTATTCCGCCCTGGCGTGAGGACGGACTGGATGAGAATGAAGAAACGATGGCCGATATGCTGGCACGTAACGGATATAAGAACAGAGCTATTATTGGTAAATGGCATTTGGGGCATACCAAGAAAGTGCATTATCCGATGAATAGGGGCTTTTCGCATTTCTATGGTCATCTGAACGGTGCGATAGATTATTTCGACCTGACGCGTGAAGGTGAACTGGACTGGCACAACGACTGGGAAACCTGCCACGACAAAGGATATTCTACCGAATTGATAACCAAAGAAGCCATCCGCTGTATCGATGCATACGAGAAAGAAGGTCCGTTTATGTTGTATGTGGCCTATAACGCACCTCATACCCCTTTGCAGGCACAGGAAAAAGATATAAAACTCTATACTGACAATTTCGACAGCCTGACACCGAAAGAACAGAAGAAAGTGACTTATAGTGCAATGGTTTCCTGTATGGACAGGGGAATCGGTGCTATTGTAGATGCCTTGAAGAAGAAAGGAATTATGGACAACACTTTCTTTATCTTCTTTAGTGATAACGGCACTGCCGGTGTTCCGGGATCCTCATCAGGACCTTTGCGTGGACATAAATTCGACGAGTGGGATGGAGGGGTACATGCACCGGCTGTTCTTTATTGGAAGAAGGCAGAGAAACAATATAAGAACTTGAGTTCACAGGTGACAGGTTTTGTTGACCTTGTTCCCACATTGAAAGATTTGGTAGGAGATCACAGCCGTCCGAAACGTGAATATGACGGTATCAGCATCCTCCCTGTATTAAACGGTAAAAAGGCCTGTATCGACCGCGATTTTTATCTGGGACACGGAGCAGTAGTCAATAAAGACTATAAACTGATAAGAAAAGGTATGAAACCGGGACTGGATTTGAAACAGGACTTTCTGGTTGATTATAAAACAGATCCTTACGAAAAGAAAAATGCCAGCGCAGGAAACGAGAAAATTGTGAAAGCTTTGTATGAGGTTGCCCTGAAATATGACACGATCACTCCTTGTATACCGGAAGTACCTTACGGTAAAGGTCGTGACGGATTCAAAGCTCCTAAAGAATGGAAAGTAGTGCGTTGAATCTGTTAACCCTATGAATTGAAAATAATACAAGATGGAAAAATCAATGATTAGTTTATGCCTCCTAGGCGGATTGGCGATAGGAAACGGGTTTGCCCAAACTCCTTCGAAGCCTAATATATTATTAATCATAGCCGATGACTGCTCCTATTACGATATAGGCTGTTTCGGAGCAGTCAACAACAAGACTCCCCATATAGACGCATTGGCTCGACAGGGGATAAAGTTCAACAGTGCGTATAATTCTGTTTCGATGAGTACGCCTACCCGGCATTGTGTTTATACAGGTATGTATCCGATGCATCATGGCGGTTATGCCAACCATAGCTCGGTCAATGCCGATGTAAAATCTCTTCCCACTTATCTGGGAAATTTGGGTTATCGGGTTGGATTGGCCGGGAAGTGGCATATCAAACCTTTGGCTAACTTCCCATTCGAAGATGTACCGGGATTCCCCAAAGGATGTACAAGCCCAAACACTGACTATCATACCAAAGGTATCGAGAAGTTTATGGAACGTGATGCTTCCCAACCTTTCTGCCTTGTCTTGGCTTCTATTAATTCGCATGCTCCCTGGACAGGTGGTGACGCTTCCGTCTTTGACCGGAAGAAACTTCAGTTGCCACCACAGTTTGTCGACACGGAAGTGACGCGTGAATACTATGCCAGATATTTGGCGGAAGTCGGCTTGCTCGATCAGCAGGTGGGTGACGCTATGCAGATTCTGAAAGAAAAGAATCTGCTGCAGAACACTCTTGTCATTTTCATATCCGAGCAAGGTACGCAATTTGCCGGAGCCAAATGGACCAATTGGAGTGCCGGTGTCAAGTCGGCGATGGTGGCTTCTTGGCCGGGTGTCATTAAACCCGGTACGGAGACTTCCGCTATTGTGCAATATGAAGACCTTCTTCCTACATTTATCGATGTTGCAGGCGGAAAGGTGCCTGACGTAATAGATGGAAAGAGTCTGGTAGATGTATTTCAAGGGAAAACAAAGACACACCATAAGTATGCTTATCATGTTCACAACAATGTTCCGGAAGGTCCGGCATATCCAATCCGTTCTATTTCAGACGGACGCTATCGTCTAATCTGGAACTTGACTCCGGAGGAAACATACGTAGAAAAGCATATTGAAAAGGCAGAATGGTATCTCTCGTGGAAAGCACAGGACACGGATCAGGCACATAAAATCATGAATCGCTATAAGAATCGTCCCGAGTTCGAACTATATGATATCAAGAAAGATCCGTTCGAAATGAATAATCTGGCGGATGTGAAGAAATATAGTAAGAAGAAGGCAGAACTGACGATGGAACTGCAAAAATGGATGAAACAGCAAAATGATACCGGAGCTGATAAAGACCGGCCGCGTGCTCCTAAGAATAAGCAGAAGAAAGCAGCTAATGTATAATATTCGTAATGCTACCGCTTGTTGCTCTCTGAAAGAGATTTGGTTCTTCGTCAAATTTGGTGGTAATCTCTTTTTTATTTCAACTGTCTTCTTCTTTCTTAATCCTATTAAAAGTTGTAGATATGTTTGCTTTTTAGTAACTTTAAAGACACCACATCATTAAGAGTTACAATGCAACAAGTCATATCTACAACGTACAAATATACATCAAAAAAAGAAAATGCTCCTACAAATAGGGGATTATTCCATGATTTCAGATTCAGTCTTGGCTACGATAATCTGCAACAAGATGGTATCTCTGAAGCTGTTGGCTCATTGACGGTCTTTCTACATACGGCTGGCAAAGGGGCTTCCTGTCCTTATTGCGGACATTTCAGTCACCGATTGCACAGTTACTACTCCCGTCATATTGAGGATCTTGAAGTTTACGGTCATACTTTGGAGTTAGTCATCAAGGTTGGCAAATATTATTGTGACAATGTTTCTTGTCCACAAAAAATATTCTGCGAACCGTTGTCTTTTCTGGCTCGTCGGTATGGTAGACGGAGCTATCTTGTTGAGGAACGCATCAGATCGATAAGTTTGGAACTTACTTCCCGAAAGGCCTCTTCTCTTTTGCAACTGTTCCATATAACAGCCAGTAGTTCTTCCTGCTTACGCATCCTACAACAGTGCGGACAACACAATCCTATGCATAATAAAAGTATTTATGTAGGTATTGATGATTTTGCCTATAAAAAAGGTAAGGATTATATGAGTGTGGTCGTAGACCAGATGACACACATACCTATTGCTTTGTTAGAGGATAGAAACGGAGAAGCACTTGATAACTGGCTCATCCGGAATCCTCAAATACAATATATAACGAGAGACCGTGGAAGATGTTTCACAGAGGCTATAAACAGAATAATTCCTGGTGTTACACAAATCTGCGACCGATTCCATCTAATCAAGAATATGACGGACACGATGATACCGGAAATAGAGAAAATAATCCGTCAGACCAAGAAAAAGCTCAAATACGAATATCCTGACAGAGACACGGCTTCTTCGTTAATTCTTCAGGACATATTTAACATGGGAGATGTCCGACACAGAGAAAAATTGAAGATATACAGGGAAAGCTTGAACTTAAAAATGCAGGGGATGACCATTGAGCAGACAGCCACACATTTGGGTAAGAAAAGTCGCTACATTTATAAGATTATTCACAACAGAAGAATAGGGGCATACTTGAATGAGCAACAGAAGACAGCTCTTAAATATGTATCCGAACTGGCTACAATCATTAGTGCGGGCTGTATTACTCGAAAAATATTGGCACAAAAAATGGGGAGTAAAATCAGTGGCGCACTTATTGGAAGGATAACATCCAGCTTGCGAAAAAGGTATCAACAAAAGAGGAAGGAAGTCAAGGAGCATAATGAGAGCATTGAAAACAGAAGTAAAATACAGAGAGTTTCACAGAATCAGATACGCAAATACATTCTAAAGGGAGAATCGGATAATCCTAAACTAGCGGAACTGTATAAGTCCTCACCGCAGATTAAAGAACTTTTAAGCGTGTGTCAGAATTTCAGAGATATGATTAATGGGAACACTTATGATAAGGATATTAGAAAGTGGATTGAAAAAGCGAAGGCAACACGGAATATGGCACTGACGAACTTTGCATATGGTATTGAAAAAGACTGGGAGGCAGTACAGGCAGCTATTGATATCCCCTTCAGTAACGGATTACTGGAGGGGACAGTGAATAAAATTAAAGCGGTAAAAAGACAGATGTACAATAGGGCAGGAATTAAACTACTGAGAGCGAAGATTATTTATTCACAATAGAAGAAGTACCACCAAATTTGACGAAGAACCAAAAATCTTTTCTAGTAGAGAGATTGAATAAGTATCCCCGGAAAAGTTGGTTGTCTGTAATATTCACAGTATATTTGTATCGTAATAATCGCCCTACAAACACATGCAGGACAAATAAATGAAGTAATGAGAATAACACTGGTAAGAGACGATGGCAAGGTGAACACTATGCGTACGTTGAGAATTGAACAGCTCGTGGAGCAAATGAAAGTGGAAACTAAAACACAGCCCGTCTCAAAAATGAGAGAAGTCCTGCCTTTTATGCTTCCGGGTGATAAAAATGACTATGTACAGAAAGTACCGAAGCTGATACCTGCAGCCGCCTTTTTTCGCAAAGGTGGTATCACGACGATGAGTGAATACAACGGAATTGTGATGATTCAGGTCAACAACTTGTCCGGACACATGGAGGCGGATGAGGTGAAAGAACGGGTAAAGGAGCTTCCGCAGACTTACTTAGCTTTCACCGGTTCTTCCGGAAAGTCTGTGAAAGTATGGGTGCGCTTTACTTATCCCAATGATCGTTTGCCGACAACTAGTGAAGAAGCGGAGCTTTTTCATGCGCATGCCTATCGGTTGGCAGTGAAATTTTATCAGCCACAACTCCCTTATGATATTGAACTGAAAGTACCTTCGTTGGAGCAATATTGTCGTTTAACTTTTGACCCGCACTTGTATTTTAATCCCGAAGCAATGCCTATTTATATGAAGCAGCCTGCGGCTATGCCGGGTGAGGTGACTTATCGCGAACGGGTGCAAACGGAAACTTCGCCGTTGCAACGGCTTGCGCCGGGATATGAAAAATGTAATGCGCTTTCTGTCCTTTTCGAAGCTGCTTTTGCACGTGCGTTGGATGAAGAGACTGATTATCAACCGGAAGGAGACAAACAATCGCTATTGATTAACCTCGCAGGACATTGTTTCCGTGCCGGTATTCCGGAGGAAGATACAGTGCGATGGTCTCGCGCTCATTATCGCTTGCCGAAGGACGATACATTGGTTCGGGGAACCGTGCGGAATGTATACCGCACTTGTGAGGGATTTGCGAGTAAAAGTAGTCTGTTGCCGGAACAATTATTTGTCATGCAGATGGATGAGTTTATGAAACGGCGTTATGATTTTCGTTTCAACCAGTTGACATCACAAGTGGAATGTCGCGAACGGAACAGTTTTAATTTTTATTTTCATCCGGTGGATAAACGGTTGATGGCAAGTATTGCAATGAATGCACATTATGAAGGGCTTAAGCTGTGGGATAAAGACGTGGTACGTTACCTGAATTCGGATCATGTGCCGGTTTATCAGCCTATCGAGGAATTTCTTTATGACCTTCCTCATTGGGATGGTAAGGACCATATCGGCGATCTTGCCAAGCGAGTTCCTTGCGATCATCCTCATTGGGCGCAATTGTTTCGTCGTTGGTTTCTTAGTATGATAGCGCATTGGCGTGGAATGGGAAAGAATCATGCAAATAGCACTTCTCCTATATTGATAGGTCCACAGGCTTATCGTAAGTCTACATTTTGCCGGTTGATTTTGCCTCCATGCTTGCAGGCTTATTATACGGATAGCATTGATTTCAGCCGGAAGCGGGATGCCGAGTTATACTTGAATCGCTTTTTATTGATTAATATGGATGAGTTCGATCAGATTGGCATCAATCAGCAGTCTTTCCTCAAGCATATTCTGCAAAAGCCCGTTGTCAACACACGACGTCCGAATGCTTCGGCTGTGGAGGAATTGCGTCGGTATGCCTCTTTTATAGGAACGAGTAATCATAAAGATTTGCTGACGGATACTTCCGGTAGTCGCCGTTTTATCGGTGTTGAGGTGACTGGAGTGATTGATGTGGTCCGCCCTATTGATTATGAACAATTGTATGCGCAGGCAATGGCACTGCTGCGTAGTAATGAACGCTACTGGTTTGATGAGAAGGAAGAGGCTATTATGACGGAGGCGAACCGGGAGTTTGAGCAGTCGCCGGCAATCGAGCAGTTGTTCCAGGTGTATTACCGGGTAGCGGAAGAGGAAGAAGAGGGAGAATGGTTACTTGCTGCAGATATACTTCAGCGGATACAAAAGGCAAGTAAAATGAAGATTTCTTCCGGACAGGTTAATTATTTCGGGCGTATTTTGCAAAAGCTGGGAGTAAAGTCATTCAGGAAAACACGCGGAGTTTATTATCATGTGGTGGCTGTTGGGTAAGGGCGATGATGAAATAATGCATGAGATGTGCATTTTATTATTTTATAATAATTATCTTTGCGTAATAACGTGAGATATATGAAGGCTATGATAAGAAATCCTTTTATAACAAGTGGATATGTGTCTGCTGATTATTTTTGTGACCGTCAGCAAGAAAGCGAACAGTTGGTACGCGAAGTGATGAATGGGAATAACCTAGCTCTTGTCTCTACCCGACGAATGGGAAAGACGGGGCTGATCCGTCATTGTTTTCAGTTTCCTGAAATTAAGCAGGGCTATTACACCTTCTTTATTGATATATATGATAGCCGGTCATTGCGCGACTTGGTATTTGCACTTAGTAAAGAGATTTTGGAAGTACTGAAACCTATAGGGAAGAAAGCTTTGCATGGTTTTTGGGAATGTGTGAAATCTTTGCAGGCCAGTATCTCTTTTGATGTGAATGGTATGCCTTCTTTGAATTTGGGATTAGGAGATATACAAGCTCCGGCTACTACGCTCGATGAAATCTTCCGGTATTTAGAGCAAGCGGATAAGCCTTGTTTGATTGCCATTGATGAATTTCAGCAGATTACCGGATATGCAGAGAAAAATGTAGAGGCTACTCTCCGGACTTATGTGCAGCATTGTAATAATGCGCGTTTCATTTTTGCCGGGAGCCAGCGGCATGTGATGGGGAATATGTTTTTGACGCCTTCCAGACCTTTTTATCAAAGTGTGTCAATGATGCATTTGGAAAGTATTCCTTTAGAAGAATACATTCGTTTTGCATGTATGCATTTCAAACGTGCAGGCAAAGAAATGGAAGAAAGTGCTGTTACCACAGTTTATCAACAGTTTGAAGGAGTCACATGGTATATACAAAAAGTATTGAATACACTTTATGATATGACCCCGGAGCACGGAGTCTGTAAAGTGGAAATGGTGTCAGAGGCTATTCGGCAGATTATTGATTCATTCAGATATACTTATTCGGAAATCCTTTTTCGTTTGCCGGAAAAGCAAAAGGAGTTACTGATTGCTATCACTAAAGAGG
>OODI01000733.1_pt1 | contig 14765 bp, 4 predicted proteins | sample 1671141 | NCBI WGS metagenome assembly OODI01 (sample SAMN06348126, study PRJEB24527) | human gut metagenome | biome: human gut; feature: ankylosing spondylitis patient; material: feces | host: Homo sapiens | place: China | collected 2015-10 | reverse complement strand
GCGACCACCGAGATCTACACTCTTTCCCTACACGACGCTCTTCCGATCTTATATGCAGCGAAGCGAATGGGATTAGGGGGAAGAGCCACAGACAAAAAGCCGCCCAGAAAGCATGACCGACGTTATCCTGAGCTTCTTGTTCCAGGGGAAAAGGTTCAGATAGATGTAAAAGAAGTACCGTATCATTGCCTTAGGAGTACATTAAAGCGTGATGGAAAGCATCTGTATCAATGGACAGCGATAGATGAATGTACAAGAATACGCTTCATATACGGCTTTGAAGAGCATACGCCCGAAAATACAGTAAAGTTCTTCAAAATGCTTCAAAAGGTATTTCCGTTTAAAATACAGACGATTCAAACAGACAATGGAACAGAGTTTACTTACAAATACATAAGTGATACCGAAGAATGTCCATTTGACAAAGCATTAAAAGAAGCGGGAATAGAGCATAAGCTTATTCCACCAAGAACGCCTTGGCATAATGGCAAGGTTGAACGAAGTCACAGAAATGATCAGAGATATTTTTATGATTGGGAGCATTTTAGAAGTCTTGAGGAATTTAATGATAAACTGCATAAACATCTTTTATGGAGTAATAGAAAATCCATGAGAACACTTGGAAGAAAAAGTCCTGTTCAGCTTTTGAAAGAGAAGCTGAAGGCGTGATCGCCGTTTTATGAAATCCTTTTTCGTTCCGCTACGCTCCACTTCAAAGGATTTCATAAAACATTGTACCTTATCTCTGGCATCTTTTCATCCAATGGGTCACATCTATTGACAACACAGAATTGCAGGCTTTTTTTCCCATTTGTATATAAAAAGCGGAGGTCTGTCACCTCCGCCTTTAACTTTGAATCCACTGGGTTCAAAGTTGATTATTCAATTCCTTGCTTCTTATCCTTTCTCTTAGCCTTATCCTTCGCAGTTCTCGGCTTTTTAGTAAGTCGAGCCGCATCACGCTTCATCTTAGCCCTCTCAAAGTAACAGGTCTTTTCACGCTTCGGGGCATTCTTCTTTGCTTCGATAGCAGCCTGATTCAACTCATCGGTCAGGACTTTCAGCCTTTGCTCCTTAGTATCAAGCTCCTTCTGCTGAGGGAACGGCTCTGCTACGATCTTTTGGGCTTCCTCATGGTCAAGCCTGAGTTTTGCAAGGTCAGTCTGAGTATGCTCAATTCTGCTGTCAATGTTGTATAAGGCGGCTTCAAGTCGGTTCAGATTATGGGTAAAACTCTCAATCAGCTTCGTAGTATGCGAAGTGGCACCTTTAAGGCAAGCCGACATACCACCGCCCATCATATTGCTGTTGACTGTAACAGTCAGGTCAAAACCTTGGAACGAACCGACCTTAACAGGCGTATCGGCATACTTTATAGCCAGTACAGCATCTTCAAGAGCCTTAGCTGCTTCTTTCCTGTCGGTGTATTTTGTCTCACCAACGGTGATCTTGAATACGGGCAGTTTTCTCTCAGGATCAATTGGAAGCTTGCGGAGTGCTTCACGGTCTGTATGGAGATCAGTAAGTATCGCAGTAAGTTTCTGTTCCTGTTCAGGGAACAGAGCGATCTTGTCCTCCATTTCAAATACCGTGTTGCGGTGTTCCGCAGCAAGTACCCTCAGTTCTTTCACTTCATTTTCAAGCATCAGCTTTTCTTTGATACGCTCATCGCCTGTGCAGAGAGCCTTGATTTCGGAATAAGTGAGTGCCTGCTGGTCCACATCTTCGCACTTTCTCGCAGGAGTTTTGCTCGTCATGATCTGAGAGATAAATTTCTGCTTGTTCTCCAAAGTCTGATAGGAATAAGCATCAAATGTGCCTTTGGTAACATAGCGGAAGATCTGCACCTGTTTGTTTTCATTGCCTTGACGGATAATTCTTCCGGCGCGCTGTTCAAGGTCAGCCGGTCTCCACGGAATATCGAGGTCATGGACTGCGATCAGCTTCTTCTGGACATTCGTACCCGTACCCATTTTTGCCGTAGAACCGAGCAAAACACGAATCTCACCATTACGGACTTTATCAAAAAGATTGGATTTCTGCTGTTCAGTTTTCGCATCGTGAATGTATGCAATTTCCTCCGCAGGGATACCCCTTGCGATCAGCTTGTCACGAATATCGTCATAAACACAAAAATCGCATTCTTCCTCCAATGATTCAACCTCAGCAATAGATTTCTTATCTTTAGCATCGTCGGCATCTTCGCTCTCGACCTCTGCTTCCCCTGCTGCCTTATGCGGAACGCCCAAATCACAGAAGATGATCTGCGTAAGCTTGTCCTCAGCCGTTTCAGCGTGGATACGGGCTACATTCTCAACACTGCGGTTGAGCTTTGTTTCGGGGTTATCTTCAAATGACGGATCAATCAGACGAGGATCAAGACCAAGCTTCCTACCGTCCGACGTGATCTTGAGCATATTGTCGATCGTGGGATCAACATTGCCTGCATTGATAGCATCAGCTCTGTCGGCAAGCTCTTGAACAAGCTCCTGCTGGAACGGAGTGGCTTCGACTTGAACCACCTGATATTCACAGTCAGGCACATCAAGTTTCAGCGTATCCGCAGTACGAATGTCAGCGACCTGCTTAAACATACTCATCAGTTCGGGCAGACCTGTATAATTGGCGATACGGGTACGCTCCTTGAAGCCATTGCCCGCAGGCTTTAACTCCCAATCGGTTTTCTGGTCTCCAAAGACTGCTACCCAGTTGTCAAAGTGCTGTAATCCGTGATTGTTCAGGAAGTCATACTCCAAATACCGCATCATGGTGTGAAGCTCTGTAATGCTGTTACTGAGAGGCGTTCCAGTGGCAAAAACCACGCCTTTGCCGCCAGTCTTTTCATCGAGATAACGGCATTTGAGGAACAAATCAAGTGCTTTTTGCGAAGCAGAATTGGAAATTCCGGCTACATTCTGCAATTTTGTTGCCACGAACAAATTCTTGAATTCATGTACTTCATCGACGAAAAGCCTGTCAATACCGAGCTGTTCAAAGGTAAGCGTATCGTCCTGATTAGCCTTTTCGAGCTTATCAAGCTGCTTTTGCAGACTTTTACGGGTACGCTCCATAGCCTTGATCTGAAACTTAGAGCCTTCGCTCTTTTTAAGCTCCTCGATACCACGGAGAATATCATCGATCTGGCTCTGGATCGTCATGACCTGTCTTTCCTTAGAAACAGGGATTTTACCGAGCTGAGAATGACCGATAATAACTGCATCGTAGTTTCCGGTAGCTATCTTAGCAAATAACTGCTGTCGGTTCGCTTTCTGAAAGTCCTTCTTTGTTGCAACAAGAATGTTTGCACCCGGATAGAGCTTCTGAAAATCGTCACCGATCTGCTCCGTCAGATGATTCGGCACGGCAAACAGGCTCTTAGTACACAAACCTAATCGCTTGCTTTCCATCGCCGTTGCGATCATTTCAAAGGTTTTGCCCGCACCCACGCAGTGTGCAAACAGCGTATTACCGCCAAACATCGCATGAGCGATTGCGTTCTTTTGATGGTCGTGGAGCTTAATATCCGAAGTCATCATCGGGAAGGAAAGAGCCGAGCCATCGAACTCACGGGGACGGATACTGTTGAAAAGTTCGTTATACTTCTCTACGATAGCTTCACGGCGTTGCGGATCTTTGAATATCCACGCCTTGAAAGCTTTGCGAATATCATCGGCTTTACGCTGTACGACACGGGTAGCATCTATATCCACTACACGCTTTTCCTTTGTATCGCCCAAGCCGTCCGGAACCTCGATAGTCTTATATACCTTCGGCTCTTGCAGATTCAACAGATGTTCAAAAATGTCATAAGCGTTCATCTTGTGAGTGCCGTACTTTTGTGTCGCAAGCACCGACCTGTCGGAAGATTTGTTGCTGACATGGAAAGAGATAGCGTGTACGGAGTATTCCACTCCCACGATAGCAGACTTGTTCCAACGGGCGGACGGACTGTCACTCCGCTGATACGCTGGTGTCTGCAGCAGCTCATACATGAACTGTTCGTAATACTTCGGATCAAGCCAAGCTGCACCGAGCTTAATATCAATATCTCCTGCTTTCAGCGGTTCGGGCATAGCCTGTTTCAGTGCCGATACGTTGATATTGAAATCAGGATCGTACTCAGCGATCTCCTCAGCTTCACGAAGTTTCTTGCGAATATCGCCCGAAAGGTACTCCGAAGCCGTCTGATAACCGTTCTCCGTATGGGGTATCTTGAAAATCGCCCCTGTCAGGTCACGCTTCAGTTCGTCCTCCGTCATACTCGTCAATCCACTCATGTACGAAAAGTCAACCCTTGCCTTTTCCGCAACGGAGAGCGTGAGTGCTTCAAGTGCCGTGTCTACATGATTGACCGCTTTTGGCGGAACGATCGTTCTCTTTGTGAAAATATCGGACTTTGCAAGGAGTTTTGTCTTATCATAGCTCTTTTCAAGTCCTGCCACAAGATTATATGACACATCTTCGCTGAAATACCGCTTATTCGTCTGAGAATGAATAATACCGTACTTCTTGTAAAAATCATCATACGCCACATTAAGTTTCGTCTGCAAATCCTTGATAACGCTGTCCGGCTTGTCAAGTTCCATTGCTTCAATCAGCTCACGGGTGAGGTCACGAAGTTCAATAAATGCCTTGAAACGCTTGTGCTGTGCTGTTCCCCTATCGAAACGGAACTCGCAGGCAGCGTTATTTTTCTTGAAGAAAACTTGATCGTCAGACATGAAAAAGCTGTAATTACGCAGATTAGACGGAATCTGCACCTGAACGCCGTCAGCGGTCTTTGCATACACATCTCTGCCATGCTCATGACTGATCTCCGTCGAGAGTTTGCCGACTGCTTCATGGAGTGCCGATTTCAGGTCAAAGCCGTCCTCGGCAACAACCATTGTACCACTGCCATAGAGCTTATTGCCCTCGACAACCGTACCAAGTACCATATCAGGGTGCTGTTCAAAATATTTGTTGATCGGCAGACCGTCAGCCGTTTCACCAATATGTACCCAATCGGGAATATCGGACATTTCGGCAAGTGACTTGCCTTCGTGCTTTTTCAGGAAGATAATGTCCGTAGTGACTTCCGTGCCTGTATTGTCCTTGAAAGCACCATTCTTACCGCCCGGAAGTCTGATCGCACCGATGAAGTCAGCCTTGTCAGCCAACATTTGCCTTGTAGTCTCGTCACGCTTGTCAAGTGTGCCTGCCGAGGTCACAAATGCCATGACACCGCCGTCTTTGAGCTTTGAGAGAGCTTCTGCAAAGAAATAGTCATGCAGTTTCGTGGTATCATGGACGGTATCACGGAAACCAAGCTCACCGAACGGAACATTACCGACAGCCACATCAAAGCTGCCATTTTGAAAATGGTTCTTTTCAAAGCCCTGAATCGAAATATCTGCATCGGGATAGAGTGCATGAGCGATTCTGCCCGACAACGAGTCGATCTCTACGCCGTAGAGCTGAGAATTAGCTTGCATAACTTCAGGCATACGTCCGAAAAAGTTTCCAATACCCATTGCTGGCTCTAATATGTTGCCGCCGTCAAAGCCAAAATTGCCGAGAGCTTCAAAAATTCCGTCGATAACTGTCGGGCTAGTGTAAAACGCATCATTTACCGTTGAACGTGCCTGAGCATATTCCTGCGGAGTCAGCAACTCGGAAAGCTCCTTATACTCTGTGGCCCACTTCTCATCGTTCTTATCAAAAGCCTTAGCCAAAGCACCCCAGCCTACATATTTCGACAAGATTTCTTTTTCCTCAGCCGTTGCAGGACGCTTTTCCGCTTCAAGCGTTTTCAGCGTTCTGATCGCATCGACATTGGCTCTGAACTTCATCTTAGCACCGCCGTCACCGAGGTTATCATCGGTGATCGTGAAGTTATCGCCCTTATCGGGAGTTGGTGCAGGCGTGGTGCTTTCTTCTGCAACAGGTTCATCAGAACTGACAACCTCTGCTGTAATAGTCTCACGCTCCGGCTCTTTGGTACGCTCCAAGCCGTCAATAAAATGGAATGACATGAGCATATCGCCGTTGTCGAGCCGAGAGGTCAGCTCGCCGCCGTCGAAAGTCCAGTTCTTTGCACGGTCAAATTCCATGTGAATATCCTTGCCCGCAGGCTCTCCGTTTTCATCGAGCTTTCGGGAAGTAAAATCAACGGTGCTTACACCCGTAACGATTCTGCGTTCTCCTACGCTCTCAGGACGGAGATGATCACTGATCTCAAACATCATGCCCGGCATGATAGTCCTTTTGAGCTGAGACAGGTTCTTTACATCGGGAATATCGGGCTTTTCTGTTTCGGGTGTAACATCAGCAACAGGCTCAGGTTTCATATGTGCAGGCTGCTCCTTTTCAGGATCATTTCTGCCGATATACTCATACATTCCGCTGTTCAGAAGCTTATCATAGGAGATATTCTCCGTAATAACAAAGCCGCCGCTTTCTCTTGAGACAGTGCAATCGTCCGTATAGAACGGCAACGCACCTGTCAGCGATACAACCTCAGAAACCTCGCCAGTAATCTTGTGACGAAATTGGTCACCGACTTCCACAGTATCGTGTGAGGTATGTTCTTCAGCAGATTGCTCCGCTTTGAGTGTCGCCCTCTCTGCTTTCTGTTCAGCCGAAAGATAGGTATCGTCCTTGAGCCGTGCTTCGGTCATTGTCGCAACATTGTACCACGAATGACGGAACTTCTCACCATTCTCAAAGTTGAAAGTAATACCCTGAGAATTGTAGTCCACAAGCGAGATTTTCCCCTCACCGCTATGACCGCCCGTGCCGTACTCCTTTTTCAAAAAATCAGCCAACTGCTGTACAGTCGGGTGCTGTTCCTCATAGAAGTCCTGCACACGGAGCTTACCGTGAACGAATCCCGTTCCACGGTCGATCTCAGCCGCTAAGGCTTCATAGACTTGAACACCGTCAACTACCGGACCTTTGGAAAACTCGGATTTGGATTTTTCCTTTTCAGTATTTGAAGCCGTCAGCGGTTCGGAATCGCCAAATAAAGAAAGCTGTTCGCCCTCAATATCGGGATTCTCCCAAAACGGCACATCATCTTGCTCATTTCGCTGAATTTCGTCAATGACTGTTTCATCGGTAAAAAGAGGCTTATCAATGTCCGCAGTATCCTGGGCAGGAGTCTCTACCGCAGAAGCATCGCTCATAAGCTCTACCGCCTGCTCGACCTTGCTTGTATGCCTATCTATAACCTCATCGGGAACAGAAACAAGGTCAGAAAAATCAAGTCCTGTCAGACCGTTTTCGATCATATCCTCAATACTGTCAAACTGCTCCGTATCGAACACTTCACCGTCAAATTCGTGAGTGATCTTGAAGTTCACAAGGTCAGCCGTCACCTGAATGGGCAACTCATCGTCCGTCAGCGTAGTAAACGCAAGACCGATGTTATGCAGATTGGAAAAATCAGCACCGTTACGGTATTCCGCTTCACAAAAATCGTTGATAAGCCACTTTGCCTTATCAAGCGGAATTTCAAAGGTACGCTGGAAGTCCATGATCTCCACAGGCTTATCAGGATTATGTTCGAGCATTGCCGTTTGCAGGAGTTTCGGAAAAGTAGACAACTCACGATACGGCTCGATCTCCATTTTATCGCCACGGTTATAGATACCGCAAACAGGTTCTCCGCCATAAAAAAGCTCTCCAGCCTTATCGCCGTCAGCGATAGCCAGTTTCCAAGTGCCGTTCTCTGTCTCCGTCGATTCGCAGTCCGTGCCGAAAAATTTATCGACTACCTGTTGCAAAGTTTGGAGCTTTTCCTCAGCGACAGTAATATCATCATAACTGCGGATAGGGTGCTGTGCCTTGAAATCATCGAAAATACGCTGTTCCTCAGCCGTCAGCTCAGAATGGGCTTCAAGGAAAGGGACAAACACATCAAGTGTGTGCTTCGCTCTTTCCTGATACTCCGGCTGATTGAACGGGTGCTGCGTATAACCGAGAATACCCTCATTGTGGGCACGGATATGGTCGATCAGCGAACCGCCGCCCGTGCCTTTGCCGTCACCAATATCAAAGCGACCCTCATAGCTGAACTCCTCACCGCCTATGACAGCAGTGATCGTGAAGTCTGTTTTTTTATACCAGCCAGCTTTCAGATCGGGGATATTACGTTCCGAGTGCTGTTTTTCATCGAGGTATTCGAGGACAGCATTTCCAAGGGCAAAACTGCAATCAGGGTGTGCAAGAGCAAAATCGTGAACGATGTCGCTTTCGCTGACCCATTCATCACCGTCACCCTTTCCGAAATGGAATGTAAGGCTGTCAGGCTGCTTTTCGGGCTGTTCAGGCTCAAAGGTTACGTTATACTTGTGCTTTGCAATGCAAGCAAACGCCTTTTCTGTCTGCTCCTCATCACCGAGAACATCAAACAGGGCTTTCTTAATACGGTTGAGCTTAGGCTGATTGTCGCCGTTCTCCCAGCCGTGGAGTGCTGCACCGTCAAATGCAGTGATAAGTTCCTTTACGGTATCATCGGATATATCGGGAATATCATCTTTGATATAATCCAGAACAGCCCAATATGCCAAGTCATCAAATTCCTCGTGGATACGGTCAATGAAAGCCTGTCCGATCTCCTCAAAAGAAACAAAACGCTCCATACCGCTGAAACTGCAATGATATCCGTCCTCAGTCTTTTCTGTATGGAGAGCGTGACGGAGGTTTTCAGCATAATAATAAGTACGGTCTGAGATCTCACCCTGTTCAAAGATAAACTCAATATCTGCGGTTGTGCCGCCCCCTAACAGTCCGAGAGCAAGCTCACGGCGAATATTCTCACCGTCATGAAAACGCTGGGCAAGGTCATAGAGTGCAGACTCACTCAGGTTATATCCGAAAGTCGCCTTGTCGCTGGGCTTGTGTTTATCAAGATAACCGCTACTAAACAGAGGATACGCCATATCTTCCCATTCGTCGCTTGACAGAGTACGCTCCGCAAGGAATTTTGCAAGGTCAGCCTGTTGAAACAGCACTTCTTCCTCAGTGGGAACTTTGCTTGCGTTCTCACGGTCAGTGACCGCCTGCTTGTGAGCAGTCAGAAAGTCTGCAACATCGGACTCCTGCAAAGCATTGTGCAGGATCTCATCATATGCCTGAATATCCTCCGCCGTGAATGTTTCGTCAATGCTGTCGATCTGTCCTTTCGTCACATCACCAACAAACATAGCGGTAATAGCCGCCCTCTGTTCATCGGAGAAATCGTGCTGCAAAAAGAAGTCAGAAAGCTCAATACTGCGGTCAAAACTCGACTTTGCTTCAAGCATATCATTGAGCTTGGAATGTTCGCCGTAACGCTCCGCAGGAGCTTGTGACAGATACGCATCAACAAGAGAGAGCATTTCACCGAACTGTGCTTCATCATACCGATTATCGAAAAAGTCAGCGAGATCGAGCTTTACATCTTCCACCGCAAGACGATGCACCACGGGAGAAAGTGCCACATTCTGCTCCATAGTCAGACCAAGGTCAGCCATATTGCGGAGCATACCGACCTCACGGACAGCGTTCTCCAATGCTCTATGGAAAGCAGGAGCGTTCTCCTTATAGACTGCAAATGCGACCTTGCCTTCACGGGAAACTGCATGATAGCTCACACTTGTCTCCAAAAACGGCTTGACTTCCTTGAACTGCTCAGGTGTGAGCTTGCTCATATAATAGCGAGTATCACGGTTTGCACAGTAATCACGGTTGCCGACTTCCTGTGCCTTATCAGGACTTGCAAACTGCTTACGCATATTCACAACTTCGTCCCTGATGTTGCGGACAGCAAAGAGGTCAGCGTGACTTACAGTCAGCGTACCCTTGCCGGACGGATAGACTCTGCCCGAAAACTGCATACCACGCTTTGCCATGATCTCAGCCATTTTCAGCACAAGGTCACGATCTGCGGAGAGATACTCCTTGTTTGAGATATAACGATACTCCGCACTACCGAAGATGTTTTTTTCGGGCGGAGAATAAGGTCTGTTGGATTTTGTAATATTGACATTACCGAGGATATTTCTCAGCCAGTCGGTGTCTTTATCATTTACCGCCATACGAACAGTACCGTTCATTTCATAGGCATAGTAATTGATGCCCGATCTTTCAAGTGTATCTCGCACACGCTGAAAGTCTGCAAGATGCATTGATATCAGCGACTTATCTCTGTTGTCTGTCGCATTATTCCACATTTTGTTGCCGTATGTAATAATGTCAGCCACGCTGTTAACCTCCTTTGTCTTAGTCTCTTGTTCTACTTCTATCTGTTTTGGAATATCCCTGAGCATATCGTTCCAGTCTTTATATATATCGGGAGTAACGATACGCTTCATATCGGGATACTGCTCCTGCAAACGCCGAGCAAATTTGTTACCTGCCGTATCGTTATCGGAGCATAAAAACACATTCTCAGGAGCGATATTATGACGGAGCATCGTATCAAGGACGATACTCGGCTTCACACCCATCATGGAAACAAGCCTGCAATTATCAAGCTCTTTGCTGTGCATTTGCAGATAGGAAAGCATATCTATTGCCGATTCAAAGAAAAAAGCCTTTTCGCCAGTGCCGCATACTACCTCAAATCCGTGACCGCCAGCCGAGCCTGTTGCAATGCCTTTGAATTTATGCTCCGTTGATGTGCCGACCTTTTCCGCACCGATGACTTTGCCCCGATCGTCATAATACTTGAAAAGTACATTGCCTGTCTTTTCTTCCTGAGAGATAATGCCTTTCTTCACAAGTGCGGAAAGCATATCATAGTCAAGCCCTCTGGTCTTGCACAGATACGCAAACACACGTCTGCAATTATCAGCTTCGGCAAGGGAAAGCTCTCTTGCCGTTTGCTGAACAGGTTTCGATTCGTATGTGCGGGACGGAGTATAGGTGCGGTCAATGAGTTCTCCGGTCAGAGCTTCAACAGCATCAATAAAGGACATATCCATATATTCTCGGAGTAAGCCGATATTATCGCCGCCCTTATTTTCGCTGAACCTGAACCATTGACCACGTTCTCCCGGACCGTTATCCTTGATATGCAGGCTGTCATGTTCCTTCCACACATACTCTTTGCCGACCTTTTTCAGGTCAAAGCCGTGAGACATGAGGAACTGAGGAAGATTGACGAGGTTCGCCCTTTCTTTCTGCTCATCAGTAATTCTCATCTGTTATTCCAGCCCCTGATCATTTCTCATTTTGGGTGTCTGCTGAGGTTTCTGCTGGCCTCGGCCGCTGATACGCTGGGCATCTCTCTGCATTTTGCCACGGGAAAAGAAAGCTTTTTTGGAATCCTTTTTTGCGACCGTGACCGCAGACTTCTCACCGCCGAACACAGCGGAATGTTCCACGCCCTTTGCGGTCAGCTCTGCCGACTTTTTCCGAGCCTGCCCCTCGCCCATACGCTGCGTAAAACGCTCCTGCTTTGGAAGTGACTTGAAAAAGTCCGGATTGACATACTCCACGGCTCTTTCGCCTTTGACAGCACTCTCGATCTGCTTGTATGCCTGAGCATTCGCCTTAGATACCGTGACCGCTACCGTGTCATTCTTGCGGACAACCGCAGAATACGGGATATTCTGCTTTTGCAGCTCTGCCACGATCTTCCGTGCAGTGCCGATAGGCTCAACACGGGTGTGCTTATCCTCCTTGCCAAGTGAAGCGTAGTATTCAGGGTTGATTGTCTCATACTTGCCCTTTTCGCCCTTACCGCCGTTCTCCTTTGCTGCTTCGGTATGTGCGATCTTTCCGATAGAAGCATACATCACATCATTCAGGGTTGGTACATCGGTCTTTGAAACGGTAATTCCGACCTTATCCTCACCCTTAGTAGCAGCGGAAAATTGTACGCCTGCCGACATAAGAGCCGACATGACCTCAACAGCCTGAATTTCCGTCATAGTCTCCACATGACGGTCATTTCGAGGCAATTCCTTGTAATAATCAGGGTTCACCTTGAAACCGCCGTCATCAGTCAAAACAGCATCACCCTTATCAAGCATATCCGACAGCCAGCTATCTACCTCGACTTCATCGTGCATATTGAGAAGCTCAAGCTGACTTTTCATTTTTGCAAGCTCCTCAACTGCATTATCTCTCATTTCCTGCGGAACAAATGGATTTTCTGCAAGGCTCTCCATAGACTTGATACCTTCCGCAAGCTCTGCCTTTGCCTTGTCAATGTCCTTCTTAGAGCCGTTGTTGATGATACCGTCGATCATGTTGTAATCATCTTCAAGCTGCATCTCCACATTGGCAAGGGGTTGAATATTCAATTGATCTGCAAGTTCAGCGACCTTAGTACGGTCAAGCGTTTCGACCTTCTGCGCCGCCTGAACAGCACTCTCAGCAAGTGTCGGCATATTAATATTGCCTTTCTGAACCATTTCACCGAGCTTATCTCCGGTCAGCTTCATAGAAGCATCGAGCTGATCATTGACCTGCTCCTCATAGTGTGTTTCAGGACGGGCAAGCTTCACGATCTTATCATCAAGTGCTGAAATACGCTCATTCACATCTTTGAGCTGTTCGGAGAGATTGTATTTGTCAACAACACTTGTTGCAGGATCATTATAAGTATCAAGGATCTTCTGCTTTTTCGCTTCAAGTGTTGCTTTTTTATCGCTCAGGCAATCAACAGTTGCACCATTCAACCTTGTCATTGCATCGGCAAAAGCTTCACGGCGTTCCATGTTAAAGCCGATAGAAAAGCTCTTGATCGTATCGTTCAGAGCGATAACACGGTTGAGCTTGTGTTCGATACGGTCACGCTTTACTGTAAATTTGTCGATCTTCTTCCACCCTTGGTCGATCTTCTGCTGTCGCTCAGGAATTTTCTCCTTACGGATAGCCTGAATACGCTTCTCGTTAAGGGCAATAACAGCACCGATACCCGGCAAATTGCCGATCGTAGCTTTCAGCATACGGTTGGTATCTTCGAGCTTATCAGCCTTTGCGGAAAGAGCTTCGATCTTCGCTTTGTTGCGGTCGATCTTATCTGTCTGATTGGCGATTTTTTCATCAAGAGAGTCGATACGGCTCTGATGATGTTCTGCCTTTGCGTTCAGCAGAGGAAGAAGTTTTCCCGACTTCTGAACGCTGGTTTCGTCCTGCTGCTGTTCCCGAGACTGAGCCTGTTTTCTTCTCAGTTCTTCCGCATCGACCACAGGCTGGTCGGCGGTTCTCTTATCGTCATTATCCTGTACTGGCATAGGCTACCTCACTTTGTGTGCTTCACGATGATGATAACCGCTGCGGTCACGGCGGTAACAACGGCACTTCCGATTACAATGATCTTCTTCATTGTCTGAACTTCCTTTCTCTTTCTTCGTTCTGAATGCTACGCTCCTGTTCGCCCTGCTGTCTGCGACGGGCGATCTCAGACAAGTGTTGATGTTTTTCTCTTGAAAAGTGCGAATGACTGTTGCGGCGAAAATAATCGTCAAACAGCTCATTCAAAGTCGGAACTGTATCCGCCGCACGCTGTTCAGGAACAGTAGGTGCTTTCGCTTTTTCCTTGATTTTCTCATGTTCCTGAATATCCGACATCGTTCTGCCGTTCACGGAGATCACACGGTCAAGTTCACGCTGAAGCGTGGGAGTATCACAGAGACAAAAATCCACATAGGTCTTGCATAGGGCAAGCTGGACCTCATCGGGACGGTTCTGCAACGCACCGATCGTTGTGTTCAATAGGTCTGCGACTTCGCCCAAAAGCCGATAATAACCGTCAGGTTCTCTGTATGCTTGCAATTCACGGAGCAATGCTTCATAGTTGCCGGACTCCGCTTTTGCGATAATATCCTCGACTTGTTCCTTGCAGCTGCCGTCATAGGTCAGCACCATTTCGGTTTCACCGTATCGGGCTGAAAAAGGAATACCGCTTTTGTCGAGGGCTACGCATATCTCCTGCGCCTTATCCGTTTCGATACGGATAAACTCCTTGTTGTTGATAGCGGAAATATCCTCACCGCAGATGTAAGGGAAATCTGTCACGGAGCGATCATCTCCCTGATGTGGTCGATCAGGTCGGTGTTTGTGCTGTCGGCATCGTACTCCATTGTGTACGCACCGCAGATATTCTCCTGAATACGGCGAGGGAGCGGTCTCAGCTCACGCACAGGAACACCGATCAGCTTGGCAACATTGCCAAGCTCTGAAACTGCAAGTGCTTTGTTCACAAGGTCATAGAAACGCTCTGTTTGCGAGCTGTCCATCATGTACTCATAAACGATAGTCTGCTGAGTATCGTAATCAAGGCTGCGGAGTGTCACAGGCAAAATGCCAGTTGATTTTGCAACCTCATCAAGCCCGATATATACCGAGCCTTTCTGCCACAGATCGTCCAGTGCTTCAAAGACTATCTTTTTGTCCTCATCATTTCTGATAGCAACAGTTTCAAAAACTGCCGTCATACTGTTTTTGATCTCATCATTCATAGCGGAAATGCTGTCCTCGGAGACACCGAGGATCTTTGCGACTTCCGCAAGCTGGTTGTTGTTCATAAAGAACACTCCTTTCTGGATTCAGCCCTGCAAGCGATTGACTTTTTCGGGGCGGTTTGTTATAATAGAGTAAATAAGTGATTGGGCGACTGCCCTTCAAATCGGAATTTGAGGGAGAAAGGTATAATGAGTATAGTTGTCAATATATATTATTCTGGTAAAAATGGTTCTGCACGAAAATTTGCAAAGGAGATGATTTCAAGCGGTACTGTTGATAGATCGGAAGAGCACACGTCTGAACTCCAGTCACATCACGATCTC
>OODI01000720.1_pt1 | contig 14901 bp, 10 predicted proteins | sample 1671141 | NCBI WGS metagenome assembly OODI01 (sample SAMN06348126, study PRJEB24527) | human gut metagenome | biome: human gut; feature: ankylosing spondylitis patient; material: feces | host: Homo sapiens | place: China | collected 2015-10 | reverse complement strand
TTGCAAAAATAATTTCGCTTGTTAAAGAATTATGCTTTTCTTTGTGACAAGAATATAATAATCTATTAAAATACACACACATGAGAGGTTTATTAAAAAATCTGGGCTTGATATTAGTCTTGGTAGGAGCTGTAATTTTAGTTTCATGCTCCTTTACCGGTAATGTTAACAACAATACCCTTTTAGGTACTTCAGCAGTTTTGATGGTACTGGGATTGATTTCATACATTATTATCAATAAGAAATTGGCAGACTAATCATCGGAAAAGAATCGAGTAGGAGGAAAACGAGGTAGTTTTCTTCCTACTTTCGTTTTCCGACCTCTCACACCACCGTACAAGCGGTTCCGCATACGGCGGTTTCGCAATCTATATGCATTTGCTTATAAAGATGAGATAACATTGGATACCCCGCTTTCCGAAGAGACTCGTCCTCAATCGCATTCTGAAGAAAAGCACGAGTACAACGCCAATACCCTTTCCGAGTATTTGCCCACTCCCAAGCCTTACCTTTCGGTATTCCACATTTCTGCAAATTTGCAAAACGAGTCTTCACTCTCTTCCAACATTTCCATATACACATACGTAAGCGTCTGCGATACCATTGGTCTAATGGAATCAGAAGACTCTTCATATCTGCATACTTGAAATACTCTATCCAACCTCTAAAGGTTTGCCAAAGTATCTCCTTACGCTGGGCATAACCCAGGCCGTTACTACGTCCGGTAAGAGATTTAACCTTACGCTTGAATTTCTCTTTTGTTTTCACCGGAACACACAGTCTACATTTGCCTTTCGTGAAATAGAAGGAATAGCCGAGGTATTGCAGGCCTCGTATATAACCTAATTCTGTCTTGTCTCGATTGACAATGAGATGCAGTTCCTTTTCAACAAATTCCGTTATGCTTGAGCATACGCGTTCAGCTGACCTCTTACTTTTGCATAGTATCAGGCTATCATCTGCATAACGAACAAAACGGTGTCCACGTCTCTCCAATTCCTTGTCAAGTTCGTTCAGCAGGATATTGCTGAGCAATGGACTCAAAGGACCACCTTGTGGTGTACCCTCCATACTTGGTTCATAATGCTTGCCTATCATTACTCCGCTGCTAAGATACTTGTGTATAAGCGAAATGACACGACCGTCTTTTATTGTCCTTGACAATATTCTCAGTAGGAAACTATGGTTTACAGTATCAAAGAATCCCGCAAGGTCTATGCATACAGCATATTTGTAGCCTTCGCTTGCATAACAGCACACTTGGAACAATGCTCCATGCGCATTACGTTTGGGGCGAAAGCCAAAACTGCTTTGGCTGAACTGGCGTTCATAGACAGGTGATAACACTTGGGCTATGGCTTGTTGTACCAAGCGGTCTACAACAGTTGGGATGCCTAAAAGGCGTTTCTTTCCATTATCCTTAGGTATCTCTACCCTACGCACCGGATTGGGGGTGTACCTGCCATTGCGTATCGACTCGATGAGTTCTGCCTTGTGTTCACGGAGATATGGAAGCAATTGCTTAAAATCCATCTTGTCAACGCCTCCCACTCCTTTGTTTCGTACCACTTGTAGATAGGCACGATTGAGATTCTCGGGAGAAAGAAGTTGACTCATTAAGTCATCTTTACTTGGTTGCACTGCTATCAAACTGCCGTCTTTCATGTCCATATAGGTCTGCACTCCCTCATAGCCTTCGGATTCTGTCCTATTATTTTGGGGGTAGCCAAGTGTACTTTCTATGACTCTTGTTTTATGCATTCTTTCCTATTTGGAGTTAGTTACGTGTTTATAGCTATTGCGATTCAGCCCTTCCCTAAAAAAAAAAAAAAAAATTAGGTACTATGGCTTCTGCTGACTTCTCACGGTAAGCTTTACTCCGTGTTTGGCAATCTAAACACATGCCCCACACGTCCGTGAGACCTCCCCGATTAAGAACATAATCTTTCACACTTATACCTGCTTGATTTACACCGAGTGTCCCGTATAGCTATAGGGCTTGGTCTTGTTATGCAGACTTACCCACACTCATATGCCTTAGTATCAAGTTTCTGTACGTCAGGTCAGTGCTTTGCCTAAGACTTCCTTCGGATTCCGCATCGCTACGGACACCCTTGCCGTTGGCTGTACGCTTGCCGCTATAAGGCTGCGTTGGGGACTTACACCCGTTAGATTATGCCCATGTCGGGCGAACATAAAAAGGGCGGTTACTTTTATAAAGTAACCGCCCTTTTTGTTTTGTGAAGAGCAAGAAGCTATTAAGCTTCCGGCTCCGGTGTAATCAGTTTGTATCCTTTTCCGTGGATATTGATGATTTCAATAGAAGGATCTTCTTTCAAATGCTTACGCAACTTCGTGATGTACACGTCCATACTACGGGCATTGAAATAGTTGTCATCAATCCAGATAGTCTTCAAAGCAAAGTCACGCTGCAGGATTTCATTAGCATGAGCACAGAGCAATCCCAATAGTTCAGACTCTTTCGTAGTCAGCTTCGTTTGCTTTTCAGGTGTAGACAAAATCTGTTTCTGTGTATCGAAAGTGAACATACCTATCTTGTAGATATTGCTCTCTTTGTTCTTCTTTCCACGTACACGTCTCAGGATAGCTTCAATTCTGAATGTCAACTCTTCCATACTGAATGGCTTGGTGATATAATCATCCGCACCAATCTTAAAGCCTTCCAGAATATCTTCTTTCAGTGTCTTTGCAGTCAAGAAGATGATAGGAATTTCGGCATTTGCAGCACGTACTTCCTGAGCCAATGTGAAACCATCTTTCTTTGGCATCATTACGTCAAACACACACAAGTCATATTTATTCTTCAGAAAAGCTTTGTATCCAGCTTCACCGTCGGGATATAACTCCGCAGAATAACCTTTTGCCTGTAAATATTCTCTTAAAAGCATGCCAAGATTTTCATCATCTTCGCACAATAAAATACGCAGTTTCTCGTCCATATCATTAATTTTTAAGTAAAGGTAATGCAATAATAAATTTAGTTCCAACGTTTAGTTCACTCTCTGCCCGGATGGTTCCCTTGTGATCTGTTATGATCTTCTTCACATAAGAAAGTCCTAATCCGAAGCCCTTCACATCGTGCAGATTACCTGTATGCACGCGGTAGAACTTTTCAAATATCTTTTTCAAATTTTCTTTCTTAATACCTATTCCGTTATCCTGAATAGAAATCATCAGCTTGCCCGGTTCATTCCAGGTCTTCACTTTCAATTCCAAATCGGCATCCGGTCTCTTATACTTCACCGCATTATCCATCAGATTGAAAATCACATTCGTAAGATGCATTTCATCTGCAAAGATATTCGGGTCTGTTGCGTTCAGTTCCGACTCTATATTACCGTTATAACGCTCCACCTTTAAGGTGAATGTGTTGATAACACCTGTAATCAACTCATTGGCATCCAGTTCCTTCATTTTCAAGGTAGCCTTCTGCTTGTCGAACATCGACATCTGAAGAACCTTTTCTACCTGGAACCTCAATCGTTTCGTCTCATCATTGATGACCGTCGATATATGCTGGAACATAGCAGGCGATTTCCCCACTGCGGGGTCTTTCAACATCTGTGCTGCCAGTGATATCGTTGATATCGGTGTTTTGAATTCATGCGTCATATTGTTGATAAAGTCATTCTTCATCTCCGTCAGTTTCTTTTGGCGGAACACGATATAAATCGTGAAGATGAATGTTATCAGCAGTACAAAGGTGAATATCATCGACGGTATCATAAAGTTGATCGAGTCAAAAATATAATCCCTTTTACCCGGGAAATGTATCTTTACGATACTCATACGGGCAGGTGGATCGTTCAGGAACAAAGGCTGGGAGTACGAATACTCATTACCTTCATCAACATAGTCCGAACAACGGTATACTTCCCGTCCATCCCGGTCGATCACTTTAAAGTGATAAGCCAGATCGATGCCATTATCTACCAAGCCCGACTTTAAGTACTGATCCAGATTCTTAAAGTTTATGCGCTCCTCAATGGACTTGTCACTTGCCGTATATACCATCTGCCACGCCACTTCGTCCAACAAGTTACGCTGGTACAGATAACGGTTTCTAACAAGATCTACCTGCGAACGCGCTGTTTTAGGAATCGTCTTGGCACCATGCTTACGCGAAATCATTACTCGCGGCAACTCAGACTGATTACTCGTTATCGTCTGCAGTTCTATAGCTGAATACTTAGAACCATCGGGCGATGTCGCGGTAAACCGCTGTGTTTGCACCAATGTTTTCCCCTGTTCGCTCTGTTCCCATGCTCTCTTTTCCGCCTCGGAAATGTCCTCCCTTAACCAACGGGCGACCTCTGCGGACTCCACTTCTTTAGAAGCAGCCATCAGTCCACGCTTCACCGATTCATCAAATTGCTCGTTACGCATCTTTACCATTTTCTCTATGTAACTGATTTGCAGGTACAAGAGACTGAGGAAAGATAACCCCATAACGACGCCTAATATCCATATTGTTGACTTCTTCATAGTCACAAAATTAACACTCCCTAATTAACACTCCTAACCTATTAACCTGATTTAACCGCAAGTTCTCGTAAATTAACCGAAAAGTGTTTTTTAAGTTGCATTACGAGCATTATAACAAATAGGAGTCTCTTTGGTTTGCAAATTTAATAAAAAATTAATTATTCACATTCACATTTGCACATGTTCTTAATCAGTGTTAATAAAAAAGCCATTACCCCTCGTTCTGAGGGAGTAACGGCTTTAACAAATTATAAAAACAGACGAAGTGAAGTCTTTTATTCTTCAGCTTGCTTAGCTTCGAACTCCTTAACCAACTTATCTTGTACATCACTTGGAACAAGTTCATAGCTGGCAAATTTCATGATAAATGAAGCACGTCCTCCTGTCAAAGAACTCAAAGCTGTGGAGTAAGATGACATTTCTTTCAAAGGTACTTTAGCACTCAGCTTTTCATAACCAGCCTCACTACTCATACCCATAATCATGGCTCGGCGTCCCTGTAAGTCACCCATTACATCACCCATTCTATCCGACGGAACAAATACTTCCACATCATAGATAGGTTCAAGAATCTTCGGACCTGCATTCTTAAATGCTTCACTAAATGCATTACGGCCAGCCAGCATGAAGGAAATTTCATTGGAATCTACCGGGTGCATCTTACCATCATACACGATTACACGCACATCACGAGCATATGAACCTGTCAACGGTCCTTGTTCCATGCGAGCCATAATACCTTTCAGGATAGCCGGCAAGAAACGTGCATCGATAGAACCACCCACGATACTATTAACAAATACCAGTTTACCGCCCCATTCCAATGGAACTTCTTCAGTACCTTTCACATTGATCTTGAATTCCTGTCCACCGAACTTATAAGTATCGGGCACCGGCATACCTTCGTAGTAAGGCTCTACAATCAAATGTACTTCACCAAACTGACCTGCACCACCCGATTGTTTCTTATGGCGATAGTCTGCACGAGCCGCCTTCGTAATGGTTTCACGATACGGAATTCTCGGTTCCTCATATTTGATTTGCAACTTTTCATTATTCTCCAAACGCCATTTCAACGTACGCAAGTGGAATTCACCCTGTCCGTGAACAATAGTCTGACGCAACTCTTTGGACTGCTCTATCACCCAAGTCGGATCTTCCTCACGCATGCGGTTAAGGATAACCATCATTTTTTCCGTATCGGATTCATTCAGAGGCTTGATAGCACGAGAGTATTTAGAATTCGGATACTTAACAAAATTGAAACGGTTTTCAGTGCCTTTACCATTCAGAGTATTTCCGGTATGCACATCTTTCAATTTCACAGTACAACCGATATCACCGGCTACCATTTCTTCTACCTTGATACGGTTAGCACCCGCACAGGCATATATTTGGGCGATACGTTCTTTTGAGCCACGGTCAGCATTCGTAAAGTCTTCACCTTCGTGCACTTTACCGCTCATAACCTTGAAGTACTGAACATCACCGATATGAGGTTCAACAGCGGTCTTAAAGAAATAAAGAGAAGTCGGTCCATTCGGATCCGGTTTCACAACTTCACCACGAGTATTGTGTACGGGCGGCATCTCGTTTACAAACGGAACCACATTACCCAGGAATTCCATCAAACGGCGCACACCCATATCTTTACCTGCACAAACACAGAATACGGGGAACATGCCACGTGAAGCCAGTCCCTTACGGATACCTTCACGCATTTCATCTTCCGTCAGAGATTCTTGTTCAAAGAATTTCTCCATCAGGCTTTCATCGTGTTCAGCAGCTGCTTCCACCAATGCTTTATGCAATTCGGTTGCTTTTTCCATTTCCTCTGCAGGAACATCTTCAATGGTGGGTGCACCACCTTCGGGGCCCCACGAATATTTTTTCATCAGAAGTACATCAATCAACGAATTGAAGTTCGGTCCGGTAGCCAACGGATATTGCACGGGAACTACCTTCGAACCATAAGCAGACCTCAACTGCTCCAGTACCATATCATAATCACACTTCTCATGGTCAAGCTGATTCACCAGGAAAATCACCGGTTTACCTAACTTTTCTGTATATCGGAAATGATTTTGGGTACCCACTTCAGGACCATATTGGCCATTCAGAAGTAATATTGCAGTATCAGTAACATTGAGTGCTGTCATGGCAGCTCCAACAAAGTCATCACTTCCCGGACAGTCTATAATATTAAGTTTCTTGCCGTTCCACTCCACATGGAAAACGGTGGAAAACACAGAATAGCCATATTCTTGCTCCACCGGGAAGTAATCGCTGACTGTATTCTTGGCAGTAATTCTGCCACGACGTTTTATAATACCACTCTCAAAGAGCAGCGCTTCTGTGAGAGTGGTTTTACCCGAGCCATCATTGCCAAGCAGGGCAATGTTCTTAATTTCATTCGTCTGATATACTTTCATGATATATAAGATTTAAAATGAATAACTCAGTATGCCTTCGCATACCCTTAATTTTTAGTGAGGCGCAAATTATGAATTTATCAAAAGAAAAGCAATAAATCGATAGTGTTACTAAACTATGTTATGTAACACATCACTACTAACAGAAAGATTTTCTTAACTTTACAGCAAAATCATTAACCCCCAAACTTACAATGAAAGAACTACTATCATCTATTGTACTGCTCATTCTCCTGTCATTTACCGGATGTCAATCCGGAAGTTCATCTCACAAGCAACGACCTCTTATCGGCCTATCTTGTTCACATCCCAGCGACTATTCATCTGCACGAACGACTTATACCGAATCAGTCATACAAGCCGGAGGCACTCCAATGCTTATACCAGTCACAACAGACAGTATAGTTCTGGCAGACATTATCAGTCGGCTGGACGGGATTATTTTAATTGGAGGAGCGGATATACATCCTTCTTATTACAATGAAGAACCTATCGAACAACTGGGAGAGGTAGATTCACTGCGTGATGTTTACGACATTTCCCTGATCCGCCTTGCAGCGCAACGTGGTGTACCCATGTTGGGAATCTGCCGGGGCGAACAATTAATCAATGTAGCATTCGGTGGCACACTCTATCAGGATATTCCAGCCCAACATCCGGATACTACCGTGCGACATAATCAAGAAGAACCGAGTAGTGTACCCACTCATGCAGTCAACTTGCTTCCCGATTCTGAAATGGCACGGATAACAGGAGAGACACAACTATTTACCAATACCCATCATCATCAGGCCGTCAAGCAGGTAGCACCCGGTTTCCGAATTACGGCATGGGCTACGGACAGTATTCCCGAAGCCATTGAAAACATTGAAGGGAAACCTATCTGGGGAGTACAATTCCACCCGGAAGCATTAACGGTAGCCGGTGATAGCATATCTGCCAGATTCTTCTATTTCCTGGTTGATAAAGCAATCACATTCCGGAAAAGCAAATAATAGTTTTATCCATTACCGGACATATTCAACTCCCCGTCAAGTCCGTACCATCTCCGTATCTATACGCTTGGACTTGGTACGGAGTTGGTACGGACTTGACAGGGAGTTGGTAGAGAGTAGGTCATACTCCGGTAATTTTTTAGTGATTTCTTATATACTATATAAAGAGGTACGCGCGTGTATCACATATAATCCAACTTAATAACGATTACCCTTATATCCTGATCTTCCTTATCCGTAGCTATCTTTGCAATATGCCAGTCGGACGGGAAGAACAAGAAAAACTCACCGGGAACAGAGTCGATAAAGGTAGTTTTTTCCGGATCAAAATCATAGTGAATAACATCTTTCTTCTCACTATATTCGCAATTAGCCTTTGAAGACTCATGATCCAGCAATGCAAAACGTTCCGTTCCTTTCACCACATACTGCAAATCTATATGTTTCCGGTGTGATTCGGATGTCCGCTTCTCTAACGGTTCATTCTTACTATCTTCAACAGAAACCACAAGTGATGTTCCTTCTATCGGATGTTTTCCCTTCTCGATAGTAGTCAGGTCGTGCGACGCCAACCAGCGAAAAGCCGCCTTCCATTGTTCCGGATTCGCTTCGTACTGCGCTTTGAATTCCGCTAAATTCGTAGAAGAATGGGGCTTCGCCTTCAAACCTTCACTCCAGACTTTCGATTTTACCCATTTTTCAGGCGAGATACTTTTTGCTTTCTTGCCACTTTGAGCAAAGACAGACAGACAAACCGCAAGCATACAGACAGTTGCCAATAACCATTGTAAGTGTTTCATGTTAATGTTTTCTATAATTTCGTTTACTGACTACAAAGATATAAATTATAAATCGTATAAAATTGAAACATCTGTCTACCTATATTGAATTATTTGTGGAACATTAAATGATAAGTCGTTCTTATCTTTGCAACAGAAATTAATTCGTAAACTAACAATAAACCATTCAAATCATGAGAAACATTTTCTGGAGTATGACATTAGTTGTTGCCTGTTTGTTTGGAGCTGCTACAGCGCAAGCCCAAAAACAAGTAACCACCAACAATGCCATCGTGCCGGGTGAAGTATGGAACGACACCGACGGTAACCCCATCAATGCACATGGCGGCGGTATCCTCTACCATGAAGGAACGTACTACTGGTACGGTGAGTACAAAAAAGGTAAAACCATCCTGCCCGAATGGGCTACATGGGAGTGTTACCGCACGGATGTAACCGGCGTGAGCTGCTATTCATCCAAAGACCTGCTGAACTGGAAGTTCGAAGGCATCGTACTTCCCGCAGTGAAGGACGACCAAGGCCACGACCTGCACACCAGTAAGGTACTGGAACGTCCGAAGGTGATTTATAACCCAAAAACCAAGAAATTCGTGATGTGGGCACACGTGGAAAGTGCCGACTACAGCAAGGCATGCGCCGGAGTAGCCATCAGTGACTCCCCTACCGGAGAATTCACCTATCTGGGCAGTTTCCGCCCCAACGGTGCCATGAGCCGCGACCAAACCGTATTCGTAGACGATGATGGCCGTGCCTACCACTTTTATTCGTCAGAAAACAATGCAACGCTGTACATCAGCGAATTGACTGACGATTATCAAAGACCGAGCGGACGCTATACCCGTAACTTCGTCAAGGAAAGCCGCGAAGCTCCCGCCGTCTTCAAGCGTAACGGAAAATACTACATGCTCTCTTCCGGCTGTACCGGTTGGGATCCCAACCAGGCTGAACTGGCAGTAGCAGACTCCATTATGGGTGAATGGAAAACAATCGGCAACCCTTGTACCGGAACAGATGCCGACAAGACATTCTATGCTCAAAGCACTTACGTGCAGAAAGTTATGGGCAAGAAAGACATGTACATTGCCATGTTCGACCGCTGGAATAAGAAAGACCTGGAAAACTCACGTTATGTATGGCTTCCATTCTCCTTCGAAGGTGATAAAATCACCATTCCCTGGCGTGACAAATGGAACTTCGACAGCTTTGCCGACCAAGGTCGTTTTGAAGCCGGCAAAGGAACTTTCCTGCTAAATGGCAAACCATTTGTAGTTAAAGCTGCCGAACTGCACTACCCACGCATCCCGAAACCTTATTGGGACCAACGCATCAAGTTGTGCAAAGCACTGGGTATGAATACCGTTTGCCTCTATGTATTCTGGAACTCTCACGAACCGCAACCCGGCGTATATGACTTTACGGAGCAAAACGACCTGGCCGAGTTCTGCCGTCTGTGCCAGCAAAATGATATGTATGTCATCCTCCGCCCCGGACCATATGTTTGTGCCGAATGGGAAATGGGTGGTCTGCCGTGGTGGCTGCTTAAGAAAAAGGATGTCCGTCTGCGCGAATCCGATCCTTACTTCATTGAGCGTGTAGCTCTGTTCGAAGAAGCCGTAGCCAAGCAAGTGAAAGACCTGACGATTGCCAATGGCGGTCCCATCATCATGGTACAGGTGGAAAACGAATATGGATCTTACGGAGAAGATAAGGGTTATGTATCTCAAATCAGAGACATCGTACGTGCCAACTTCGGAAATGACATCGCCCTGTTCCAATGCGACTGGGCCTCTAACTTCACCCTGAACGGACTCGATGATCTGATCTGGACCATGAACTTCGGTACAGGTGCCAACGTCGACCAGCAATTTGCCAAACTGAAACAACTTCGTCCTAACAGCCCGCTGATGTGTTCTGAATTCTGGAGTGGTTGGTTCGACAAATGGGGCGCCAACCACGAAACCCGTCCTGCTGCTGATATGATCAAAGGTATCGACGATATGTTATCGAGAGGCATTTCATTCAGCCTGTATATGACACATGGAGGTACGAACTGGGGACACTGGGCAGGCGCCAACTCTCCCGGCTTTGCACCCGACGTGACGTCTTACGATTATGATGCGCCTATCAGTGAATCCGGTCAGACAACTCCTAAGTATTGGGCGTTGAGAGAAGCCATGGCTAAATACATGGATGGTGAGAAACAGGCGAAAGTACCTGCACTGATCAAACCTATCAGCATCCCTGCTTTCAGATTCACAGAAATGGCACCATTGTTCGAGAACCTGCCCGCAGCAAAGAAGGATGAAAACATCCGCACCATGGAAGAATACAACCAGGGCTTCGGAAGCATCCTCTACCGCACCACCCTGCCTGAATTGAAATCGCCCGCTACCCTCACAGTGAACGATGCGCACGACTATGCTCAGGTATTCGTAGACGGGAAGTACATCGGCAAACTCGACAGAAGAAACGGTGAAAAGCAATTGGTACTTCCCGCCTGCGTCAAAGGTTCCAGACTTGATATTCTGGTAGAGGCCATGGGTCGCATCAACTTCGGTCGTGCCATCAAAGACTTCAAAGGAATCACGAAAAACGTAGAACTTTCTATGGACATCAACGGATATCCTTTCGTTTGCGACCTGAAGAACTGGGAAGTTTTCAACATTGAAGATACCTATGAATTCTATCAGGGCATGAAGTTCCAGCCGATAGAGTCATTGACAGACCGTCTCGGACAACGTATTCCGGGTGTTTACCGTGCTAAATTCCAGGTGAAGAAACCGAGCGATACTTTCCTGAACTTCGAAACATGGGGCAAAGGACTGGTTTATGTGAACGGTTATGCATTAGGCCGTATCTGGGAGATCGGTCCTCAGCAGACTCTTTATGTACCGGGATGCTGGTTGAAGAAAGGTGAGAATGAAATCGTAGTTTTCGATATTGTAGGCCCTAAAGAAGCTAAGTCCGAAGGTTTAAGTGAACCGCTCCTTGACCAGCTGCTTGTACAGAAACCCTTGACACATCGCAATGAAGGCGAGAACCTGAACTTGTCAGGTGAAAAGCCTGTATTCACGGGAAGTTTCAAACCGGGTAACGGCTGGCAGGAAGTTAAATTCAACAAACCTGTTACCGGACGCTATGTTTGCATTGAAGCATTAAACTCACAGGATGGAAAAGACCTGGCTTGTATTGCCGAAATGTATTTCTTGGACAAGGATGGTAGCCGTCTGTCCCGCGAGCCTTGGATTGTGAAGTATGCCGACAGCGAAGACGTGGCTCACGTCAACCGCTCTGCCGACAAGACTTTCGACCTTCAGGAATCCACCTATTGGAGCACAGAGAAAGGTAGTCCTTATCCGCATACGATTGTAATCGATCTGGGCGCCAGTCATGCATTGACAGGTTTCCAATGCTTACCCCGAATGGAAAGCGAAGTACCGGGTGGCATCAAGGATTTCAAGATTTATGTGAAGGGGGAAAACTTCAAATACTAATCTGATTCACCACAGAGTAACACAGAGTCCCACAGAGTTCTATTGATTTAAAATCAAATGAATGAACTCCGTGGGACTCTGTGCTACTCTGTGGTGAGATCTTAATAGAGTATCACCTGATCCAGCACCACTCCTTCATCCAAAGCCGTAATAACCAGCTTATGAGAAGCCTGTTTATTAATCGGTAAAGTCACTTTCCGAATAGCCTGATTGCGCAATACATTCTCTTTCCATTCTTCACTGCGTCCTTTCGTCTCATAAGATACCGTTTGCGGAACGGACTCATCTACAGATATAGCGAAACGAAGCTGTTTCTCATCCAGTGGATGACTTGGCAATAGCCTGATCTCAACTTCAACAGAATCTTTTCCATAATCATCAAAAGCGAAGGTCAGAGAGGAACCTTTACGGATACCTGCCGCTTTTCTTTCATACCCCAAGCCCTCGCACGGAACAGGTTTCCCATACGTACATTCCATAGCATTCCATTTGCAGAGTATTTTCCGGTCTGTCACCATAGGTTCGGTAGCGGTAGTATGCTCTACACGCTTGAATACCGGCAACTTACGGGGTTGAAAATCCATCATACGGTTCCATTTGCCATTCTGCAATGAATTATACTGCTGCGTCAAGGATGCAATGCTGTCAAAGGCAGCATCACTTTGTTTCCAGTCAGCCTTAGAGTGACGGGCAAGCTGGGCAGTCAGAATTTTCCGGTTCATTTGTGCAGCGGCCTGCACCGGATATTTCACAAGTTGGAAGTAAGCATCCTGCCTGTCCGCCGGAATGTTACTCTCCATTCTCTCGACAACATCGGACAAGACGGTATAAGATCTCAGACGCTCACTAATGGTCTGCTCGTTCCAAGGCAGGTCTTTAATCACCTTGTATTTCGGATCGCGCTCTTCTTCACGCGTATTTCCCATAAATTCGGGCTTACGGATGTAGGATAGCTGGTAATGTGCTTCCATGGCAGGCAACAGTTCCTCGGCACAATTACTTCCAAATTCCCGCCCCAACCAAGATTTCAGATGGGCAGTGACTCCAATTTCGTTCACTTCATCTATGTTCCACGCCATATCCAGGAAAAGCTCTATCTGATATTCCGCAGGTTTGATATCACCCACATTCAATACCCACATCTTCTGAATGCCACGGTCGTAAGCCAGCTTCATTTGTTGATGGAGTAGATAAGGGCTGAAAGTTCCCAACCAAAGATAATCGTGAGGACGGCCCCAGTAAGATACATGGTAATAAATACCGTTGCCTCCCTTACGAGCACGCTCTTCCGCTGTCGGGAAGTGACGGATATACCCGTAATTATCATCACACCAGATCAACGTTACATCATCAGGCACCTGTAAGCCGGCATTATAAATATCCAACACCTCTTTATAAGGAATAAATGCTTGCGGAATAGCTGTAACATCTTTATTGACATACTTCTGCAAGAGTCCGCGCTGGTCTTTAAGCACACGTTCCAATACCGCTTTCTGTTCTGCTACGGTTTTGGCTCCCTGCATCTGTCCGTCGTGCACGCCACGCATACCCAAAGTATAGATATTACCTTGTTGAGCAACCTCTTTCACCCGGTCTTCCCAGAATTTATAAACAGACGCACTATTATTCACATAGTCATAATCACCCTGACCGCGACGGCGCCACTCACCGGCAGCGCTACACACCATCGGTTCACAATGCGATGAACCAATAAAAATACCATATTCTTCCGCAACTTTCCTGTTGCCTTCCGTCAGGAAGAAAGGCAAAGTACATTCGTGCATCGCAGGCCAATAGGTATTGGCACGTAAACGCAGCAACAGTTCAAAGATACGTGCATTCGTCTTCGGACCGATATGTCCTTTTATATCCGACGGTTCATACGTCTGACTACTCCAAGGCATCAATCCCCAGTCTTCGTCATTGATAAATATACCCCGATATTCCACGGAAGGAGATTGCAATGTCTGATACTCTGCCGGCAGCACAAAAGAAGTCTTCTTCTCCGGTGTTACATCCGCCCACCATTCCCAGGGAGATACACCTATCAGGCGAGATAATTCCATGATACCATAAGCCGTACCATGCGAATCACTACCTGCTACCAGCAATTTTCCATCCGGCAGAACCTGCAAAAGAAAAGCCTGTTTCTTGCCTGCCAAAGCACTTACGTCCGCACTCACAACTTTCAGCAACGGGCTTTTTCCAACCGTACCTACTATGATATTCCCTTGCCGGGCATCTACGGCGGCAGATGCAGAAAATACCGATTGATAATCACGCATGAACAGTTTCAATGCGGTTTGCACTACCTTCTCTTCCGCATTATCACAAGCCAACTTAATCGGTTGGTCGGAGCGCAGACTAAACTGTGCACAACAAATCTGTGTCACCCAAAGAAAAACTAAACCTATAAATCCCTTCTTCATATATTTCAATTTATTTTTCAAAGCTATATTCTATACATTTCTTCAAAAACTGATTTTATTATCTTTATAATCGGCAGCATGCACTTCCGGATCATGCTGCCGTACATACGGTGCCAGTGCCGGAACAACCTTAGCAACAGCTTCCATAGCAATGCCAGCCACTACTTTTCCGCCATAAATATTCAGATGTGTATTGTCTATTTTCCCTTTCGGACAAAAATCATAAATCCCCGCAGGTACCCACA
>OODI01000719.1_pt1 | contig 14903 bp, 20 predicted proteins | sample 1671141 | NCBI WGS metagenome assembly OODI01 (sample SAMN06348126, study PRJEB24527) | human gut metagenome | biome: human gut; feature: ankylosing spondylitis patient; material: feces | host: Homo sapiens | place: China | collected 2015-10 | reverse complement strand
GACCACCGAGATCTACACTCTTTCCCTACACGACGCTCTTCCGATCTTGTTTAAAGCGATCTTTGAATCGGAAGAGTATAGCGTCAAGCGATTCGCTCCGAAGATCAAAGATTTTGCGGTGCGTTGCGGGTTGCGTCTTAACGGCGTTGTCCCATCGTCCTTGAAATTGCCCGAAGGCGTGGACAAAGAGCCCAGCGAAGCAGGTTGGCAGGCTTTCAAGGCATGGATTGATGAAAACGTTGTTTTCAATCCTGACAAGGTGGAAACCGCCGAAGAAAAGAAAGCGCGCCTTCAAAAAGCCAAGGACAAAGAGGAAAAGGCATGGAAGGGTAAGGGTGGCGAAACGATGGCGATTCTGTCCCTGCTCAAACTCCAAAAGAGAATCAGCACGCTTAATCCTAAGCAAGCGAAGATCATCAAACTGGTCGCGTGCAATTATGACGCCATCGCTCGCGTGCTTGAGGAAATGAGCGCCGACAAAACTTTAAACCGCAAAATCCCCGAAGGCATTGACTTCAAAGAATAAGCGCAGTAAATCCTAACCACAATGAACCCCTAGGCAGAAATGCTTAGGGGTTTTAATTTTGCCCACGCAGTCCTGAAGCGGTTTCACCTATCACGGTAACGACGAACGTCGGGGAGACGGCATGAGGTAACTGGGCGGGCAAACTTAAAGTAATACTTTAATTAGGGTTTCTACGTAAGGTGTTTTGTGTAATTTTTAAAATTAGGGTAAACCCGTGCGAAAAATCTTTTGGCCAAGTCCTGTTTAGGCATTGCCCGGGGGATCGAGAAAAGTACGAAAAGACTGGGCAGAAAAAACGTAATGAAATCAATTATGAAGGCAGTTCTGCCCAGATGTCCAGCTTTTTTTTGCTCACAACGACATTTAGGCACTATTTTTTCTGTAATTATGCAGTTGCAATTTGTTACTTACATTTTGTTACAAAAAGTCCTATATAGCTCTGTATATAAAAAAAGTCTGGACATCTGGACATTTCTCTGCCAAGGCAATAATTGCAGGGGATGCAGCTGCCCAGCTTTTTGAAATTTTTTATTTTTCTTGGACACAAAGCTGGGCAGAAAGGACGACACTTCGGGAAAACCCTAATCCTATGCTATGCCTTGCCATCTATCGTGCTGTCCTTTCGAGACGTATACACCTCTTTTATGGGATTCCATGTCTACCTACGTAGCTTGTCGTCCTTTCGGAATGTATACACCTCTTTTATGGGTAGCCAGCTCAACCACTGTACATAGTCGTTTTTACGGAATGTATACACCTCTTTTATGGGATTCCATGTTGTAACGACTTTATTATGTAAAACCATCTTTTCCTTATTTTACAGGCTATACGATATGTATGTGTAATAATACGTATATGTATGGTATATTGGGCGTTATTAATCTGTTACATACTAGGAGGAATTATGAGTAACAAGACGATTGCACAACGAGTGTGTTCTATACCGGATCGAGATGCCTTCGATCTTGCTGTTTTTAAATTGTCAGTCTGTTCGAGTGAGCATGACTGCGTTAGGGTTGACGGAACGAAATACAAGCAGGGGGTTTCTGTATTTGCCAACGGTTCTTGGTTGGTTACAGAAAACAATTACCTTGAGGACGGTTCGCTCGGAGAAACCTCTGCTTACTGTTTGACAGGCCAAGCCTAAGGACGTGCCTATGTTGCACTTTAGCGAAATGACTTTTGGGATTAACACCATGACTTGGGGAATTGTTCCTTTTTCGCCGTTGAACTACGGCCCAGCCGAAAAGGTGCCTTTAGGGGACTTTACTAACGTTGTTGTCGAAGCCTTTAGCCGGTTGGAAGTCGGAGGCTTGAAATGCGGTAGCAGCAGAACCCTAGAGTTCTACGCCGATGCCATCCTGTCGTACCTTGCCAACGTGGACGATATTTACACGCTGGATATGCGATTGCTGATGCGCATGATTGTACGGACGGTGGCAATTTATGTGAATGAGGACTTTAGGACCATGCCAAGTTATGTCTTGGAAGAGATAGAACGGACACCGGCGTTGTGGTGGACGGTGCTGGTTTGCTTGCCCATGCGTACATGGATGGAAGCGTCAAGGAACGACGACAGGTTGTTGTACACGTTGAATAGGAAGCTCGACGAATCGAGACGACATCTAAGCCAGATGGGGTTCAGGGAAGCGGTGTTTCGGATTAAAAAAGTACAGTATGCCGTCGACAACGAGGACGTGCTGTGGAGAGTCCGGCTTGCTATCGGTGTACTTGTTGGCATTGTCTATAAGCATGATGGTGAATCACCGAAGGACTTGATGCCACTGGTGCGTAAGTGGAACGTGCTGGCGAGGACGCGCAAGCAAGCATGACTTATGCGAGGAAAGAATGAACGAGAAACTAAATGAGGTTCCATTGCCGCTACGTAGCGGCGTCTTCATCTTTGCCATGATAAGCAAGATGTGGGAGGACGCAAGCATGGACGAGAAATGCGACGACGCGCAGGAGCTGAGTGTCGACCAGCTAAGAAGAAACATTGCCGTCGACGCGCTGTTGCGATACTTCATTGAGCGGACGAGGAGCAAGAAGCTCTGGGATAACCCGATGGCTGTGGACATAAAGCTGTTGCTCCGGTGCTTTACGCGCGAGCTTCTTAGCTATGCAAGGACGTACGAGTGGGAGTTCTTGGTGCCTAAACCGGGCATGAGCGCCTACCACGCATATGACCAGCCTTGGAGGGACTGGGTGCATCAGGTGATTCAATACCCCGAAGCGTGGCTGACGTGCTTGCAGTTGTACAACCCGATCGTGCCTCAAGGGCTTTATTTCAAAGAGATCGTCTCGCACTTCAGCGTGGGTTGGAATGTGTACTTCAACAACACGGGTTGGGGGATAGCACCTGCCGAGCCGACAGAGGAGATGATCCATCAGGCAATGAATGTGTACCTGTGCTTTAGGAAGAAGTGGGCTTCAGTGGAGGACGAAACATGGGTGTGAAACTTTGGGCTTATTGTTTTAATGACATCGGACCGACAACGCCGATGGTGCGCTATCCCATCCCGATGGATATGCATACGCTTGTCTTAAATCTCATGCAGGTGTACAGGGATGACAACCATACTTTCGACGATTGGAGCGGATACATCGAAGCCATCACCGGAGCGGTGAAACTGACGGCGTACGACACGATTAAACATCACCGAGGATGGTCAAAACAAGTGCCGAACTTCAGACTGTTCATAAAGTACCTGTCGGGCATAATGCTGTGCTTCTTAATTGACAACTACTTGCCACACCGTTCGTTTTCGAGGTACGACATGGCAATACGTTTGGCATCTAACGTCTTCGTGCAGGACATTGTGCTGGAGAACTTGCCGGAGACCGATATAGAGTCTCAGCAACTTCTGCGTGAATGTTTGTTCCGTCCGTCTGTTAGTCTTGAGTTCGAGCCGTTCGAGGCGCCGAACTACGACATGGTGGTTCCGTATGACTTTATCACTGAGGACTACATAAATGCGCTGGCAAGAGGTATCGCTCTCTACACGGGAGGGGACAAGCCGGCAAAGGGGATGTGGTATGCAGGATAGAAAGTTGAATGACCTGCCGATAAACGATCTTATATCGACGAGCGAGTTTGTTTACTTGATCTTCGATTCACGAGAGCATGCAATTGAAAACTATGACGCTAATCCGCAATGGGATAAAGAGTTGGCATCTGCGTTCCAGGAATATTTTTTGCGTAGTACCACTGACACAGTGGACTTGCGGCTGTTTGCCAAAGTGTGGGCACAAAGAAGCTTATTTGATTGTGTGTACAACTATATGAACAGCGAGGTTAGCTTTTTACGTAGTGTGGGTGGCGTGCTTAGTGACGAGCCCGAAGCAATGGTGATCGCGTTGGGATACTTGCCTGAAAAGATAGACGATCGTCTGTGTTGGGATGTCCTTGACTACACAAGCCGTTATCTGGAACGGCGCTTGACCGGGAGTGAGACCCGAGTGCTGGAAGTTCTGATGAAAGGTATTCCGAAAATGCGGAGGATGGCATGGCGTTGGACATGAACAAATACACGAATGAGCGCGCTGTGGTAGACGCTCTATGGTTGTATGTGGACTACATTCCTGAAAGCGACGTTGCGGATAAGTTCGAGGAAGCGATGAAATCGTATTTTCGCGCAAGGAGGCACGAACCCTTAAAAGAAGTTGATCTGCATTTATTTTTTGAGAGAGTCTGTTGTTATGTGTTTTCCTTAACGGAATACACCCCGGACATAGAGGACTGGTTTCTCTCGGCGGACGCTCTGGGTGATTTCATTGTAGACGTGAGTAAACGTCCTTGGTTTCAATATTGGTTTGCCAAAAAATTTTATGACGACGTGTCCTACGATATGGACGTGCTTTGGATGGTATATGAACTTAGGCGGTCTATTGCCTATTTAAGAAAGGAGGATAAAGAGATGTTAAAAGAACACATCAAGCTACTACTTAGAGGTTGGGCTAGGTTGGGCGAGGTTTGTGGAAAAGATGACAACTACTACATATACGATGGTGTGGATTAGAAAAGGAGGACGAGATGATATGGCAAGTGCGGACGCGTTGTCGTGTCCGGCTAAGGTTTTTTATTGCCTGAAACTTGTAAGCGTTATTGTAAGTTATAGGAGAGGAAATGCAAAAACCTTTTACGACAACACGGCTGACGGTGATAACGAACACCGGGCAACTGGACACCTATCACGCGTCGGTGAAGACAGCGCTGAAGCTATTCGGTGCTGACGTGCCGCTAAGCGCGGTGGTGGTCAACGGCATCAAGTGTGTGGAGGTCCTATACACGGTGCCGGGTGAAGGACAGCCCTTCATCAACTTTTACAAGTATCGGGACATGCTGGCCGATGGCGAGAAGCTGGAGATCGAGCAGATCACGGAGTACCCGGACGACTACAAGCGGATCACGAGGATTCACTTCGGACACCTATGAGGAGGATTTATGTCCTACAACTTATCAACACAGCGTTACTACGTTGTGATTAGCAAAACCTATGAAAGCGGAACGCCGCTTTATCAATTCACGATTTGGTCAAGAGAGACCGGAAGGTTCGTCTTTAAAGGATACCACCTCCACACCGACCCTGAGTCTTGTCAGAAAGACGCTCAGGAAGCATTGGACATACTCGAAAACAGCGAGTACGTGAGACCCATGAGTTTCTCTGTGGGCAGTTTGTTTTACACGCAAAACTACGGGTGCTGAGATGGAAGCGTTTTTTGATCTACTACCAGTAGTGACCTGCTTGTTGTTGGTTTACATATTTAGTCAGCTTGTGAAGTACACAAACAAACTGGCGGAGGAGAACAAGGAGCTGTTGGAGACGCTGGTGCGCATGGACAAAAACATCTGCTCACTGCAAGCCAAGTGCTGGAACTTAGAGAAACGTCTGAGAGTGTTCGAGGACATTGTGAGGAGCCATCAGAAATGACACTACCACTAATTAAAAGCATCGTGACGACGCTCACGAGACCATTAATCCATGAGAAGCAACGCCCGGACGACGTGAAGCTCACCGAGTGGGTTGAGATTGAACTGAGTTATTGGGCGAAGCACTTTACCAAAGCCACCGAGATGGTGCTTAAAAAGCACAACCTCTTGTTGTGTGACGTGCTGACCATACAAGAAGTCAATTTCTTGTACGCCATTGCGAAGTATTCAAAGCTCGCTGACGAGGGCGAGATGATCGGAAACACGATCCGCGTGATTATCAACGCCAATGTTGAAGAGGTCGAGCGGATTAAGACGAAGTTGAAACCCGAAGCGGATAAGCATGCCGTTGTTTGGGTTTTTATATCGGAGCTTGAAAGCTTTCAAGCGGCTATTAAACAAAAGGAGGAGGCAGTATGCCGCTCTTAAAGAACTATAAGGAACTGAACGAATACATTGCTGAGCATCAAGGACAGCAGGTCGTTGTTCGTATCAGAAGAAAGGACGAGATTTCAAAGCTGGCGGAGCGTTTCGAGATACTACGTGCGCGTTTGCCTATATATAGAAGAGGGTTGGACGCGTTGGGTGCCTTCATTGAGCTCTGTGAGTCAGAACCGATGGTGATGTCTGACCTACACACGGGCATGGATGCGGCGATGCTCAGTATGCATATGGCGGAGAAGCACGAGTGGCTATGGAAGGAGACGGAGTGTTTGGCTGAACTCGCGCACTCATTGGTTACAACTGCTGATTCTTGGGTAGATGAACCAGACGAGGATAACGAGAACATTTACATCATGGCTGTGACGACGGACAGGGTCGAGAAGTTCGAGTTTCCGGATGTCAGTGGCTATATGCCGAATTACTGTGAGGAACTGCCGACGCCGAATGGCGCAGAAGGGAAACTTGTAGCCATTGCTAAAGGCGAGGAGTTCGGAGTGTTTCGGACGTTCACGCCCAAGTGTGTAGATAGGCTCAAAGTTGTCAGGGCCAGATACGAAGGTCTTATGAACTACGCCAATGAATTAGTTGCGGCTCTTGTCGATGAAGGATTATCAAATGTCAAATACTACTAATGTTCTGTTTTCTAAGAAGGCTATCCAATACGAACGCGCTGTGTTGGATGCTTTGGATATTGACAACCAAGTGTTTTTCTGTTCGGCGAGTATTGGTGACGGGTTTGTTCGTCACCTCGCTGCGATCAAGACGTTGCAGTTGGACTTGCTACGACTTTACTTGTCCGGGGTTAAGAAGATGGAGATACCCGAGGACGACAAGGAAATGCTCAAGCGGTTCATCGCTCGTCTGATGGAAAACTTCAATCAGTGCCTGAGCATTGCCCTTGCCGGCTCTTTCCGTATGGCATTGGATACCAAACAGGAGTCAATGTACGACGGGATTCGTGGCGTCAGCTATTTGCAAGAACGGTTAGACCAGCTGATGCTCGAATTAGCCAAGTACAAGGCAAGCATTGTAAACGATCCGCAGCAGTTTACGAAACTGGGACCGGTGTTGGCCAAAGCTAACCGAGTGTTGGAAACGTATCCGGAGATGCTTGGGTACATGAACTGCATCCGATCGGCGACTTCATCTAGGTATTCGTCTAGTGGTGAATATTCTGATGAGGTGCTTCAGTATTTGAATAACCGAGACAGCGCTAAGGAAATCGTCAACGCGTTGAAAGGAATGTACTCCGAAAAGGGCATGGATGAATTGTCCGAGCGTCTGGAGAAAGACGTGGACTGGTACAAGCAGGCACGTAACTTCATGCCTTCCGATGGTGAGATTGAGGAGGTTGTTGAAAATGACGATTAGCCACAAATTCGATACGAAGATCAATGAGGACACACTAAGACAGCGAGGGTTTGTTTGGTATGGAAACCGTCCAGTTGCCTTTGTGTATGGTGAGAACTACGAGTTCAGTTTGTGCTTGCCTTATGAGACATTGAGGCAGTTCCCTTATTACTCAGCGTCATATGGTGGGCTCAGTCGGATTGACGCAGGTTCTATTGAGGAACGGTTGGCGGTTCTGGAGCATTGGATGAACCGATGCTTCGATAGACCTATCAGTGCGCCTGTGTTGGATATGGCGGTTGCTTTCGAGAAGCAGGCGTTTAAACCAACGTTCTCCTTAGTTGCTGACGACATTCCTGAGTCGGCAATGGTGTCTGACCCTTGTCGTTTCTTGGATAAGACAAAGTACGGGGTCGACGTGTGCGTGAGAAAAGACTCGGTCACGGTCACTCGGAACTACCAATGCTGTAAGGATTTGGAGCGTACTTATAGGCGTCTTCTCCATAAGGCATCGACGCGATCTTATGAGGATATTTATCGTGTTTCCAAAGAAGGCTTAGCTTGGTATTTAAATGACACTAAGCAAAAGAAAATCTTTGTTCTTCGGCTACTACGGATTCCCACATCCACGACCGAGCCTTATTCAATTAGCAGCTTTGATGGTTGCATAAGGAACGTACGACGCGATGTTGAGCGACGGATATGGACTCCGCGTTTTGTGCAGTACCCGTGTCATAAAGCTTCTGAAGGGATGCTGGTTTCATATGGGACGCTCGACAAGATCGAACGGCAGTGGTTCATACCGAACGCATACAAATCTTGGCTGTTCCCTTGCGGAGTTCCAGTATCAACCAAGTTCGTAGGAGAGGACGACGCGATTGAGTATTACAAGGAGCAAAACGACGAGCGTGATTTGTTTGGTGCGTTGGACAGCTATGCGATGTCAACCAGTATGGACATTGACCCGGAAGGGGCAGAAAGCTTGAGGATTGTTACAGCAGCCTTGAATGAGGACTTGGATGACAGCCATAAGCTCAAACGCCATCCCCATGTGCTGTTGGAAATCCTACTAAATGGGCGTGATCCGGCAGAAGTTTTGTACGAGCTTGAGAAGTTTAGGAAATGCGCACCAAGTTGTATGAGCATGTCAAGCGACAAGATACGCAATGCCGTGGCGGTCGCTTTGCATGGAGCCGTGGAGTTTGCGGATTCACATCGGGTGTCGTACAGCGCCCCAGTCTTTAATTGCTACTGGCGGCGCAGTGCTGACTTGATAAAGCTAAAGGAGGGGGATAGATGGATATAAAGTTTCACCCATCGCCTTATGAAAGGATGAAGCATAACACCGACCATGCCGAAACATTGTTTGGGCATGAAGCGTCGGATGGCAGTTTGGTTGCTCTCGGAACGTTATACAAAACGAGTGACGGAAAGTTTGTTGCTCAGTATTTCGATCCGAAGTGTGAGCACGAATTTGAAACCCGAGACGAGGCGGCGAACTACCTCGTAATTCTTTCTATGCAGCAGGTCGAAGACTTGCAGTTTATCTAACCACAGGAGTATTTATTATGAAGTTCTCTGATTTGAAGAAAACGATTCTTGCACAATTCATGGCCCCGAAGGGCAACAGCATTGTTCCGTTCATCGAAGGCAAGCCGGGTGGAGGCAAGTCCGCATGCGCTCGCGAGATCGCCGATGTCCTAAAGGAAAAGCTCAAGATCAAGGACGAGCAGATTGTGGAGTTCAACCCGTCGTTGCGTGACCCGGTGGATGTGCTGGGTATTCCGTTCAAGCACGTAAGCGGTACACATAATGAATGGCTTCCGCCGGCCGAGTTCTATAACTTGCGGTTTGGTGTTGGTCCCTGTGTGCTGATTATCGAAGAGTTGTCCGATGCGCAGATGAGTATGCAGAACCCGATGTGCCGCATCATCTTAGATAGATACGCCGGCAGTCTGAAGCTGAGTGACCAGCTTTACATTATCGCCACTGGCAACCGTGTTGAGGATAGATCAGGCGCCAACCGACTGAGCACGAAACTTGGTAATCGTCTGCGTTGTCTGACATTTGAAGAGGACTTGGAAGATTGGGTGAAGTGGGCTCGGGCGCACAACATTGACGATGTGTTGATTAAGTTCTTGCAGTTCCAGCCGAACTTGTTGTCCGACTTCGATCCGAAGCGAAAGACTAATCCGACACCGCGTGCGTGGGAGAAGGTCAGCTACATTCCGACGTTTGAAGGTGATAAGAACAACCTTCTGTTCTTACAGCATGCAGCCGGTGATGTGGGTGAGGGAGCAGCAACAGCTTACTGTGGATTCAGAAAGATTTATTTGTCTCTGCCGGACTTTAGTGAGCTGATTAAGCATCCGAAAACTTATGCCATTCCGGAAGAGCAAAGTGTGTTGTGGGCTACGGTGATGAAGCTGACCAGTATTGTCGCCGATAATAAGACGACGACGAAGATGGCCGACGCTATCTTTGAGTACATTCTTCGCGTCAAGCCGGAGATGCAAGCAATGGCTGTCCGTGAAATTATGGGCGGAGCGGGCAACGCTAAACTGATCGCAAGTTCCTACTTGCCGAAGTTAAGTAAGGTTGTCGCAACCGGTCTATAACTGTAACTTAAACTTGTAAGTGTAGTGGTGCGTAATATAATGTATCACTACACAACACATACGTATACCCTTTATTTAAGGGAGATATAACTGTATCTATAACTTGTATGTGTTATGTAACGTTATGGAGATGAACATGAAAAAGAGCTACAAGCTTCGTATGGCTGACTACAAGGATGGAAGCGCGTACGCACTACTAAAGATTTCAATGGTGCAGCACTGTCTGATGAAAGGCGTGACGGATTTAGTGTGCACGGACGATGGTGTTGAATGGCATGACTTGAACGACGGAATGTGGTGTTGGTATACAACCAACAATTCCTTGGACGTGAATGAGCCGGTGGACGAACGCTACGACTTGTTCATCGTCGAGAACGAGGACAGCCACCCTGTGCTTGCCGCTTCCATCGTGAGGGACAAAAAGACAGGCAAGTACGAAGGGTATCTGTACGACCAAAACAACGAGTTGCTGAAGCATGTCCGTTCATTTGAAGAAAATGAGCTGGAGGACGCCAAGAACACGTTGCGTGTGTTGGTTGCTGTTACACCGAGTTCTGATAAAGGAGAGTAATTATGGGGTACTGGTCAAATTTATGGGACGCGCTACTAGGTAGAAAACCGAGTGTAGTAATACCTATGTATACAAGAACGGTGCCTGTAACGGAAAGCGAGAAGCTTCCGCCCGAGCTTGTGACAGAGACTGCACCTATCACGGAAGAGGAGCACAAAAAGATATATGGCAGCAGCTTGTCGGTTGAACATTCGTTTGGTGGGTTTACCCCATTGCCGTTGATACAACGACAGACTATCGCACAGACAATAGAAACCTTGTCAAGCAACCCAAAGGATATTGAAACGGTTTGTGGATTGCAGCCAAACCAAGCGAAGTATGTTGCTAAGGCATATTCGATAGATAAAAAGTGGGCTCAGACAGTTGAGCTTAACACTCTTGTCGAAAAGAAAGATGTGCAGATGCTTTACTTCATACTTAAGCAATGCAACAACTATGCAGTAACGGCAAGACTGTTTGGCATTAATTACGACACTATGATGGGCTACCTCGATATTATGGACCCGCTTGAGAAGAGAGAAGCCGAGCAATTCACAGTTTTCCCAGACAACTCACCAGCTGTACGGCTGGGTGTTTTTGTTAAAGGACTCAGCGACGATCAGTTAGCGAACCTGCTTCGGATTTTTAGAAAGATAAAAAGAGTTAACTCATTGCGGTTTGTTATACCGATGTATTCCGAAATCAAAAGCTCGAATGTTTCTAAGAAGTTATTTGCGCTTTGGGACTACGCGGTTAAAGAGGAGAGCAGACGTGAAAATGACAAATCTTGAGAAGGCAAAAGTAAGGCTCTCAATGATGGAGCCATTTTTTGCCACGATCTTAATGAAGTATCCGCTGAAGGAATCGTCGTTGATTCCGATTGCAGCGGTTACGCCGAGAGGAGAGATTCTCTACAACCCCGAAGGTATTCAGACTAAAACTGTCGATGAGCTGGTCTTCATTCTGTGCCACGAGGTAATGCATGTGGTTTATATGCACGCGCTTCGTCGGGGAACGAGGAATCACTTCTTATACAACATAGCTTCTGACGCTGTTATTAATGAGACGCTGATCGCGGCGAATATCGGACACCCGTTGGACGGCTGTGTTCGTTACGACGGCGCTGAAAACATGACGTCGGAAGAGGTGTATGAGGAGCTCCTCAAAGACGCAAAGATGCTACCTGAGCATATGGACTTGATCTGCGAAGGCGACTCGGGGATGGGCGATGGGGCCAAGGCCAATGTTATGAATGGCACAGGCGAGGAAGACCCGCTTGCCAAAGCCAGAGAGAAACATGGCGAAAGCCTTTCGTCTACTGAAAAGAGGTTAGCCGAAACACAGACCAAGATGGACATCGCCGAAGCTGTCAGCATGGCGCGAATGAAGAACAAGAACATTGGCGGAGCGCGTGGTGCGTTTCTCCGTCAGTTGGAAGACTTCATTATGAGCAAGAAGCTGCCTTGGTACGAGTACCTGTCGAAGTTCATGACGGGGTTTGTCAATCAAGGTGAAAGCTGGCGGCGCCCGAACCGTCGATTCTCCAATGTCTACTTACCGACCACCGACCGGTTGCCGGCAATGGGGCGACTCATTGTTGGTATCGACACGTCCGGTTCTATTGGTGATAACGAGTTGTCTGCGTTCGCCAAGCACCTGAATGATGTTGTTGAGGACTGCCGTCCGGAGTCCGTCACAGTCTTATGGTGCGACACCGAGATTTCAGGGGTGGACGAGTACACGCTCGACGACGTGCCGTTCGATCTGAAGCCTAAAGGCGGTGGCGGTACAGACATGACGGAAATCACAAGGTGGTGCAACGAGAACGCACCGGACGCTGATGCGTGTGTGATTTTCACCGATGGCTGGACACCGTTCCCGAATGAAGGGGAAGAAGATGTCCCGACGCTTTGGGTGGTGACGTCTGAAGGACGATGCCCTGATTACATAACCAGCGTTGAGTTTGAACTCGACGAGGAGAAGTAATGTACACAATCGACTTTGAAACGTATTACGACAAGCTGTTCAGTTTGTCGAAACTCACGACTGAGCAATACATTCGTGATCCGCGCTTCGAGGTCATCGGCGTGGCCGTCAAGCATAACGACGGCCCGACCGTTTTCCATGCAGCTGATCCCGCTGACTGGAAAACCTCGATTCAAAAGGCACTCGATCAATACCACTTCGAGAACGAGGTGGTGATTGCCCACAATGCCGTGTTCGACATGGCGATCCTCAACTGGCATTTCGGTATTAAGCCGAAGTTCATTGTGGATACTTTATCTATGGCCCGCCCCGTGACAATGCTCACGGTCGGCGGCTCGCTTCGTGCGTTGGCGGAGCTGTTCAATATCGGCCATAAAGGCACGGCGGTCTACGATATGCTGGGCAAGCATCGCTCTGATATGAGCGACCAAGACATTAAGGACTACGGCGAGTATTGCAAGTTGGACGTTGATTTAACCTACGAGCTCTTCCATAAGCTCAAGAAGTATTCAACCCCACAGGAGATGTTCGTCATCGACTGCATAATGCGGATGTTCACCGAGCCTATGCTTGTTCTGGATAAACCATTGCTTGAGAAACATCTTGCTGAGGTTAAGGCTAAACAGGCGAAGCTGCTGTCCAGTGCCAACCTTGAAACTCGTGAAGACCTAATGAGCAACGATAAGTTTGCAGAGAAGCTTCGTTCACTTGGGGTGGAACCGCCGATGAAAATCAGTGGAAGAACCGGTAAGTCAACTTATGCTTTCTCAAAGAAAGACATTGAGTTTACTAAGTTGTTGGAGTATCCAAACTCCGATGTGCAAGTGTTGGTTGCGGCTCGGCTTGGGTTGAAGTCGACGATTGAAGAGACCCGAACACAGATGTTCTTAGGTGTTGCTGAGCGCGGGCAGTTACCTATCATGCTCACATATTACGGCGGGCATACGGGGCGCGCGTCTGGTTCGGATCGGATTAATCTTCAAAATCTTCCTCGTGGTGGAGCGTTGCGTAAAGCAATGCGCGCGCCAACTGGGTATTGTCTTTGCGTGTCTGATTCATCACAGATCGAAGCTCGCACATTAGCTTGGTTCTCCGGACAGACCGATCTGGTGGACGAATTTAAACACGGCGTTGACGTGTACAGCTCATTTGCTACGACCGTTTACGGATACCCTGTAACGAAAAAGGCCCACCCGGTGGAGCGTCACGTGGGGAAAACCTGCCTTGCCGGTAACACGTTAGTGCTGACTGACAACGGGTACAAGCTAATCACCGAAGTGACCATGAACGACCGACTATGGGACGGTTTTGAGTGGGTGAAGCACGAGGGTGTTCAAGACATGGGGACAAAGAAGGTGATCGAGTTCGCCGGACTTAGAGCGACGAAAGACCACATGATCTATGTCGGGATGGATAACTGGATTGAGTGGGGACAGTTCGTAGAGAAGCGAGACCTCCGCAAGAAGGCACTCGAATCTGCGCACTTGCCGGTGGAAGCGTTCGCGTTGCAGCCGTGGCTGAGAAAACGGCGCCGCTGGACTAAGGTGTACAACGAGCCGGTGTATGACATCTTGAACAGCGGTCCGCGTCATCGCTTTACGGTGCTGACAGACCGAGGTCCCTTAATCGTTCACAACTGCATCTTAGGGTTAGGCTACGGTACCGGAGGTCCTAAGCTCAAGGACGCTTTGGCGACGTCTACTCCAAAGGTAGAAATCGACGAAGCTGAGGCCAAACGTATTGTCTCTCTGTACCGCAAGCGCTACTCGTGCATCCCCAAGCTATGGCAAGCTGGAGATTACTTATTGAACGCGCTTTACAGTGGCTACGATGCCAAGATCGGCGTTGGTGTTCAGCTGACGGCGAAGGATAACAAGGTTCTTCTGCCGAACGGCATGTGCATCAACTACAACGGGTTGACACAACGGGTGAACCCGTTCGACTCTCGTAAGGTCGAGTTTGTCTACTTCAATAAGAAGCTGGCAAAGACAATCTACGGAGCGAAGGTTGTAGAAAATCTTGTGCAAGCATTGGCCCGTATTGTTGTGTTCGATCAGATGGTAACAATTGACCGATGGCTCAGAGTTAAGACATCATTGGATGGAAAACCCAGACGTGTTGTTTTAACTGTTCATGACGAAGTGGTGGTCTGTGTTCCTGATGAAGAGAAGGAGGAAACATTGCAGTTTATGCTGGATACGATGAAAGTTCCGCCCCCATGGGCACCCGATCTTCCTGTCTCGTGTGACGGGGACATAGGTTATTGCTATGGAGACGCGAAGTAAGTGAAATGCTTTGTCATGATGTGTTATGAGTCGTTATCAGTTGTATACTATACACATGCAACTGCAAGGACCCATTATGAAAGACAAAGTTTATGTTGTAAACGAAGAAAATTTGGCCAAATGCGAAGAGCTTTTGCTTGATCCTAGGTTCCACGACAGAAGAATGGAGATCGGAAGAGCGTCGTGTAGGGAAAGAGTGTAGATCTCGGTGGTC
>OODI01000697.1_pt1 | contig 15085 bp, 10 predicted proteins | sample 1671141 | NCBI WGS metagenome assembly OODI01 (sample SAMN06348126, study PRJEB24527) | human gut metagenome | biome: human gut; feature: ankylosing spondylitis patient; material: feces | host: Homo sapiens | place: China | collected 2015-10 | reverse complement strand
TATTGGGTTCCGCCACCCCTTCCATCGACTCTTATTTCAACGCTACGGCGGGGAAATACGGTCTGGTCGAGCTATCCACCCGCTACGGTGATTGCTTGATGCCGGAGATTATTACGGTGGACGTGAAGGAGCTAAAGCGCAAGAAGATTATGAAAGATACCCTTTTCTCCCCCCTGTTGGTGGAGAAGGTGCGGGAGGCTTTATCCCGGGGTGAGCAAGCGATCTTGTTCCAGAACCGCCGGGGATTCGCCCCGATGATCGAGTGTCGGGGGTGCGGGTGGGTGCCTCATTGCGTGAATTGCGACGTTAGCCTTACTTACCACAAGGCGCATAATCAGCTGGTTTGCCATTATTGCGGTTATACTTACCGCTTGCCGCAGGTATGTCCCGAGTGTAAGGGGACGGAGTTCAAGATGCAAGGTTTCGGTACAGAGAAGGTAGAGGAGGAGATCGCTGGGCAATTCCCTGCGGCGAAGGTGGAGCGGCTGGATTTCGATACGGCCCGTACCCGCACGGCTTACGAGCGGATCATCTCGGATTTCGAGAAGGGGAAGACACAAATCTTGATTGGTACCCAGATGTTGTCGAAGGGATTGGATTTCGGGAATGTCAGCGTGGTCGGAATCTTGAGCGCCGATAGCCTGATGAATTTCCCAGACTTCCGGGCGCACGAGCGGGCTTATCAATTGATGGTACAGGTTAGCGGACGTGCCGGACGACGGGATAAGCGGGGTACGGTGATCTTGCAGACTACCCAGCCGGAGCATCCCTTGATCCGTATGGTGCAGCATTTTGCTTATAAGGAAATGGTGAGCTTGCAATTGAGCGAGCGTAGTATGTTCCGTTACCCGCCTTACTACCGTTTGATCGTCTTGATCCTTCGGAGTCGGAATGAGGAGGCTTTGCAGGAAATGTCTGCTTTATACGCCGAGAAACTTCGTGCTCGTTTAGGTGAGCGGGTGTTGGGGCCGGTTACGCCGCCTATCACCCGGGTACAGACGCTTCATATCAAGAAGATCGTCTTGAAGATCGAGATATCCGCCGGGATCGCTCCGCTTCGTGAGATATTGGAGGGGATTCATACGGAGATGCAGGGATATGTGCCGTTTAAGCAGTTGCTGGTTCATTATGATGTAGACCCGGCTTGAGAATTGAAAATGGAGAATTGAAAATTGAAAATTAATGGAAAGGAGCTTAGGGATGAGGGAGGAAAAGATACGGTTGTTGTTTGTGTGTTTGGGGAATATATGTCGCTCTCCGTCAGCGGAGGCGGTAATGAAGAAGTTGGTGAAGGATGCGGGATTGGGAGATCGGATCGAGATCGATTCCGCCGGGATCACCGGGTATCATGAGGGAGACCGGGCGGATTCACGGATGCGGGCGCATGCGGCCCGTAGGGGATATTCGTTGGATTCGATCTCCCGTCCGGTACGTCAGTGGGACTTTCATGACTTCGATTTGATTATCGGCATGGACGACCAAAATATAACGGACTTGAAACGGATGGCTCCCGATCTGGAATCCGTCGCTAAGATACATCAGATGACTGAGTTCTCCCGGAATAAGTTGTACGATCACGTCCCGGATCCTTATTATAGCGGTGCCGAAGGTTTCGAGTTGGTCTTGGATCTATTGGAAGATGCTTGCGCCGGGTTGTTGGAATATTGTAAAGACCATTTGTCTTAAGTTCGGGGCGAAGCCGGATCAGTAAAGAGGTTGTTACGGCTATCGTTCAACTTCTTTTACTAACCATTTGATTTCGTTATCGGTAATACTTTCACTCTCTTCCTTATCATAAATATAAATGAGGTTGATAATCCCTTCGGTATCATTAACGGTATAGGTATAGGTGATGACTCGTGCGCCATGACTTTTTCCTTTGTTTTTACTGCCTATAGCCATACGGATCTTACGGATGCCACAGCCTAAATCAATTCCTGCGGAAGGGTTGCTGCTTAGCTCATTTTGTAACGCTTGAAGGTCTTGTTTTAGCGAATGATATTTCTTTGCCAATCGCTTCAGCTCTTTCAGAAAGTGCTTTTGCGGTATGATTCTATAATTCATCTATGACCTCCTGCAATGTTTTTTGATATGTGCCGTTTTTACGAGACTCTTTTACGTCGATTAAGCCTTGCCGGATTCCGGCAAGCACCTCTTCCTTACTAATATATTCAGTCTCTTCAGTCTGTGCTTCCTTTTGCTGCGCAAGACGGCGGATGGCTTCTACGGCTTTACGCATCAAGGTCTCATCTTCGGCGATGATACTGAGTTGGCGGAATAATTCTGCGTTGAGTTCTAATGCTGTCATATTTTTATCCTTCTTTTGTCTCTGGTTTTCAATGGCAAATATACGAAATAGAATCAGTTAGACAATGCTTCGGTAGTTTATTCTTGTGACTGTCTTTATTCTATTCCCGTCCCGGATCCTTATTATAGCGGCGCCGAAGGCTTCGAGCTGGTCTTGGACTTATCTATCGTAAGGTTGCTAGAATGCCCATTGTAAGATGCTTATAACTGCGATTATAAGAACCTAACAATGGGCATTCTAATAACCTCTTTTTGTGAGAGCGGCGATGACAGCCGCTCTCACTCGTGAAACCTTGCCTATCGGATTATCACTTTCTTCGTTATCTCATTGGATAGGCGGACGATATAGATACCGCTAGCCAAGCCATCTACACGACTGTCTCCGGCGGGAAGCCGTACCGTGCGGACTACGTTTCCGGTGAGGGCGATCACCTGCGCTGTCACGGAGACTGGCGTACGGATCAGCAAGGCTCCGCTCTCGGCACGGATCAAGGTAGCGTTTTCCACTTGCTCGATACCGGTCGTGGTATTTCTCACGATACCGGTGATCGCTACGGTCAGGTTGGCGGAAATATCGGCGATCGTGTACTTGCCGCTTGCGTCGGGGGTGAGGGCGTTTCCGTTCACGGTCACTACGGGGACGGACTGGTCATAGTCTGCGTCCAAGGTGAGGGTGAAGGAGAAGCCGTCGCCTTCGGTTACCGTATGCGCTCCGGCTGCCGGGGTGGTGGAGGCTCCTACCAAGGCAGGGAGGGTTACGGTATAGGTAGCGGGCTGTGGCGTAGGAGGCGTTACGGGAGGAACATAAGGCGTTACGGCAACCGGGGGCGTGGTGAGCGTCGTGGTCGTGGTCGTGCCGCCGTCTCCGGTTACGGTGGCGGTAACTAGGCAACGATACTGGCCTACGGTTCTCGTCCTGTAGGTATTCGAGGCGTTACGCAGCTGCGAGTCGTCCGGGGCGGTAGACCATGTGCCGGCCTGTGCGTTGAAAGTCTCCCATTGATACGTCAAATTCATTTGGGTGCCTTCGGGGGCGGTTATGCCGGCCTTAAGCTCCGCGTAGCCGTCAGTGGATGGTATCGGGGTGCTTGCCGCCGGGTCTACCCGTTCGAGGGTGATGTTGCCGGGGAGTGTCACGGTGGGCACTCGTGCGGTAAGATCCGTGAAATGGCCGTTGTTGGTGACCGCGGTGTTGACAAGGTCGCCGGCATTCTCGCCGGGGGTGAGCGTCAATTCGTTGCCGGGCTCGATCGTGACCGCACCCAGACTGTTCGTGCCGCTCAAGGTGAGGTTGGTCTTCCCGGTACCGTTGATGAGGGTGGCCGCGGAGGTTACCTCGTTGAGCTTTATTGTCATATCGGTATCGGCGGGAGGGGTGAGGGTGAGTTTGTTTATGGTCTTGCCCTTCTCTCCGTTGATCTCTCCGTTGAAGTAGTTGTCGGTACCATCATCTTGTTGGAACTTGTTCTCGTCCGTTATCGTGATCTCGCCGTTGTCTGCCGGGGTGATAGGGGAGGCTTCGAGGTAGACCTGCGTGGTGCCGTTCATCACGTACCCATTGCCTTTCACGCCATCAGGCAGCGGTGTGGCTGTCCAGATGAAGGGGTTCTTCTTGCCGGGCGTGAGGTCGAGGGTAGCGCCGTCTTTCAGTTTCCACGAGATCGGACTATCTATCACGTCGCCTCTGTCGGTGGTGAAGGTGAGCTTGGGCCATGTGGCGGCAAGATCGGCCAGTATCTCATCGGCGGTCATGATGGTGGTGACGATCCGGGTCTCGGTCGGCTGTCCTACCGCCTCTGCCAGCTCGCTCTCTTTCCATTGGGCGGTGAGGGAGAGATCGCCGGTGGAGCCTTTCGCCACGGTCGCTACCGTATTCCCGTCGGTGTCTTTCCAGCCCTCGAAGGAGAGGTAGGTATTGGCGTGTGTCGGCGTGGGGAGGGTGAACTCGTCCGATACTACGGTATATTGGGTGGGGCTGCCTTGCGGGAGGGTGCCGCCATTCGGGTCGTAGGTGATCGTGTAGCGGATAAGCTCGGCCTCGGCGGTAACCGTCGTCGGCTGGGCGGGCATCGTGAAGCTACGCTGTGCGGTGTAGCCCTTGTCGTTCGGTGCCAGGGTCTCTGCGGTCGTAGCGTTGCCGTTGTAGGTGATGGAGCCTACCGTCAGTTGGTAGCCTTCCTGCGGGACGAAGAAGAGGTCTACCTTGGTCCCGTTGTAGACGGTCTGGCCGGAGGATACGGCGGTGTACGTGCCGGCGGCGTTCATGATCATTACGTCCAGCGTCGCTCCCTCGGCGGGTTGCTGGATGGTGAGGAGGTATGGGAAGACCGGGTCGGAAGGTTGCGCCTTCGTGCTCGTCTCCGGGGCTTGCGCCATCGCCGGCTGCGCTAGCAGGGCGAGCGTAGCGGCTAGCAAGGATAGGATATATCTGAATGTTCTCATATTTGTATCTGTTTTAGTGTATATAATATAATGTATGCTCTACAGGACGACCTTGATCGTTGTACCGCCTTGGTGGACGAGATAGATGCCGGAAGGAAGGGCGATCGTCGTCTCGCTGCGCAAGAGCGGCAGGTAGCACTTCAAGGTCCCGCTGACGTGGTATACGGCGACTTTCTCGGCATGGTCGGCGCTAAGGTGCAAACGTCCGTCGGCGGCCCAAGCGCGGAAGCTGTTGTCCGCCGGAGTCTCGGCCAGCTCCGTACCCGTGACGATACCGTCCAAGCGGAGGCTCTTCAGCAGGGCTTGGGTGGCGGCATTGGCCACGACATAGCTCTCGAAGGGCCGCAGGGTAACCCGGTCCTTCAGCTCGAAGCGGCTGCCGTCGTCGCTGAGGACGTATATGTTTCGCATCTCCACATTGTACGAGGCCCGATTGCCCTTGAAGAGGAACACGCCCGTGTTGAGCGGCTCGGCGGGGCTGGTAGGCTCGATGGGGGAGTCGGGGCTGTCCTTGAAAAGGTAGATATTGCCGTAATTGAGGCGCAGCGTGTTTGTCTCCGGGCCTTCGCCGGCGATCAGCACGGGGTTACCCGCGGCGAGTATATGCAGGTTGTCGGGATCCGCCGGCTGCCAAGTCTGGTCGGTGGCATCGGGATATCCGGTACGCACGTAGCAGGGGGTTCCCGCGTCGCTAGCCAATTTGTCGGCAGTATTGGATGCTAGCGTGGTAGCCCGCCATTGGTTGCGGTTGGGGAAGAGGTGGGTGAAGCGGGCCGCTACGAGTCCTAGCACACCGTCATCGGCGAACCGGATCTGCCCGCCGTCCTGCAGCTCGAGATCATTCACCAGTGGAAATACTCCATTTTCTCCTATCTTCCCTACCGTAAGGACACCCTTCTCGGTGACGCGCAGCCATTGGCCCGGCATGCTCGCGTCGAAGGCCGTCTCCTTGTCGATCACGATCCAGACGGGCGGGACTTCGCGCAATCCCGTGTAGCTTGTCAGCCCGTCGGGATGGGCGGCGGGGAAGGTGCTGAGGTAGGTTTGCCCCGGGTCGTCGGAGCGGTAGCCTTCCTGTTTCAAGCCCGTCGACTGATTCTCTAGGTAGAAGGAGAGCGGGTAGTTCGTGGCTATGCTCTTCATGCCTGTAAGATTGAAGGTCAGACCATTCGGATTCTCCGTCGGTTCCGCCGGTTTGAGGTAGATGTAGCCAGACGGAGATTCCGGCCATGTGAGTTGGACAAGGCCCTTCACGGTGCCGCCGCCTTCGGGGTGGATGGCCTGCTCGGCGGCTGTCAGCGCCAAGGTGTTATCCGGGTCGGCGGGCGTCGGGATGAGGCAGGTGGCTCCCGTCTCTACCCGGAGCGCGTGGGTTCCGGACAGGCGGGGGCTGTGGGTGTTGTTTTGGAGCCTCACCGTCCCGCTCGCTACCGTGAGGGCCGTGCCCGTCGGGGGCTGGAAATCTACCTTGTCCAGCGTAAGCGTAGCCTCGCCCTCGGCATGGATGGTGGCGGGGATGTTGATGTAGGATGAGCTGCCGTTTGTCGTCACCGTCCCGTCGAACATCTTCTCGTCGCAGTACCATCCGTCCGCGGGGTCGAAGAAGAGGTCGATGCCGGTGCGGGTGCTGCCGTAGCCGTAGTCCTTGGAAAGGTCGAGCGGCTGCGGGGTGGGGCGGGTGGCGGTGGCGCCGGAGTATCGGCAGTATGCCCCGTCTGTCCGGAAGAAGGGGTAGTCTCCGTCTTTATAGGAAGACCCGCTGTAACGCCTGCCGGCATATAGCCGCTCGCCGTCGAGGGAGGCGGTATACCGCATATCGGCCGCGGCGAGGAAGGCGTAACCCCAGCAGGTCCCGTCGGTCGCGAAGGTGGCCGCCGGCTCGTCGTCGCCTGCCGGGGTGACGGACAGCGTCCGGCCATCGGTCGGGGCGGTATCGAAATCCAGTTCGATAAAGCCGCTTACATAGGTGCAGAGCGCGTTCGCTTGCAGGTGGATCCGTGCGTTATCCCCGAACGTGATCGCGTCCGGCGAGGTATTGTCGTTTTTAAAGGCTGAGCCACCTGTTTTACTGATGACATGTATCTCTCCGTCCAGATGCATCCGGGCATTCTGGAAGTTGGAGATGGCGCCGATGCTGAGCGGCGCTTGGGCATAGACCGTGAGCGTACCCGTGCCCGCGGGAGATCCGTTTAGGATACCTTGGCTTATCTCCTGCGCATCGGCTACGGTCAGGGTGAGCGTGCCTAAGTTATAGATGAGGTCGCTCATGATCTCGATCCGGTTCTCCCCCTCGATCCGGAGGGTCGGTTCCGCGCCGGCCTTGATATAGAAGAGCTGGTTGAAACTTGAGGTTATGACGGCGTCTTTCAGCGTCAGCGCCGGTGGGTTGCCGCTGTCGGGATCGGCGGAGGTGAGTACGCTGTCGGAATCGGTGGAGGGGTGTATGACGAACTGCCGGCCTACCTCGGGCATCGTGCCGGTGATGGTACCGTTGAAGGGGGTGCCGGTGGTCGGGGCCTGCGTGTCGGATGCCCCTACTTTGTACACCCACGTGCCGTTTAGGTACGCGAGGTTGATGTACCAGTTATTGTTCAGGGTGCCCGGCAGGGTGGCAAGGTCGAGTGCCCCGGGAGGTTCCGCTTGCGCGCGGGCCGCTGTCGGGAGGGTGGCGATCAGTGTCGCGACACTGATCAGCAAGGCGAATATTCGCCTTGCCGGTAGGTGGATGTCATGTAATGATGTTCTCATGTTCTATGTGTATAATAGGGTTTATAAATCGGTTGTTTTTTCCGGCAGGTCCGGTAGCCCCTGTCCGGCAGGCTTGGCAGCCGTTGTCCTCGATGCTTGGCAGCCGTTGTCCGGACATGCCGGACAACGTTGTCCTCAGATCTCGTCCGGACTCTCGCTGTCGCCCCCACCGCCTTCTCCTACGATAAGGATGATGGGGAAGGTGTAGGTGCGGGGCTCTTTTACGTTACGGCTTCCGCTGTATTGCGTGGTGAGGCTCACGGTGTACTGCCCGTCGGCCAGCGTCGGCATCTGCACGATCACCTGCGAGGGCGAGTTGGCGATCACCACGGGTGCCTTCATCGGCGCGGCCCCTTCGGTGGTGGGGGTGAGGTAGACACCGATGGAGGGATCATCACCCTGTATCTTCAGGTTCACGCCACCCAGCACGAGGGCTCCGCCGGAGCTGAGCTGCCCGTTGATGGCCTTGGAGGTGGAGTCGGTCACGGTATTGATCACCGGACCTACGGCCGCCACGCCGTTCACCACCACCTTCACCAGCTTGAGGGTCTCGCGCAAGAGCTTGCCCATGGTGTAGGTGATGCCGAGGGCGTGCTTCCCGGGTTCGAACTGCGCCTTCTCGCCCTCGAAGGCCCCCTGCACGTTGACGAGGTATTGGCCCACGCCGTCCACCACGCTCTTGCCCTCGGCGATGGCCTGCACCTTATGGCTGTCGGCCATGTCGAGGATGTTGAGGATCGTGCCGTGTTGGTACTCGGTACGCGCGGCCACGATGCGGGCGGCGATGTCCGTGTTATACAATGTCCCGGTGATGCGCGGCTTGGCGGTGTAGTCGCCCTTGCGCTCGGTGAGCAGGTTATCGTACAAGTCTGTGTTGAGAATGATTTGTTCTGCCATGGTATTCCTTTATTAAGTGATTACTGCCAGCAAAGAACGGGGTTCGGGGTAAGAATGAGAGGACAAATCCGGGAAAAAAGAGGACAGATCTCGGAAAAATGCTCATTATTGCGCCTGCCGCCGGTATTGGGCGGGGGTGACTCCCAGTATTTTCTGGAAGATACGCGAGAAGGTGCGGGAGCTGGTGAAGCCCGCGCCGACAGCGATCTCTTCCATGCTCCGGCTGTCGCCCGGCATCAACAGCTCGGTACGGGCGTGGTTCACCCGGTAGCGGTCGATGTATTCCTTGAGCGTGATGTTCAGCTTGTCCTTGATGGAGGTGGAGAGATACTTCTCGTTGGTACCGAGGGCACGTACTAGGTCTTGCCGGCTGAAATTCGGGTTGAGGAAGGGTGAGGAGCTGGCCATATAGTTTTGCGCTTGCGGGAACAACTCGTCCTCCTCGATTTCCAGCAACCCGCCGATAAGATCCTCTAGGTCCATCCGGTTGGGATCGGTATCGGCGTCGGCTTGCGGGGCGAGGTTGAGCCGTAGGTATAGTTGGTCGTACGTGTAATGGTAGTTGGCGTAGTGGATCGATACCGAGGCGTAGAAGAGGGCGAACACGAAGTTGACCGCCGTGTTATAGTAATTATTCGGGAAGAAACAGAGGCTCACGGCGGCGATGCCGATACCCAGCGCCCATAGGAAGGCACGGGTTACCCAGCGCAATTCCAGTCGCTCGGGTGATTGGGGTATCTGTTTCAGGTTACCTAGATAGATCGCCCGCTCCCGGAAGAAAAAATGCGTATAGCCCCCTAGCTGGACAAGGTATACGAGGCACGTGAGCGTACGTATCAGCAGGGGCGGGTTCCCAATATTATCCCACCATACGTCGAAACGATACGTATGGACATCCTCCCGGAAGAGACAAGCGATCGTGTAGGCTACGGTAAGTGCGATCGTAGGCATGGCGTGGAGGAGGATATTCCTCCGGGTCACGTTCTTTCCCCTGAATAAGAGGGTGAGCAGGAACGTGAACAGCAACGCTTGCGAGGCGCTGATTAGCAGGATGGGGAAGTAGAACAACTCCATGATGGTTCGCTCGTCCGTGCCGGAAGACAAGATGAAGATATGCCCTATGCCTACCAATGCCGAGGCCAAGGCGAGATACTTGCAGGCCGTCCGGTACTTGGGGATCGTGCTTTCCCGCAAGGTCTTCAGCGACAACAGCAGTCCGCTGACCAGAAGGCAGGTAAAGGCTACGATCCCTGTCGAGGCTAAGTAGAGTAGGTGGTCGTTCATGTTGGTTCGCTATTGTTTTTTCAAGTCCGGATAGCTGATTCGGGTATGGAACATGGTTTTCAGTTTGTCTACGAATACGCTCTTTATGGTCTCCACGTCCTTGAAGGTCAGGGGAGCGCTCTTTAGCAAGCCGTCGGCGATCTGCCCGTCGATGATCTTGTTCACCAAGGCGCTGATACTCTCTTCGGTATGTTCCTTCAAGCTGCGGGAGGCGGCTTCCACGGAATCGGCCATCATCAGTACGGCGGTCTCCTTCGAGAAGGGATTCGGGCCGGGGTAGGTGAATAGCTCGTCGTTAATCGGCTTGTCCGGGTATTGGTTCTTGAAAGAGTTGTAAAAATACTTCGCCTTGCCACGTCCGTGGTGCGTACGGATGAAGCTGATAACCGCCTTGGGTAACAGGGCCTTCTCGGCGATCTTCACGCCCTCGGTGACGTGGCTGATGATGATCTGCGCGCTTTGGTCGAACGATAACTGGTTATGCGGGTTCACGCTCGATTGGTTCTCGGTGAAGAAGACGGGGTTGCTCATCTTCCCGATGTCGTGATAAAGGGCGCCGGTACGTACCAGTTGGGCGTTGGCGCCGATCTTGGCGGCCGCCTCGGAAGCGAGGATGGATACCTGCAAGGAGTGCTGGAACGTGCCCGGGCAAGTCTCGCTAAGCTTCTTCAAGATCGGGTTGTTGATGTTGGACAGTTCCACCAGCGTGATGCTGGACACGTATCCGAACGTCTTCTCCAACATATATACCAATACGTAGGTGAACATCAGCAGGATGAAGTTGATACCGAAATAAAGCATCATCATCCAGTTGATCTTGTTTAAGTTCGCCTCTTGATACAACGTGAGACTGAGGTAGCAGGCGGCGTAGGAGATGAAGATGAAGACGGCGCAACGGATCAGTTGCGAACGTTCGCTCAACTCCTTCAAGCTGAACGTCACTACCATACCCGCCACGATTTGCAACAACAGGAACTCATGCGGGAAAGGTACCATCAACGAGCAGATCAGCACGATGATAAGGTGCGTGAAAAGCGCCGTCCGGGAATCGAAGAAGGTACGTACTACGATCGGTACGATGGCGAACGGCAATATATATACGTTGAATAATGCGTAGGTAACACATAGTTCCGTAAGGATGCAACTCACGAATATGCAGAGGATCAAGAATAGTACGTTCTTCCGGTTATGGAATATCTTCAAGCGGAAAGACCATAGGTAGAGCCAGAAACAGAACATTAGCCCGAAGACGAGCACGAATTGTCCGGCCAATATGATGCCTTGCGTCTGCGTGCCCCCCGTCTTGGCCTCGTGTATGGCCTTTAGGGAACGGAGCACGTTGTAGGTATGGTTGTCGATGATCTCGCCCCGGTCTACGATACGCTCTCCGGCTTGTACCATACCGTTAGCGATAGATACGCTCTGTAGCATATCCTCCTTGATCTTGTCGGACATGTCGGCGGCATAGGATATGTTCTCGGTGAGGTAGTTATTGATGTCACACGATTGCAGGATCGATTTGTCCAGCCGCGGCGGGCAGTTGTTGATAATGAACTCGTAGGCGGTGCGCACGGTGAAGAAGTCGCTCACGTAGCGAGGCTGTGCGACGGCGTTCTCCAAGAGGTTGACACGGGAGTATTCCTCTTTCCGTAGCTCGTCCAGATCCTGCGACGAGATGATACCGTTCTTGTATAAGTTGATCAGGCTGCTCTCTATATACTGCATGTAAGCGGGGGATACTTTGCTTCGCAAGTTATTGCCGTTATTGTAGTTGGCACGCAGTTTCTCGACCTCTTGCTTCTGGATGTCGGGGTTCATGCGGTAATAAGGCTCGAACTTACGGAGTACGCTGTCTTTCTCCGCTTTTACCTCGTCGTCGGTCTTGTAGATCGGGAAATCGCTCGGGGCGGTGAGTAATCCATATCTCCAAGGCTTGCCCTCATAGAACTGATAACGGAATTTTCCCTCCCGAGGGAAGAAGTAGGCGATAAGTAATGCGGTCACCACGAAGTAGACCACGGTCGGTATATTGTAATTCTTCTGTTTCATATAGATTCCTTTTTGCGTCCGAAATATACGTAAAAAACTTCACTAAGCGGAAAAAAAGGCGTACTTTTGCCGCATTATTATAGAATGTAAGTATTATGACTCAAAGAAAAGTAAGAGTACGCTTCGCACCTAGTCCTACGGGGGCGCTGCATATCGGAGGTGTCCGCACGGCTTTATACAACTATTTATTCGCTAAACAGAATGGCGGTGATATGATTCTCCGTATCGAGGATACGGATTCCCAACGCTTCGTTCCCGGGGCGGAAGACTATATCATCGAGGCCTTGACTTGGCTGGGTATCAAGTTCGACGAGGGCGTGAGCTTCGGCGGCAACTACGGTCCGTATCGCCAGAGCGAGCGTCGTGAGATCTACAAGAAGTATGTCGATCAATTGCTGAACGATGGCCATGCTTATATAGCGTTCGATACGCCTGCCGAGTTGGAGGAGAAACGGAAGGAGATCGCCAATTTCCAATACGACGCCTCTACCCGTTCGCAAATGCGCAACTCGTTGACGCTTTCTCAGGAAGAGGTTCAGAGCCTGATCGAGTCAGGTCATCAGTACGTAGTTCGTGCCAAGATCGAGCCGAATGAGGATATCCACGTGAACGACTTGATCCGTGGCGAGGTCGTTATCAACTCCTCTATCTTGGATGATAAGGTATTATATAATGGCTTTTTAAAAGCTTATGAGATCCCAATGCTGTTGGAAAAGAAGAAAATGAGGGTCGGCTTTTACAAGGTTTCTGCGAAATGTAATAATATCCAAGTGCAGCATAGATTCTTTTATTTTTTTCGGAAAACTATTTGGATTGATTTTGATTTTGCAACTAATGACATATTATTAGTTTCGAAATTTTATAAACAAATACCATTATAATTTTATGTTATCTGTCTTATCGTAATATAAAGTTAATAAAACAGTCTTGCTCTGATATATAAGTTGTCTAAACTAAATCAGCATATTAGAGCAAGATTATTTTGTATGATGCAGCTATTGGATGTTGGTATGTAGTAGATCCGGAGTCTGAGAGATATCATTCGTTAAATCCTAACAATTACTGTGTAAATCTCTAGAGAAGGGCGGGTTAGTACAAATAGTAAGATGCCCTTTTATATTTCAAAAAGCTAGTATAATCTAACTGATATTTTATTTTTTTTCTTCTCGATAGCCTATTTCTATATGCAATTCTCCCCTTTTTCTTTCTTTTTTCTCATAAGAAAGAATATATTTGTACCTAAGTTAAACGAAAACCAAAGCATGATATGATAACAACCCAGTTGCTTCGTCCTGAAAGCATTGTCGTAGTAGGGGCATCGAATAATGTACATAAGCCGGGTGGCGCAATATTAAAGAATTTGATAAACGGAGGTTATCAGGGAGAACTTCGGGCGGTGAATCCGAAGGAAAAGGAAGTACAGGGAGTTCCCGCCTTTGCGGACGTGAATGATCTGCCGGACACAGATCTGGCGGTGTTGGCTGTGCCTGCCTCGATGTGTCCTGATATGGTGGAAACATTGGCTAGCAAGAAACAAACCAGGGCATTTATCATACTTTCGGCAGGTTTTGGTGAAGAAACTCACGAAGGAGCACTGTTGGAAGAACGTATTTTGGAAACAGTCAATAAATACGGTGCTTCACTGATTGGTCCTAATTGCATTGGATTGATGAATACATGGCATCATAGTGTATTCAGCCAGCCGATTCCTAACTTAAACCCCAAGGGGGTGGACTTGATTTCCAGCTCCGGTGCTACGGCGGTATTTATTCTCGAAAGTGCCGTAACAAAAGGTTTGCAGTTCAATTCAGTCTGGTCGGTGGGAAACGCCAAGCAGATCGGTGTAGAAGATGTATTGCAATTTATGGATGAGAACTTCGATCCCGAAACGGATTCTCATCTGAAACTACTCTATATTGAAAGTATTCAGAATCCGGACAGGTTGTTATTCCATGCTTCGTCTTTGATTAGAAAAGGGTGCAAGATTGCGGCAATCAAAGCCGGAAGTTCGGAGAGCGGAAGCCGGGCGGCATCTTCCCATACAGGAGCAATCGCCAGTTCCGATTCGGCAGTAGAGGCTTTGTTCCGTAAAGCAGGGATTGTGCGCTGTTTCTCTCGTGAGGAATTGACTACCGTAGGTTGCGTGTTTACTTTACCCGAATTGAAAGGAAAGAATTTTGCCATTATCACTCATGCCGGAGGCCCGGGAGTGATGCTGACAGATGCCTTGAGTAAAGGCGGACTGAATGTGCCTAAGCTGGAGGGAGAAGTAGCCGAGGAACTAAAAGCCCAACTATTCCCCGGTGCTGCCGTCGGAAATCCTATTGATATTCTGGCTACCGGAACACCGGAACATCTGCGCCTTTGCATTGACTACTGCGAGGAAAAGCTTGACAATATAGACGCCATGATGGCCATCTTCGGAACTCCGGGATTGGTTACTATGTTTGAAATGTATGATGTGCTTCACGAAAAGATGCAGACTTGCAAGAAACCGATTTTTCCCATTCTTCCTTCCATTAATACAGCTGGAGCGGAGGTTTCCGCCTTCCTGGCAAAAGGGCATGTGAATTTTGCAGACGAAGTGACCTTGGGTACTGCCCTTTCACGTATCGTCAATGCTCCTAAACCGGCAGTTCCTGAAATAGAACTGTTCGGAGTAGACGTTCCGAGGATTCGTCGTATTATTGATTCGATTCCGGAGGATGGTTATATCGCTCCCAATTATGTACAGGCATTGTTGCATGCTGCCGGTATTCCGTTGGTAGATGAATTTGTTTCCGATAATAAAGAGGAGATAGTAGCTTTTGCCCGTCGGTGCGGATTTCCGGTAGTTGCCAAAGTGGTTGGTCCTGTGCACAAATCAGATGTCGGCGGTGTTGTTCTGAACATTAAAAGTGAGCAACATCTGGCACTGGAATTTGATCGTATGATGCAGATACCTGATGCAAGAGCAATTATGGTACAGCCGATGCTGAAAGGTACGGAACTGTTTGTTGGCGCAAAATATGAAGAGAAGTTCGGTCACGTGGTACTTTGTGGTTTGGGAGGTATTTTTGTGGAGGTGCTGAAAGATGTATCTTCCGGTCTGGCTCCGCTTTCTTACGAAGAAGCTTATTCAATGATTCATTCTTTGCGTGCTTATAAAATCATTCAGGGAACACGTGGGCAAAAGGGAGTCAACGAAGATAAATTTGCTGAAATTATTGTCCGTTTGTCCACTTTACTACGTTTCGCTACAGAGATCAAAGAAATGGATATAAATCCGCTCTTAGCAACAGAAAAGGCCGTTGTAGCAGTTGACGCGCGTATCAGAATAGAAAAATAGGACTATTCTTTCATTCATTGAGACATATTT